>Ga0207670_10000134_pt1 | contig 48888 bp, 31 predicted proteins | sample KBSS23HmetaG_FD_184339 | JGI IMG/M metagenome (GOLD analysis project Ga0207670, IMG submission 184339) | Switchgrass rhizosphere microbial communities from Kellogg Biological Station, Michigan, USA - KBS S2-3H metaG (SPAdes) (version 2) | ecosystem: Host-associated > Plants > Roots >... | reverse complement strand
CGAACCTCGCGTTGCTCACCGGCAACGTCGGCAAGCCCGGCACCGGCATCAACCCGCTGCGCGGCCAGAACAACGTGCAGGGCTCGGCGCACATGGGGAGCGACCCCAACTACTTCACCGGCTACGCGCCGATCTCCGACGCCGCCACGCGGCTCAAGGTGGAGACGTTCTACGGCGTGAAGCTGCCCAAGGAGCGCGGGCTCGACGCCGTTCAGATCGTCGAGGCCGCCGAGGCCGGCAAGCTCGACGTGCTGTGGGCCATCGGCTACGACATCATGCAGAGCCACGCCGACATCGTGCGCACGCAGCGGGTGATGGAGACCGTGCCGCTCGTCGTGGTGCAGGACCTGTTCATGAACGAGACCGCGCGCGCGATCGGCACCGTGTTCCTGCCCGCGGCCGCGAGCTTTGAGAAAGACGGCACGTTCATGAACAGCGAGCGCCGCATCCAGCGCGTGCGCAAGGCCGTCGAGCCGCAGGGCGAGGCCGTGGCCGACTGGATCCCGGTGTGCGAGGTGGCGAAGCGGATGGGCATGAAGGGCTTCGACTTCAAGAACGCCGAGGAGATCTGGAACGAAGTCCGCATGCTGTGGCCCGCGGGCGCCGGCGTCTCGTACGCGAAGATGGACCGCGAAGGCGGCATCCAGTGGCCGTGCCCGGACGAGTCCCACCCCGGCACGGTGCGGCTCCACAGCGAGGTGTTCGCGCTTGGGGACCGCGCGCCGTTCAGCCGCCCCGAGCAGAAGCCGCTCCAGGAGCCGACGACCGCCGAGTTCCCGCTGCTGCTCGTGACCGGCCGCACGCTCTACGCCTACAACGCCGGCACGATGACCGACCACACGCCGAACCTGGGCCTGCGTCCGATCGACACGCTCGACATCCATCCCGACGACGCCGACAAGCTGGGCATCCAGGACGGAGACGAGCTGAAGATCGTGAGCGCGTGGGGCGAGGCGAAGCTGCCCGCGCGGCGCGACGAACGCGTCAAGCGCGGCGAGTTGTTCGCCACGTTCCATACGCCGGCGGCGCACGTGAACCGCCTGCTGGGCCCGCACCGCGACAACAAGGTGAACACGCCGGCCTACAAGCGGACGGCGGTGCGGCTGGAAAAGATCGGGACCGCGGTGCCGATCAAGGGCCGGCGCGCGAACTCCGCCGGCGGCAGGAGCCCGCAGCGGAACGGCGCCAAGAAGAACGGGGCCGCGGCGCAGTAGTGACGGGCGGTGAGCGTGGCCGCCGCCGACAGACTTGGACTGCGATGGCCATTCAGGCCTCGCTTCGGGTGAAAACCCTCATACCGAGCGTCGCTCCCGCCGCGATATGCTCATACATGAGAGCGAACGCCCTGCTTGGGGTGGGTGACGGCAGCGCCTGAGTCCCTCGGCTGTTGTCACATCGTCTCTCGGTTGGACCAGAGTCGCCCCATGACCCCCTGTAACACACCGCGCAGTAGATCCAGGTGTGCGGCTGGACTTCAGACGCTGCTCGCCGCGCCCGTGACGCTACTCGCGCTGACCGCATCGGGCAGCGCCGACCCGCTCTTCTCGGCGCCTTACTCGTCTGGCACCGGCGTTTTTCCGCATTCGGTCGCGATATCAGACGTCAATATGGACGGGCGGCCGGACCTGGCGGTGGCGAACGGGGGCACCGGCTCGGGGACGGTCATCGGCCCGGCCTCGGTCCTGCTCGGGAACGGGGACGGCAACTTCGGGGCCAAGGTCGACTATTACACGGGGATCGATCCCGCCTCGGTCGCGATCGCGGACCTCAACGGGGATGGAAGGCCGGACCTGGCTGTCGCGAACGCCGGCATCTACCACTCGGGGCACACCAGCACGATCTCGGTGCTCCTCGGGAACGGGGACGGCACCTTCGGGTCCGGGATGGACTTCGATGCGGGGAACTACCCGCTCTCGTTGAGGATCGCTGACCTCAATGGGGATGGTCATCCGGACCTCGTGGTGGGAAACGGCTATGCCAGCACGGTCTCGGTGCTGCTCGGCAACGGGGATGGCACGTTCCAGGCCAGGGCTGAGTATCCCACCCGGGACTACCCGACCTCGGTGGCGATCGCCGACCTGAACGCGGACGGGAAGCTGGACCTGGCGGCGACGAACCTGGGCGATCCCTACGCGGATCACAGCACGGTTTCGGTGTTGCTCGGGAACGGCGACGGCACGTTCGGCACCAGGAAGGAATTCGGCACCGGGGGCGGGCCCCGATCGATATCGATCGCCGATCTCAATGCGGACGGGAAGCCAGACCTCGCGACGGCCAACAATTGGATCGGCGGTGTCGCCGGCACGGTCTCGATCCTGCTTGGGAACGGGGACGGAACGTTCCAGGCCAAGGCTGACTTCGGCACCGCAGACTATTCCCAAGCAGTCGCGATCGCGGATCTCAACGCAGACGGCCATCCGGATCTTGCGGTCTCGACATGGAGCGAGGTCTCGGTATTGCTCGGGAACGGGGACGGTACGTTCGGCGCCAGAACCGACTTCGGCATCGGGGCCGGACTGCGCTCGATAGCGATCGCGGACCTTGACGCGGACGGGAGGCAGGACATCGCGGTGACGAATGTCTCATCGAACACCGTATTGGTGTTGCTGAACCGAACGCCGCCGGCGCCGCTCGCGATCGGATTCGAGTTCACGCCCGGCACCCTCGACCTGGCCGCGGGGGGCCGCTGGGTGACGGGCTTCCTCGAGCCGGCCCCGCCACTGGCCGCAGACGATATCGATATGTCCTCGATCAGGTTGAATGGCACCGTTCCGGTCGACGCCTCGGCGCCGACCACGCTCGGTGATCACGACGGTGACGGCGTCCGCGACCTGATGGTGAAGTTCGACCGGGTCGCGGTGGAGCTGACCCTCTCCGAAGGCGAAAGCATTCCGGTCACCGTCACCGGCACCCTGAACGACCATCCCTTCTACGGAGCCGACACCATCCGAGTCCGCCGCGGCAGGATCGCGTCGAAGGGCGTGCTCCGCGGGAGGCAAGCACTCTCACTCGAGGTCGGCGTGGACGCACCCGCACTGCCGCGGTTCGCGCTGGCGATTCGCGCGAGGAACCCGGTGGTCGTGGACCGGCTCCGCGTGGAGTTCACACTGCGCCATGGGGGACGAGCCCGGGTCGACCTTCTGGATGTTTCGGGACGGGTGCTGGCGTCGACGGAGGTCGGAGCGATGGGGCCGGGCCGTCACGAGGTCGATCTCGTGGGTGCAAGGACGGTTCAACCGGGGATCTACTTCCTCCGCCTTTCTCAGGATGGGAGCGAGGTGCGCACGCGGGTCGCCTTGCTGCGGTGACTTGCTCAAGACGGCGCTGACCCAGCGTCTCTGGACCACCGGGCCACTGCTGCGGTACACCCTGCGCACAATGCGCGTCCCCTTCGGCCGCCGTCCCGCGTTCGCGCTCGCCGCACTCGGTCTCCTGATCGCGCAGTCCGCGCTCGCCGCCGAGGGCCCGACCGGCGCGGTCGACATGCTGCCCGTGCTCTCGGCGCTCGCGCTCATCCTCGTCTGCGCGCGGCTTGGCGGCGCGCTGTTCGAGCGCTTCCGGTTGCCGGCGGTGCTCGGCGAGTTGGGCGCGGGGATCGTGCTCGGGAATCTCTCGCTCGTGGGCATTCACGCGCTCGACCCGCTCAAGACGCTGCCCACCGTCGAGGCGTTCGCCCAGGTCGGCGTGCTGTTCCTGCTGTTCCAGGTCGGGCTCGAATCCGACGTCGGCAAGATGGCCGCGGTCGGCCTGTCGGCGTCGCTGGTCGCCGTCCTCGGCGTGATCACGCCCATGGTGCTCGGCGTCGGCGTGTCGATGGCGTTCCTCCACGACCAGAACCCGCTCATTCACTGGTTCGTGGGCGCCACACTCACCGCCACGAGCGTCGGCATCACCGCGCGCGTGCTGGGTGACTTGAAACGCACGGCGAGCGTCGAGGGCCGCATCATCCTCGGCGCCGCGGTCATCGACGACGTGCTCGGGCTGATCGTGCTCGCGGTCGTGAGCGGGTTGATCGCCGCGGCGAACGCGGGACGGCCGTTCGATGCGACCGGGCTGGCGCTGATCGTCGCCAAGGCGCTCGGGTTCCTGGGCGTCGCCGTGGTCGTGGGCCGCTGGCTCTCGAAGCTCACGTTCCGCTTCGCCGCACGGCTCCCGGGCGAGGGCCTGCTCGTGTCGTTCGGGATCGCGTTCTGCTTCCTGGTGGCGTTCCTCGCGGGCAAGGCGGGACTCGCGCCGATCGTCGGCGCGTTCGCGGCCGGGCTGGTGCTGGACGACATCCAGTACAAGGGGCTGCGCGAGCGCGACGCCAAGAAGCGCGACCTGCGCGAGCTGCTGGAGCCGATCTCGAGCTTCCTCGTGCCGGTGTTCTTCGTGCTCATGGGCATGGGGGTGGATCTCTCGGCGTTCGCGCGGCCGGGTGTGCTCGGGTTCGCGGCGGTGTTGACGCTCGCCGCGGTGATCGGCAAGCAGGCGTGCGCGCTCGGCGTGCTCGAGAAGGGCGCGAGCCGGCTGGCCGTCGGGCTCGGCATGATCCCGCGCGGCGAGGTGGGGCTGATCTTCGCGAGCATCGGCCGCACGCTCACGTTGAACGGCGAGCGCGTGGTGAGCGACACCGTGTACGCAGCGGTGGTCGTGATGGTGGCCGTCACCACGCTGGTGACGCCGCCGCTGCTCGTGTGGCGCCTGCGCGAGAAGCGCCCGGCTAGATCAGCCGCCGCGTCGTGAGCTTTACCTCGCGCCGCTCGTCGCCGCGGCGCACGGTGAGCTGATACGTCTGCTCGGGCCTGCGGAACATCTCGCGCACGGCCACGGGCGTGAGTGCGGCGATCGAGCGGCCGTCCACGGCCTCGATCACGTCGCCGGCGGCGATGCCCGCCTCGGTCGCGGGCGAGCCGTCCTGCAGCCACAGCACCTTCATCCCGTGCGTCGAGTCCGCGAGCATCTGGGTGACGAGGCCGCTCATGTCGGCCTCGAACGGGTCACCGAGCGCGGCGTTGGGCGCGAGCCACATGCGCTGGTGGCCGTAGTGGAACGTGACGTCGAAGCGACGCAGCACGTCGCCGCCGATGTTGCCCGCGGTGCCCGCGGCGCTGATCCCGCCGGGGCCGGGGAGCCGGAACGTGGTGACGGGACGCTCGACCGCGTAGGGGCCGAGGCGCAGCCGGTCGATGCGGCCGATCCGGGTCTCGACCTGGCCGCCGACGCCGCCCGCGCGAGCGCGCAGCGTGTTCGGAACGGCCGCGAGCAGCTTTTCGCGCTCGGTCAGGTCGGGCGAGAGCGACAGCGCGGTGGCGGCACCCGAATCGAGCACGAACGTGCCGGCGATGGGCTTCCGGCCCGGCACCTCGATCGTGGCCTTCGTGTACGGCAGGTTCTGCTTGAACGTGAGCGGCAGCGACGTCGCACCCGAGGGCGGCTTGAACTTCCCGGGGTCGCTGATGCGCAGCAGGCGCGCGGCGTAGTCGATCTCCACCACGGCGCGGCTGAAGAGCGCGTGGCCGACGACCACGTCCATGGCCCGCCCGGTTTGGACCTCGATCGCGTCCAGCGGCAGCGTGCTGAGCACCTGGTCCTGGAGCTCGAGCCCGGGCATCCGGATGGTCGCGCCGCGCACCGTGCCCGACTCGACCACGCCGCCCGCACCGTGCGCCTGACCGCCGGACTGGACCTCGAGGCCGAGCTTTGAAGCCTTGCTGGCGCTGATGCTCGCGCCGGAAGCACCGGTGTCGAGCACGATCCAGAGCGAATCGGAGTCGCCGACCCTGCCGCGCACATAGATGTGGTTGCCGTAGAGCTGGAACGGGATCTCGGCCACGCCGGAGGGCGAGCCGAACACGAGCCGCGGCTCGGCGGCGGCGGGGCCGACGGGCAGCAGCGAGAGCAGGCCGATCAACGCGAGGGAGCGACGCATCGATCGGTTTGGACAGGTGGGAGCGGGGAGGGGTTGGACAACAAAGAAGAGCCCCCGCGGGATGCCGCCCGCGGGGGCTCGCTCGCTTCGCTTACCCTGCCTGGCTAGTCGTGATCGTGATGCCCGTGATCTTTGTAATGGCCGCGGTGACGGCCGTTGTCATGACGGTCCTGCACCACGATGTACGTACGCCCGTCACGCCGCGGGTGATGCTTCCAGTGGCGCGCCGGCACCACGAGCACGCGCTCGGGCACGCGACGCACATCCACCGCCATCCACGGTCCACGCCACGACGCGGCGCGGTACCAGTAGCCGCCGCGCAGGCGCCACCACATGTTGTCCGCGCGGAACATGTCGTCGCCGCAGCGGTCGTCGTCGACCACGTAGACGTCGTTCACCACCACGTAATGCGGCTCCGAGCGGAGCACCACCAGCGGCGCAGGTGAGCCGCCGCTCATCCCCACCTGGAAACCGAACCACGTCTGAGTCTCAGCATGCAGCGGCTGCGCGAGGCTCATCCCCACGAGCGCGGCCGCGATCATCCACAGGCGTTTCATGGCTCCCTCCCTCGTGAAACAGCAGTCCGGGTCCAAATCGCGGGACTCGGACGGCAGGGGCACGGGGGTATAGAGCAGGGGGCGTGCCACCGGAATGAGAAGTCCAACTCATTGCCAGCGGCTTGTATACCAACCACCGCCACCGCGCCGGGTGTGCCCGGGCGCCACAACCGTCGTGCACGACGCACGCTTATTGGCCTTTTCGTCCCGCATTCGTGACGGTTTTCGCCACGCCGGTCTGCGGGTCGCGCCGGGCCCACGCTGGAGTCTTGAAGCGCCGCTTCACGCGCACCTAACCTTCGCGCGCCGTTGCCCACGAACGTGTCGCGCGCGCGCCCGGCCTGTCGCTCGCCCGCCGCGCCCCGATTCTCCCATCCCGAGGTGACCGAGATGCCCCCATCGGCAGCGCCGTCCCGTCTCGCCCGCCGCGTGGTTCGATCGCGCGCGCTCGTCCTTCTCGCGTGGCTCGTCGCCGGTCCGTTGCTCGGCGCGGCGCCGGCGCTCGCGGCCACGCCGCGCGTGCACGCCATCCGTAACGCCCGCATCGTCACCGGTCCGGGCAACGTGATCGCGCGCGGCACCGTGGTGATGCGCGACGGGCTCATCACCGCCGTGGGCGCCAACGTGGCGATCCCCGCCGACGCGCGCATCTGGGAGGGCGACAGCCTCACCGTGTACCCGGGGCTGATCGATGCGTTCGTGATGCCGCCGGCGCCGGCACCCGCGGGTGGCGGCGGTGGGCGTCCGGGCGCAGCGCAGGCCGAAACGCCGCGCGGTCCGGTGCACGAGCTGTCGTCCGTGCGCGCCGAGTACCGGATGGCGCAGAACCTGCCGCTCGATGCCTCACAGCTCGAGTCGCTGCGCGCCGCCGGCTTCACCGCGGCGCAGGTGGCGCCGCGCCAGGGCGTGGTGCGCGGCAGCAGCGCCGTGGTCGGCCTGGGCGCGAACGGCGTCAACGCGAACCTGGTGCGTGCCGACGTCGCCCAGGTGGTGGCGCTCGAGCCCAATCGCGGCAACCAGTACCCCGGCTCGCTGATGGGTGCGATCGCGGTCCTGCGCCAGGTATTCCTGGACGCCAAGTGGTATCGCGACGCGCGCGCCGCCGTGGCGAAACGCACCAACACCGAACGCGTGCCCGAGAACCTGGCGTGGGCGGCGCTCCAGCCGGTGATCTCCGGTGACGAGCCCGTGCTCATGGTGACCGACGAGATGCTCGAGGTGCTGCAGGCGTCGAAGATCGCCACCGAGGCGGGCATCACCGCGGCCATCGTCACCGGCGGCGACGAGTACAAGCGCGTCGCCGACGTGGCCGCGACCAAGCGCGCGCTGATCGTGCCCGTCAACTTCCCCGACGCGCCGGACGTGAGCGACGACGCCGCCGCGCTCGAGGTGCGCACCGAAGAGCTGCGCCACTGGCAGGCGGCCCCGGCGAACCCGGCGACGCTCGCCAAGGCCGGCGTCACGTTCTCGCTCACCGCGAACGGGTTGAAGGACGTGAAGACGTTCCGTTCGATGGTGGCCAAGGCCATCGCGCGCGGGCTCACCGAGGACCAGGCGCTGGCGGCGGTGACCACGAACCCGGCGCGGCTGCTCGGCGTCTCCGGCAGGCTGGGCGTGATCGCGCCCGGCGCGATCGCGAACCTCACCGTGACGCGCGGCCCGCTCTTCAGCGAGACGTCCAAGGTGCGCGAGGTGTGGGTGGACGGCGCGCGCTACGAGACCGCGAAGGACGAGACCACGCCGAAGGGCGACTGGAAGATCGACTGGGGCCACGGCCCGCACGCGCTGACCGTGAGCGCCGACAAGGACACCACGGTGAAGCTCGTGGTCGGCGCCGACACGATCCGGGCGACCGGCGTGCGGCTCGAGGGCGAGCGCATCCGGTTCACGATGCAGCGCGGCAGCGAGCCGGCCGAGGACTTCGACCTGACGGCGCGCAACGACGCGCTCAAGGGCACGCTGTCGGTGACGAACGTCGGCCAGCACGACGTGACCGGCGCGGCCGTCAAGAAGGACGACAAGCCCGCGAAGAAGCCCGAGCCGCCGGTCGCCGTGCCGGTCGTGATGGGCAACTCGGAAGCGTGGCGCATGGCCAGGCCCGCCCAGCCCGCGACGCTGCTGATCAAGAACGCCACGGTGTGGACGTCGGGACCGCAGGGCATCCTTGCGAATACCGACGTGCTGGTGAAGGCGGGCAAAGTCTCCGCCATCGGCAAGAACCTCGCCGCGCCCAAGGGGGCCACGGTCGTGGACGCCGCGGGCAAGCATATGGCGCCCGGCATCATCGACGAGCACAGCCACTCGGCCATCCTCGGCAACGTCAACGAGTGCACGAACTCGGTGACCTGCGAGGTGCGCATCCAGGACGTCATCAACTCGGAGAGCGTCAACATCTATCGCCAGCTCGCCGGCGGGAACACGATGATGCACCTGTTGCACGGCTCGTGTAACTCGATCGGCGGCCAGTGCGCCGTGATCAAGGACAAGTGGGGCGCGCCGCCGGACGAGCTGTTCTACACGCTCGCGCCCGGCACGGTGAAGTTCGCGCTGGGCGAGAACCCGAAGCAGGCGAACTTCGGAGCGGACCGCACCACCCGCTATCCGAAGACGCGCGCCGGCGTGGAGCAGACGATCCGCGAGGCGTTCAGCCGCGCGCAGGACTACGACCGCGCGTTCGCCGAGTTCAAGGCCGGCAAGCGCGCGATCCCGCCGCGCCGCGACCTGCAACTGGACGCGCTGTCCGAGATCGTCCACGGCACGCGGTTGATCCACTGCCACAGCTACCGGCAGGACGAGATCCTGATGCTGATGCGGCTCACCGAGTCGTTCGGGTTCCGCGTCAACACGTTCACGCACATCCTCGAGGGCTACAAGGTGGCCGACGAGATGGCGACGCACGGCGCCTCGGCGCTCGGGTTCAGCGACTGGTGGGGCTACAAACAGGAGGTGATCGACGCGATCCCGTGGAACGAGTACCTGATGTGGGACCGCGGCGTGAACGTCGGCTTCAACTCCGACGACGACGAACTGGCCCGCCGGCTGAACACCGAGGCCGCCAAGGCCATCAAGTACGGCGGCGTGCCGCGCGAGGAAGCCTTGAAGATGGTGACGCTGAACCCGGCCAAGTCGCTGAAGATCGACAAGCACGTCGGCTCGATCGAGGTGGGGAAGGACGCCGACTTCGCGCTCTGGAGCGGCGAACCGCTGTCGCCCTACTCGGTGTGCGAGCAGACGTGGATCGAGGGCAGGAAGTACTTCGACCGCGCCGCCGACCTGGCCGGCCGTGCCGAGTTGGCCGCCGAGCGCACGGCGCTGATCGCGGCCGCGCGCGCGGCGAAACAGGGCGGCGCGACCGGCAACAAGGGCAATTGGCCGCCGCGCTACCTGGAGGAAACCGACCAGAGCGGCAACGACTGCGGGCGGGAACACGCGATGCCGTTCCTGTCCGAGACCGACCGCCGGGCGAAGCAGGCCGGAGAGGAGGGTTCGCGATGAGCCGCCTCTTCGAGAGCACCCGTCCGGCGCTGGTCGCAGCGCTGCTCGTGTCGAGCCTCGCGTTCATGCTCGCCAGCGCCGCGTTCACGCCCGCGCGCGCCGAGGTGCTGGCATTGACCGGCGGCACCGTGCACCCGGTGAGCAGCCCCGAGATCGCGAACGGCACCGTGATCGTGGAAGGCTCCAAGATCACCGCTGTCGGCACGGGCGTCGCCGTTCCCGCCGGCGCGCACGTCGTCGACTGCGCCGGCAAGCACGTCTATCCCGGGTTCGTGCACGCGAACACCGTGCTCGGGCTCCATGAGGTGGCCACGATCCAGGGCTCCGACGACACGCAGGAGTCCGGATCCCTCAATCCCAACCAGCGCGCCGAGGTGATGTACAACCCCGACTCGGACTTCCTGCCGGTGACGCGGCTGAACGGCGTCACCACCGTGCTCAGCATCCCCGGCGGCGGCAGCATGCGCGGCACGTCGGCGCTGATGCACCTGGACGGCTGGACACAGGAGGACATCACCGTGCGTGCGCCGGTGGCGCTGCACGTCGCCTGGCCGAACATGACGCCGGTCCGCGCGTTCTTCATCCTCACCAGCGACGAGGAGCAGAACAAGCAGCGCGACGAGGCGATCAAGGTCATCACCGACGCGTTCGACGACGCGCGCGCGTACTCGAAGGCCCGCGACGCCGAGAAGGGGAAGGACGTCCCCAAGCACGACGACGACGTGCGCTGGAACGCGATGCGCCGGGTGCTGAACGGCGAGATCCCGGTGGTGTTCCACTGCGACGCGCTGGCGCAGATCCGGGCCGTGCTCAAGTTCTGCGACCAGCAGAAGCTCACGAACGTCATCCTGCTCGGCGGCTACGACAGCTGGCGCATCGCGGACGAGTTGAAGCGCCGCAACATCGCGGTGATCGTGGCCGGCGTGCTGGCGACGCCGAATCGCGGCTACGAGTCGTACGACGAGGCGTTCACGGTGCCGGCGAAGCTGTCGAAGGCCGGCGTGCGGTTCGCGATCGCCGACGAGGGCGGCGTCTTCGCAGCGGCGAACGCGCGCAACCTGCCCCACCAGGCGGCGATGGCGGCCGCGTTCGGCCTGGACCGCGACGAGGCGCTGAAGGCGGTGACGCTCTACCCGGCCCAGATCCTCGGCGCCGGCGACAAGATCGGCTCGATCGAGGTCGGCAAGCTCGCGGATCTCCAGGTCACGGACGGCGACCCGCTGCTCGTGGCCACGCACTGCGAGCAGGTGGTGGTGAACGGGAAGCTGGTGCCGATGGAGTCCCGGCAGACGCGGCTCTTCAGAAAGTACGACGCCCGCCCCCGCGGCCCGAACGCCCGCAAGCGGGGGGAATGACGCAGGGGCCGCGCGAGGCGGCGCAGCGCTCGGGGGTGGTGGTGGCCACGGAGCCATCACCACCCTCGCTCGTTTCCCGATAACCCATTGTCCGGCAACGCCCATTGTGACGCCCGGACGACCGACCGCCCGCGGCATGCGGCGTGCAATAACGCAATTGCGGGCGATGCAAAGGCGCTCCACCCGGGGACGGACCCCAGAGCGACGGGTTGGGTCCGGGCCCGGCAGGCCTGGGATCCGCAGCGAGCGTCGATCAGGGAGTAGCACCCGGCACGCGTCTCCCCCCGGTGCCGGTAGGTCAGGCGAGCGGCTCCGGAACCTCCCCCGGGGCCGTTTCGTCGTTCTGGCGTATCGTGCCGGCGTGGAAAGCGACGAGCGCGATCCCGGCGATAGCGAGGCGGCGGTCACCGCCGCTCAACAGTTCGGGCTCGACCGCGGCGACCGCGTGCACGCGTTCAAGGCCCCCGGCATCACCGTGACCTGGTCGCGACGGCGCTGTATCCATGCCGCCGACTGCGTCATGAACCTGCCCACGGTGTTCGAGCCGGGTCGGCGGCCGTGGGTGGACGCGACGCAGGCGTCCGCGGACGCCGTGGCCCGCGTGGCCGCGCGTTGCCCCACGGGCTCGCTCCACTTCGAACGGCAAGACGGCGGCTCGCCCGAGCCGGTGCCGCCTGCGAACACCGTGATGGTGTCGAGGAACGGCCCCACCTACCTCAAGGGCGACTTGGAGCTCACCGACGAGCGCGGTGACGTCCGGCTCGTGGACACGCGCATGGCGCTCTGCCGCTGCGGGCTCTCGGCGAACAAGCCGCTCTGCGACAACGCGCACCGCGACGCGGGATTCCGCGAGACCGGTCAGCTTGCCGAGCCGGAGCGCGTCGAGGATCCCGGCGCCGAGGGCGGCAAGCTGCGCGTGATCCTGCGCGAGAACGGGCCCGTCGAGCTTTCGGGCCCGTTCGCGATCAGCAGTGCCGACCGGCAGACACTGCTCGCCGGCACGCGCACGAAGCTCTGCCGCTGCGGGCACTCGGGTGCGAAGCCGTTCTGCGATGGCACGCACAAGCGCGTCGGGTTCAAGACCGGCTAGGACGTCTTCGCGGGCTCCGCCAGCGACTCGAAGTACGTGCTCGCGTATTCGGGAGCGAACGGCTTCTTCAGATACTTCTCGATGAACTCGTCGGCGTCGGGGAAGCGCACCGCGTACACGTCGGCGATCGTGCGCCCGATGTCGTACGGCGTGGAGCGCAGCGTCACGCCGGGGCCGAAAGTCGCCCAGCGCGCGCCCGGCTCGTTCTCGTAGGGAAGGCCGACGCTGCCGGGGCAGATCCATTGCGTGCGCTCCACCGTGCGCTCGTACTGGACGTGGGTGTGGCCGTGGACGACGCGTGCGTGCGCGCGGCCGGCGAGCGCCGTGCGCAGTCGCACCGCGGGCGAGACGCGCGTCAGGATCTCGTCGTCGCGTCGCGGCGAGCCGTGGCAGAAGAGCACCTCGCCCAGGCCGTCGATCTCGAACGCGAGCGTCGTCGGCAGGTTCCCGAGCCGCTGCATCTGCGCGATCGTGCAGCGCTCGGCGGCCCAGCGCGTGCGCAGACCCCAGGGCGAGGAGCGCGCGAACTCGCCGCCGAGTGCTGCCACCATCTCGCGGTCGCAGTTGCCGCGCAGGTAGACGACGCGTTCGCCGAGCGTCGCGAGCAATTCCATCGTCTCGCGCGGCATCGGCCCCAGCGCCACGTCGCCGCCGATCAGGATGCGGTCGGGAGCGTATGCCTCCAGTTCCGGGAGCACGGCTTCGAGCGCGCGGAGATTGCCGTGGATGTCGTAGAGCGTGGCCACACGCATATCAGGTCCCCCGGTTCCGCTGCAGCATCCACGATAGGGCGATCACCCAACCCGCGTTGGTCGGCCGAGCCCCAGCGCTGGGCCGCCGGATGCGGGCGGGCATGGTGCCACACCTCTAGATTCCGCCCATTCGATATCGTCGCGGGGTGCCCCGACGCAACCCCGCTCTTCGGCCCGCGGCGACGTCACCTTCCCACCATGGACGGTCCGGGGCCTCGCGCCCCCCACACACCGGCGTCGCCATGCCGACGCCGGCCTCTCGGGAGTTTCCAGATGCCCACCGTTACCACGAACGCGCCCGGTACGTTCTGCTGGCCCGAGCTGTCCACGAGCGACCCGATCGCGGCGAAGAAGTTCTACTCGGGGCTCTTCGGCTGGCAGATCAAGGACCAGGACATGGGCCCGCAGGGTGTGTACACGATCTTCACCCGCGACGGGAAGGACGTGTCGGCCTGCTACAAGCAGGACGAGGCCCAGGCGAAGACCGGGGTCCCGCCCTACTGGGGCTCGTACATCAGTGTCGAGAACGCCGATCAGGCGGCCGCCAAGGCGAAGTCGCTCGGCGGCACCGTGATCATGGAGCCGTTCGATGTGATGGACCACGGCCGCATGGCGGTGATCACCGACCCGCAGGGCGCCACGTTCTGCGTGTGGCAGGCGAAGGCGCACATCGGCGTCCAGGTCCACGGCGAGCCCAACTCGCTGGGCTGGACGCAGCTCAACGCCAAGGACACCGCCGTGGCGAAGACGTTCTACACCTCGCTGATCGGGTGGAAGACGCAGGAGGACCCGATGCAGGGCACCGGGGGGAACTACACCACGTGGCTCAAGGCCGACGGTCCCGCGGGTGGCATGATGGCGATGCCGCCGGGCACGCCGGCTGCGGCGCCGGCGCACTGGCTGCCGTACTTCGCGGTGACCAGCGTGGACGCGACGGCGCAGAAGGCCGGATCATTGGGCGCGACGACGTACGTTCCGCCCACGGACATCCCCGGCACGGGACGGTTCGCGGTGTTCGCCGACCCGCAGGGCGCCACGTTCGCGATCATCACGTTCACGAAGTGAGACGACGCTAGCGGAATCTGGACATCCCCCAGTCCAGGCAACGCGCCCGGTCGAGTTGTCGGCGACCGGGCGCGGGTGTTTGGGGGTCTCCACCCCGCCGCTAGAGGAAATAAGATGTCCGGGCCCCGCGCGCTCGAGCGTCCATATGATGAGCCGGCGCCATGACCGGCCTGGACACGATCGGATGCGGGTGCGACGCGCCCGCACCACCACGAAGGAGGACGAGATGAGCCAGTACCTGTTCCTTTACAGGGGCGCGCAGCGGCCCACGTCGCCGCAGGAGACGCAGCAGGTCATGCAGAAGTGGATGAGCTGGTTCCAGGAGCTGGGCGCCAAGGGCCACATCAAGGATCCGGGCCAGCCGCTCGAGCCCACGGGCAAGATCGTCGCCGGCAAGCAGAAGACGGTGACGGACGGCCCGTTCGCCGAGGCCAAGGACCTGGTCGGCGGCTACACGATCGTCGAGGCGAAGGACATCTCCGAGGCCGCCGAGATCTCGAAGGGCTGCCCGATCTTCGAGCGCAGCGGGTTCGTCGAGGTCCGGCCCGTGATGAAGATGTAGTGGAACCGGTCGAATCCCTGTTCCGGCACGAGTCGGGGCGGATGATCTCCGTCCTGACTCGCATCTTCGGATTCCACAACCTGGCGCTGGTGGAAGACGTCGTCCAGGACGCCTTCTGCCGCGCTCTGGAGGTGTGGAAGTTCCGGGGGCTTCCCGACGATCCGGCCGCCTGGCTCATGGCCAGCGCCAAGAACCGCGCGATCGACGTGCTGCGGCGCGAGCGCACGGCGCGCGTGTTCGCACCCGAGCTGGGCCGCCTCGCCGACTCGGAGTGGACGCTGGTCCCCGCGGTCGAGGAACGCTTCGCGCCGCATGCGCTCCAGGACGACCTGCTGCGCATGATGTTCTCGTGCTGCGATCCGCGGCTCCAGGAAGAGGCCCAGGTCGCGCTGATCCTGCACATCCTGTGCGGGTTCAGCGTCGGCGAGGTCGCCGGCGCGCTGGTGGCCGGCCACGCCGCGGTGGAGAAGCGCATCGGCCGCGCGAAGAAGGTGCTGGCCGGTTCCAGGAGCCTGTTCGAGATCGCCGACGCGAAGCAGGTCTCCGCGCGGCTTCCGGCGGTGCAGCGCGCCCTCTACCTGCTCTTCAACGAGGGTTACCACGGCGCTTCCACCGAGGCCGTCGTGCGCGACGAGCTCTGCCGCGAGGCGATCCGTCTCGCGACGCTGCTGCAGCGGCACGCGGCCGGCGACACGCCTGCGACGCGCGCGCTGCTGGCGCTCCTGTACCTCCACGCCGCGCGGCTGCCGTCCCGGCTCGATGCGCACGGCGATCTGCTCCCGCTCTTCGATCAGGACCGCTCGCGATGGGACCGCTCGCTGCTGGCGGCCGGCGAGCACTGGCTCGAAGAAGCGGCCGCGGGGACGGAGCTGACCGACTACCACGTGGAAGCGGCGATCGCCTGGGTGCACGGCAGCGCGCCCTCCGCCGCGGAGACGGACTGGCGACGGATCGTGTCGCTCTACGACCAGCTGCTGGCGCTCCGGCCGTCGCCGGTGATCGCGCTCAACCGCGCGATCGCGATCGCGCAGCTCGAGGGACCCGAGCGAGGGCTCGCGGAGATCGCCGGCATCGGCCGGGCCGAGAAGCTCGCGAGCTACCCGTTCTACCCGGCGGCAATGGGCGAGCTGGAGCTGCGCCGCGGGCAGCGTGAGGCCGCCCGCGGGCACTTCCAGAGCGCGCGCTCGCTGGCGAGGAACGCCTCGGAGCGGCGCTTCTTCGAGCAGCGCGTGGAAGCGTGCGGGGCGCGGACCGAGGCCGCGAGCTGAGTCGCGCGGGTCACTGCAACGTCGTCCTCACCGTCATCATCACGCCCGGGAGCGCGCCGCGGCGCGCCGGCGGCGAGGGCACCAGCTCGAACTGCCAGCCGCTGCGATCGGCGGCCGCCCGCCGGGCGGACCTGGCCGAGCCGACGTAGCCCAGCGTACAGCCGCTGATCGAGCCGACGGCGCTCAGCGACCAGAACAGCGGCTGCTGGTCCACGTCACCATTCGATGCGATCGACGCGATGCCCAGCCCGAACAGTCCGCCGCCCAGCGCGCTCAGGCCCACGATCACGCTCTGCCCGAACGAGAAGTCCTTGTCGCGCACGAGCCGATCGCCGAGCCACAGGCTGGCGGTGGCGCCGACGAGCGAGCCCACCGTGCTGGACTTGAGGTACTCGTCGGCGTGAAACGCTTGGACGAGCGCCAGCCCGGAGTACGCCCCCACCCAGCCGGTCGTGGACATCACGCCCGCGTCGCCGTAGGTGTGATCGCGCCGCGAGGCATAGAGCGAGCCGAGCACGAGGCCGCCCGCGGCCCCGGATAGAGTGCCCGCCGCATGGCCCTTGGCGTCGGAGTCCATGAGGTTCGCGAAGGCCAGCCCGTAAAGCGAGCCGAAATCGAGGCCGTTCCTGATCGTCGCCGCGGTGCCCTCGCTCATTCCGGACCTCGCCGCCCATTCGAAGCCCGCGATGCCCAGGCCGATGCTCATGCCGAGCGCGGTTGCCACCTGGGTCTGGCTCGTGAAGTCCTCGGACACGGCGGCGGGCAGCAGCACGCCATAGATCGTTCCGCGCGACATGCCATACCAGGACATGAGCGCCGTGCCCATGGTCACGGGGCGGTTGCGCGTGACGAACAGGGGAATGAACGTGCCGGCGCTCGCCGTGAGGAGATAGGTTCCCGTGGTCACTTCCGACGTGGCGTTCGGCTCGAACACGTAGGGGACGGCCCAGCCATAGAAGCCCAGGCACATCCCGGTGGTGGCCGCGGTGAACAACGGTCGACCCGAGGCGTCGAGCTTGGCAGGGGCCTTGTGAGTCGCCATCCCGTTCGTCACGACGTCGCGGAGCGAGTCGACACCCGCCTGTAAGAGCGGGATGCGTTCACGCGACAGACCGGCCCCGGCGGTGCCTGACGATGAGATCTCGAGGACGTACGTGGAGTCCGCGAGCAGGAAGAGCCGTGCTTCCTGGAACTGGGGCCGGTCGGTGAACATCCGGATCCGGCGGGCGAGCGAGGCGTCCACGCGCTGGACGCGCCCTGCACGGTCGAGTGGCACCTGGGTTTCGGCGGCTCCGACGGGAGCAGCGGCGAGCGCCAGCGCAAGACAGACGACGGGGCGCAAGCGGTGCATGGCGCCCAGGAGGGAAGCGGCCACTGCGGCCCTCCGACGGAATTGTGCCAAGGCACGGGACGATACCGCGTCGGGGGCACGCGAGGGCGGTCACGCTAGCAGACCAGCGCGTCCAGGCCAACGCGCCCGGTCGACTTGTCGGCGACCGGGCGCGGACTCCTACATTCTTGCTTCGGACCTCACGGGCGGACGAGCACAGTCCGGACGATCTCCGCCTGAGACGTCCGCAGTCGCACCCAGTACGTGCCGGGACTCACGCTCGCCCCGCGCTCGTCGAGCAGGTTCCACGTCGTGAAGCCGCGGCCCGCGGGCACGGCGCCCCGGAGCAGCGTACGCACTCGGCGTCCCACGACGTCGTAGACCGCAAGCTCGACCCCTGAACCCTGGAGCTCGGTCGGAATGGCATAGCTCAATCCGACCTGGTTGCGTGCGGGGTTGGGCCAGGGAGGACTCAGCACGGCGTGGTCCAGGGCGACCTCGGGGTCGCCGTTTGGCACACCGACGGCGGCCGGCGAGCACGCGACGTCGTTCATCTTGCAGCCGACGGTCGTGGTGACGATGTTGCTGATCTGGGACCAGTTCCCCGATTCGTCTCGAGTCCTCAATGCCACGGTGTAGTGCAGAGCCGTGCAGCTGAGGCCAAAGATGGTCACGCATTCGGGCGTGCCCGGCGGGCCGGGGGTCCCGGTGGGCGCCTGTGTCGCGGTGAGGAACGAAGCCAGGTCCGTGATGGTGTTCACGCCCGGTTTGTAGCGCAGGTCGAACGCCACGGCCGGGCCGTAGTTGCCGTCGTCCCCCGGGGCGGTCCAACTCGTCGTCACCATCGTCTTCCCGGTCGTCGCGGCCAGGTCCGTCGTGGTTGACGGTGGCATCTGGTCCGTTCGCAACGTGACCCACTTCCCCATGCTCGGGATGCCGTCCGTGTCCACGACGAACATCAGGTAGTCCCCGGGCGGGGCCCAGTTGCCGCCCGCGGGCAGCCCCGCGACGACATGGGGCGGGTTGCCCGCCAGGCCGAAGTCGAGTTGGACGTAGCGCTGGTCCTGCGTGAACGCATGCGTGGACGCCCCAGGCCGGACCAGGCTGATGGTCCTCACCTGCGACACGGTGCGATTGCCGAGGTTCACGGTGAACGCATCCGCGTAGTGGAGTTCCGGGGCGTCGATCGTGAACTGGGGCCGTTCGGCCGGGGTCACGGGCGTGGTGGAGTTCGGCCGATAGAGGTACGGAGGCGTGAAGACGCTGCTCGTGTTCATGTCGTAGATCTGGTTGGGGGGGCCTGCCGGGTCTTTCCCGGTGCTCCCGCCGGCGGTGAGGATGCGGCCGTCGGGCATCAGCAGCGCCGTCGAGTGGTAGCCCCGCTTGGCAGGATCCGGGTTGAGCTTGTCGCCCCAGTGGTTCGTGGCGGCATCCCAGATCTGGGGCTGTTGGATGGCGGTGCACTGCTGGAACTTCTCGTTGCCGATGCCGCCCATGACGATGACGTCGCCGGTCGGCAATACCGTCAGCGTGGGACTGCCACGTCCCGTCAGCTCGGGGCTCATCTGCTGCGCATGATCCCCGGGCTGGTCATCGCGATTGTCGTTCGCATCGATCCGGAACAACTCGCTCTTGTTCTGGGAGATCCCGATGTTCGGATCGTCGATGCAACCTGGGATCGTGAGCCCGGCGAAGTCTCCGCAGCACTTGAGGATCTGCGCCTGGCCACCGCGGATCATGATCGCGGCCGAGTGTCCTCGGACCTCGCTGGCCCAGGGCAACGTCGACCAGGTGCCGGAGCCAGCGGGGTCGAACTTGGTGACGATCGATGAGTCACGTCCGAAGTCGAGGATCCGCCCGCTGGGAACCTGGAACATCAGTGGGTAGAGATTCTGACGCTTCTCGGCACTCGCGCTCGTGTAATCCGACCACGTGTCGTCCGTGCTCTGTCGTCCCGGCCGGAGGTTGTGGATCGGCGAGAGATGCATGGCGAACGCCGCCCCATAGCGGGCCGACGGTGCCCCGCTAGCCGTCTCTTGCGTCCACTGGGGGTTTGTCCCGTAGGTCGTGTACGACCAGAAGTCCTGCAGGAGAGATCCCTGCTGGGTCATCCCGCCGAACAACACGAGCCGAGCGGACTGGCTGTCGAAACCGAACGCCGGGAGCAGTCGCGCTGGCGGCTGAGTGCCCCCGACCGGGCCGACCCACGAGAGCCCGCCCGGCTTGTCGCGATGGAGCCGGTAGAGATCGCTTCTCGGCACGCTGGTCTCGTCGAGCCCGCCGTAGACCCAGATGTCATTGCCATTAGCGTCCGGAGCTTTTTCAATCGAGGTCGGATGGGCGCCGAAGCCATTGTCCGGCGCGGTCAACTCCTCTTCGTCGTCGGGATGAGCGTGGGTCTCCGTGGGGTATTCGAACGATGCGGCGGATGGAAACACCCTCTTGCCGGGACCATTCGGGAGATCGAGAGGGACCCACGTCGGCGTGGGCGCCAACTGGAGGACCCACACGCGAGACGGGAAGCTTCCGTCCAAGATCTCGCCGCCGAAGAAGAACAGTGCCGGCTGTAGCGACGGGCCCGGCTGAATCGGGAGGTATTCCGCGACCCCGGTGTGCCCGTACCGCGCGGCCGGCGGTGTGCCCGATGGAGTGACGGTCTCCCACGTGGCGCTGATCGTCGTCGTGGTGATGTTGAAATTCAGTCGCCAGACGTCGTTTTTCGATACGGCATTCGCCAGAATTCCTGAGTCATCGGCCCGGCCGCCGAACACGTAGAGCGTCGGCTTCGTGGGATCCGACGCGGCCGCGTGGTACAGGCGTGGCGAAGGCCCTGCGTTGGTGGGCGTGATGCTCGTCCACTTCCAACGCCAGCCGTGATCGTCCTCTTCCCGGCTCAGCAACCACACGTCGTTCTGGAGTTGGCCCGTCGAGGTCGCGCCACCGAAAAGCACGAACCGGTCGGCGTTCTCGAGCCGCGTGAGCGTGAAGCCGTATCGTTGGGTGGGCGGCGGGTCCGTCATCCAGGGATTGTGCCAGGCGTAGGGCCACCACTGCTTCAATGCCCTCGCATCGTTGAAGTCCAGCGGCCCCGTTGGCCCCGAGCCGCCAACGAGGAGTGAGTAGGAGTAGAGATTCCCCGAGAACACGGCCGTCTCGCCGGTTCCCATCGTGAGTCCCGTCGGATACCAGCGGCCGGTCGGCAGTTGCGGCACCTGCCCTGGCCCGCTCCACGTCTCGGTCCCTGCGTCCCAGACGGCGACCTGGTTGTGTCCCGACGTGCCGCCCGCATGTCCGCCGAGGACCTGCAGCCGGCCGTCAGGACGAACCGTGTGGCCGGCGCAGAACATGTTCATGAGTCCGGCCGGCCAAGTGAGCGTGGACCAGGCCTGAGAGTTCGGGGATGCCGCATCCCAACGCCACACGCGCATGCCGGAGTTATTGTCCAGTCCCCAGGAGATGACCTTCGTCTGATCCGCGGGGGCGCGAACGATCCCCATGTGGATGGCGTTGAGCGTCATGTCCACACGCGAGGTCCACGTTCCCCCCACCCAGGGGTCGAGTGGGGTCGCGCCGGCCGGCGCCACGGTCGCGCAGGCAAGCAGAGCCAGGATTCGTGCGGTCGCGAGCGCTCCGCGTGCCGCCCGGCGGAACGCGTGATCTGCGGAGGGGCGCCGAAACGCGAGAGCGTGAACATCGTGCGTCGGGTGTTGCGCGTGGGGTCGTGCCATGGCTCCTCCTCACACCGTCGGTCCCGGGCAAGCGACGCGTCGCTTGAGTCCACTCGCGTCCGGAGTTCAGTCGGACGCGACCAGGGGATTCCGAGGAGCACGGCGAGCGCGGCGGCAATCCGGACGCGGTCGCCGGGCGGCGGACAAGGCTCAAGCCGTTGCCCACATGCCTGATGCAGCCCGTACGCGCGGTCGCGTAGACTGTCCCGCTTTCCCCCGCCCCAATCTCATAGGCTCCGGAGGTCTTCGCGTGCGCCGCACACGTTCCCCGCGTCCGCTGTCCGTTCTCGTTGGCGCACTGGCCGGCGCCCTGCTGCTCGCCTTCGCCGCGACCCGTAGCCACTCGGCGCCGCAGAAGTTCGACTTCTACGCGCGTGGGCCCTACCACGCGGGCGTGCCGAAACCGTCCGAGATCCTGGGCTACGAGCCGGGCACGTTCCACACCACGTGGGGCAACATGGAGCGCGTGCTGGACGCGATCCAGCGCGCGCGGCCCGAGCGCGTGGTGCGCGAGCCGTTCGGCCGCACCGTCGAGGCACGCGAGCGGTCGCTGTTCATCGTCTCCGCGCCGGAGAACCTCGCGAAGCTGGACGCGATCCGCGCCGGCAACGCCAAGCTCGCCGACCCGCGCGGGGTCTCACAGGGCGAGCTCGACAAGCTCGCGCGCGAGCTGCCGGTCACGGTGTGGCTCAACTACAGCATCCACGGCGACGAGTCGGCGTCGTTCGAGGCCATGATGCAGGTGGCCTACCAGCTCGTGGCGGGCGACGACACGCTCACGACCCGGCTCTTGAAGAACGCGCTCGTGCTCATCAACCCGGCGCACAACCCGGACGGCCACGAGCGGTTCGTGACCTGGATCAACGCGCACGGCCAGGGGAACGCCGAGCACTGGGCACTGGAGCAGCAGCGCTCGCAGCCGTGGGGCATCGGCGGGCGGCGCACGCACTACCAGTTCGACCCCAACCGCGACGCGCTGGCCATGAGCCAGCCCGAGTCGCGGCAGATGTCACGCGAGATCCGGCGCTGGCGGCCGCAGGTGTTCGTGGACCACCACGGCCAGGTGGCGTCGTTCTTCTTCCCGCCCACGTCGGATCCCACGAACCACATGCTCGGGCGCTCGGACTACAAGATGTGGGTGGACCGCTTCGGTCGCGGCAACGCGGCGGCGTTCGACCGCTTCGGCTGGGAGTACTACGTCCGCGACGTGTTCGACTTCCACGCCACGGGCTACTGGGACGTCTGGCCCACGCTCCAGGGCGCGATCGGCATGACGTACGAGACCGACGGCGGCGGCAACCTCGCGTTCCGCCGCGACGACGAAACGGTGGTCACCATGCTCGACGGCATGTCACGGCACTTCACCGCATCGCTCGCCACGGTCGAAACCGCGGTCAGGTTCCGCCAGGAACGGCTCCGGGACATGGCGAGCTTCGCGCGCACGTCGTGCACGCCGGGCGCGAACGCGCCGCGCGCGTACGCGCTCGACGTCGGCGAAGATCCCGTGCGCGCGGCGGCGCTCGTCGAGAACCTCCAGTACGCGGGCATCGAGGTGCAGTGGTTGAAGCAGTCGTTCAGCGCCAAGGGCGCGCGCGCGGTGTGGTCGGAGCCGGCGTCGCGGCCGGCGCCCAAGGAGGGGAAGGGACTCGACCGCGAGGGCGCTCTGCCGGCGCCCAAGACCGCCGCGGCCGAACAGAAGTTCCCGAACGGCGCGTTCGTCATCGACCTCGCGCAGCCGGGCAGCCGCGTCGCCCGGGCGCTCATCGAAGAGGACCGCTCGGTGGACTCGGTGTTCGCGCGCACCGAGCTCGAGAAGTACGCGCGCAACGTGAAGCGCGGTCGGCACGCGCCGCAGGAGGAGTACGGTTTCTACGACATCACGTCGTGGGCCCTGCCGCTCTCCTATGGCGTGAAGGTGTACGCGCTGGGTTCCGTGCCGGGCGGCGGTGTGAGGCTGGCCGACCCCGACCCCAACGTGCCGGATGATGCGGCCGACACGCTCGCCGACTCGCTGGCCGTGGGCGTGCCGTTCACCGCGCGCGTCTCGCGTGTGGGCCCGCTGGTGATGCGCGACACCAAGGGTGCGATCGCGTTCGACGCGCGCGGCCGCGTCTCGGGCGGCGAGGCGAACACCGCGTACGTGTGGTCGTGCGCCGCCGACGGCGCGGCGCGGCTGGCGCTGCGGCTACTTCAAGAAGGCTACAAGGTGGCCACGGCGGCGCGGCCGTTGAACGCCGGTGGCCGCGACTTCCCGCGCGGCTCGTTCGTGGCGCGCGTCGAGCGCAACGACCCGAGCCTGCACGCGAGGATCGCGGAGCTGGCGAAGTCGAGCGGCGTGTACGTGGTGGCGGTGAACACCGCGTACACCGAGCGCGGCGACACGGGCGTGGGCTCCGAGAACATCGTCAGCCTCAAGAAGCCGAACATCGCCGTGATCGTGGACGGCCCGGTCTCGGCCGAGTCCTACGGCTGGATGTGGTTCCTGTTCGAGCGCCGGCTCGGCGTGCGGTTCACCGCCGTGCGCGCCAATCGGGTGAGCAGCATGGAGCTGGACCGCTACAACATCGTCGTCATGCCCGACGGGGGCTCCGGCCTCGCGTCAGCGTTGGGGGGAGGCGTGTCGGCGCTCAAAGACTGGGTGAGCCGCGGTGGGACGTTGATCTGCCTGGACGACGCCGCGGAGTTCCCGACGCTCGCGAGCGTCGGGCTCTCGTCGTGCAAAGTGGTGGGCGTGCCGGCGAAGCCCAAGAAGGACGACGAGGAGATCCCGGATCCCGACAGCAGCGCCGCCGAGGTGTCCCGCCGCCCGCAGTTCATCCCCGGCACGGTGTTCTGGGCGAGCCCCGATCCGCGCCAGTGGCTGACGTGGGGATTCCCCTCCGGCCGCATCCCGGTGATGCTCCAGGGGAACACGATGCTGACGCCCACCAGGGAGGGCGCCAACGCGCTGCGCTTCGATCGCGTGCCGCTCACGGCCACGGGCTGGACGTGGCCCGAGACCGAACGCCGCCTCGCGAACACGGCGTTCGCGGTGGACGAGCCGAACGGCGACGGCCACGTGGTGATGATCGAGGGGCCGATCCTGTTCCGCGAGTACTGGCGAAACACCGAACGACTGCTCACGAACGCGCTGCTCTACGCCCCGGCGCTGGACTGAGCGCGATGACCGAGGGCAGCGCACCCGGAGCGGGCGTCCCGCCGCTCGGCAAGCTCACGCCCGAGGCGTTTGCTCGGCTCGTGGCACCGCATCTCGGGGCCGCACGCGCCGAGGTGACCGTGGGCCCGCGCGTGGGGCACGACGCCGCCATCGTGAAGATCGGCGCCGGGCGCGTGATGGCCGTGACCACCGATCCGCTCTCGGTGATCCCCGCGCTCGGGCTCGAGCGCTCGGCGCGGCTGGCGTGCCACCTGATCGCGTCGGATCTCTGGACCACGGGCATCCCGCCGGCTTACGTCAGCGTGGACTTCAACCTGCCGCCCACGTTCGGCGATGAGGCGTTCGGCACTTACTGGCGCGCGATGAGCGACGAGTGGGCGAAGCTGGGCGTGGCCGTGGTCGCGGGCCACACCGGCCGCCATCCGGGCTGCGGCGAGAACATCCTCGGCGGCGCGACGTTGATCGGCGTCGGCGACGAGGGCCGCTACATCACGCCCGGCATGGCACGACCTGGCGACCAGGTCATCGTGACCAAGAGCTGCGCCATCGAGGCCGCGGCGATCGCGGCGCTGGCGTGGCCCGAGCGACTCAAGACCCACGTGGACGACGACGGCCAGGCCGTACTGCGCGCACTCGCCGACCAGCTGAGCGTGGTCGCCGACTGCCGTGCCGCGATGCGCGCCGGCGTGCGCGAGCGCGGCGTCACCGCGATGCACGACGCCACCGAGGGCGGCGTGCTGGGCGCGCTCCTCGAGCTGGCGAAGGCCTGTGGCCACGATGTGCGCGTCGAGCGGGTGAAGCTGCCGCTCACTCCACCCGTGGCCGCCGCGTGCGCGATGCTCGAGGTCGACCCGTACTGGACGCTCGCCGAGGGCATGCTCATCGCCTGCGCGTCGGCGGCTCATGCGCCGATCGTGGTGCAGGAGCTCCAGGCCGACGGCATCGCCGCCGCGATCGCCGGCGAGGTGCTCCCGGGGAAGGGCAAGCTCTGGGTGGCCGAGCCCGACGGCGGCGTGAGCACGTTCGAGACGCCACAGCCCGATCCCTGGTGGCCGGCCTACGACCGCGCCGTGCGCGAGGGGTGGCGATGAGCTCCGGCTGCTCCAGCTTCTGCTGCGGTGCGCAGCAGATGTTCTCGGCGAAGGTCGCCGAGGGCGATCTCAAGAAGTACCGGCGCAGCGGGCCGAACAAGACCACCCGGCTGCTGCGCGACGGCATTGTGGCCGCGGGCGGCGGTGAGAGCGCCATCGACATCGGCGGCGGCATCGGGGCGTTGAGTACGGAACTGCTCGGCCGTGGCTTCGCTCGCAGCACGCTCGTCGACGCCTCGCCTGCGTATCAGGCCGTGGCCCGCCGCGCCGCTGCGGAGCGCGGGCTCGGCGAGCGCATCGAGTTCCACGAGGGCGACTTCGTGGAACACGCGTCGCGGCTCGGCCCCGCCGACGCGGTGGTGATGGATCGCGTGGTCTGCTGCTATCCCGGGTACGGACCGTTGCTCGAGACCGCGCTCGCGCACAGCCGTCGGCTGTTCGCCTACGCGTTCCCGCACGACCGCTGGGACGTGCGCCTCGTCATCGGCGCGGAGAACGGGATCCAGGCATTGATGCGCCGGGCATTTCGCGCATACGTCCACCCGGAGTCCGCGATGAGCGCGCTGATCGCCTCGCGGGGATTCCGGCGGGTCAGCCGCACGAAGACATTCGTGTGGTGCGTGGACGTGTACGAGCGGGTGGCGGGCGAGCCGCGCGGCTGAAACGACCGCGGCGGCCCGGGGCTTCCCCGGGACCGCCGCGTGGACCTCAGGCGCGCGTTGGCAGTCGCGCGTCGGGTCTGCGTGCTGCTCTCGTCTAGAAGTGGAACGCGACGCCGAGCGACGTGGTCCAGAAATCCGCCTTGAAGTTCTGCGGCGGCAGATCGCTCTTCTCCTCACCCAGGTAGACGTAACGCAGGTTCAGGTCCGCCGACGCCACGCCCGGCACGAGCGGCATCGTGATGCCGCCGCCCAAGTGCACGCCGGTCTTCTGCGACGTGTAGCTCGCGAGCGCGGGCGTGTTCGGGTAGTGGAGCGTCGTGTTGTACCAGCCCAGACCGCCACCCACGTAGAACATCGGCATCGGCTTCACCCACACCGAGGCCGTCAGCGGCCACTGCGTCTGCTCGACCAGGCCGTCGAACAGGTCCGACTTGCGATAGCCGAACCCGAGCTCGGCATCGACCATGGGCACGATGCCGCCGCGCAACGCGAGGCCGTACGAGACGGCCGTCTCGCCGCCGCCCTCGGGCATCTTGGTCCACCCCACCGACGGGATGATCTGGCCGGCCTTGGCCACCGGAACCATCACCAGCGCCAGCCCGGTCGCGAGCAACGCGGCGACGAGCGAGCGTTCCAGCATCCTTGCTGCATTCTTATGGGACACGCGGGACATGCCTTCCTCCTCGATCCCTCTCCGCCGCGCCGCGGTCGCGGGTCGCGGAGAATGGGGTTGCGGGCCGGGAAAGCATGTTGCCCGGCCCGCGGGGGGTGGACCCCGGGGGTGGTTCGCGTGTCCCCGCGAGGTCGGGGCCTTATGCGTGCACGCCGTGTGCCGTGGCTCGCGCCCGCCCGGGCAACGACTTAGCGGCTCATGGAGCACCTCCGGTGTGCCCCGGAAGCCGCAGCGTGTGGCATTTCGCAACGCCTGCCGTGCAAGCGGTCAACGAACGCGCTTGAGCGGCACTGCGTCGGTGGTGAACCAGAGCGGGCGCAGGGTCACGCCCGGCGCGCCGCCGGCACCCGCGGGCACGAGGCGCAGCTCGGACCAGAGATTGCGCAGCAGGTACGCGTCGTCGCCCTGCGGGATGAGCGCGTCCAGCGGTTGGAGACCCCGCACGAGCACGATGTCGTCGCCGCGCCGGCGGAGCGTGACCGCGTCGTCGCCGTAGGGGAGCGCGCCGGGCTCGGGCTGGTACGTGCCGAGGAACGGCTCGACGCGTGAGGCATCCAGCTTCACGTCCGCGCGCCAGCGCGGCTTCGCGACGTCGCGTCCGCTCGCCATCGCGATCAGGTCGCTGCCCACGTCGCCCACCATGCCCGCGGCGTAGTCGTTGCACAGCACCACCACGTCGACATCGTGCGTGAAATCGCGGCCCATGAACACGTTGTATCCGGGGCAGCGGCCCTGGTACGTGAACACGCTGTCGGGCGGGAACAACGTGCGCCACGTCCCGGCCTGGATCGGCCGGTCGGTGTACATGGCCCGCAGCAGCCGGTTGAGGTCGCCGGCGGTCGAGACCAGCGAGCCGCCGCCCGATTTGGTGGCCATCTGCTGGAACGGCGCCAGCACGAGCCCGTGCCGCAGGCTCGGGCTCGCGGTGTAGCCGTACGCCCGGTCCGGTACCAGCATGCCGTCGGCCTCCTCGAACGTGTGCGTGAGGCCGAGCGGCCGCAGCACGCGTTCGCCGAGGGCGTCGGCGTAGCTTTGGCCCGTCACCTTTTCGATCACCGCGGCGAGCACGGCATAGCCACCGTTGCTGTAGCGCCGCCGACTCCCCGGCGGGAAGTCGAGCGGCGTCTTCGCGATCACCCGCACCAGGCTGTCGAGCGTGTTGGGCGCGCTGGCCTCCTCGTCGAACGGGATGCTGTTCAGGTTCGGAATGCCCGCACGGTGGAGACGCAGCATGTCGATCGTGATCGAGTCGCCGCGCGGGAACCCGGGGAGGTAGCGCGACAGCGGCGCATCGAGCGCCAACCGGTCCTGCTCCACGAGCCGGCCGAGCAGCACCTGCGTGAACACCTTGGTGAGCGACGCGATCCGGAACACCTGCGCCGGAGTGTTGCGCACGCCCAGCTCGACGTTGGCGAGGCCGTAGCCCTTCTCGAACAGCACGCGATCGCCGCGCGCCACGAGCACCGTGCCCTGGAAGAGGTCGAGGGCCACGTAGGGTTCGAGGTAGGCATCGACCCGCTTGCCGAGCTTCTGCGCGGCCGCGCCGCTGGCGAGCACGACCGTGTTGCTGCCCGGGGATGGGGCCGCCGCCGGCCCCGGGCCTCCCGCGGGCACGGCGAGCAACAGCGAGCTAAGGAAGAGCGCGCGCATCCGCCGGCTGCTTCGCGTGCGGCGACAGGAGCTCGCTCAGGTGGTCGCGCACGCCGTTGTCGCGCGCGAGCGCGGGATGACGGCGACCGTCGCGATAGTCGAGCGTGTACGCCTTGAAGAACTCCTTGTTCTCGCACAGCAGCTCCACCCGCCCGGTGCGCGGGCTCGCAGCGATGGCGTCGCGCAGCACGTCGCTCGAGTACTTGCGACCGTTGACGGCCGCGAGCTTCATATCGGGCGCGAGCCCGGCCTCGTCGGCCGGCGAGCCGGGCACGACGTCGATGATCTTGGCGTCCTTGTCGTCGACGCGGATGCCGAGCGAGTAGGGCTCTTCGACCGTCTTGTTCGCAACTTCTCGTGCCTTCTGGATCGGTCCCAGTGAGTCCTTCCACGTCATGCGCCAGCCGCCGGCGGTGATGCCGTTCACGGGCGCGTGCGGCTGGACCGTATAGACGCGCTCGCGCAGGAACCCGGCCCAGTCGTACGGCCACGTCGCCTGCAGTGCGGCGATGACATCGCTGAGCGTGTAGGGCTTCACCTCGGGGCCGCGGTTCGGTCCGCCGTGGAAGCGCTTGCAGAAGTCGTCCAGCGACTTCTGGCCCTTCGACTGCGTGCGGATCAGCACGTCGGCATCGAGCCAGATGAGCAGGCCTTCGTCGTAGAAGTCGGTGCTGCGCCGAGCGTATTCCCAGGCCCCGCGCGCCTCGTAGAGGAACTGCGCCTCGGTGCCCGTGTCCACGAGCGGCCGCCAGGCGCGACCGCGATGGGCCTCCATGTCGGCGGCGGCGCTCGCGAGCGCGTCGCGTGCTTCGTCCGGCGTGCGGATCCCCGATCGGCCGGCGAGCACGAAGCCCAGATACTGCGTGAGCCCCTCGTACACCCACAGCAGATCGCCCTGCATCGGCGTGAAGAAGTCACCGGTCGCGAGCCCGCCCGGCCGGCGGAACTTGCCGTTCCACGAATGTACGAACTCGTGGGAGAGCAGGTTCGAGGCATTGCGGCGCAGGTCGTCGTCGAGCCACACGCGCTCGCGCACACGGTCGTCGCTCGACTGGTGGTGCTCGAGGCCGAAGTGCGCGGTGTGCTCGGAGAGGGTCATGAGGAAGTCGTAATGACGGAAGTGCTGCGTGCCGAACAGCGCCTTCGCCTCACGCGCGAGGTTGCGTAGGGTCTGCACCTGCGAGTCGGGAATGTTCAGGCCCTCTTCGGAGTCGCACGCCATGCGCAGCCGCACCGGCACGCTGTCGCCGGGCGCCAGCTCCACGGTCTTGAAATAGCGCCCGCACAGCACCGGCGAGTCCACGAGCGTGGTGAACGTGCACGGCTGGAACTTGACCGTGGCTCCGCCGGGTGAGCTCGTCTCGAGCGCCGTGCCGTATTGCCAGTGGTCGGGCAGCGTCAGCGACGCCTCGCAGCGGAGCACGTCCGTCTTCTGGCCGGTCGGGTAGAACGACACCTCGTTCCAGGACAGGAGCAGCAGGTTCGGCGTCGCGCACGCCGCCGAGGTGAATCCGTCCGTGCTGTTGTCGAGCAGGAAATCGAACCCCACTTCCACGCTCTTGGCGCCGCTCGGCACGTCGACGCGGATCGTCTGCATGTCGACCACGTCGCGGCGCCATGCCAACGTCTTCCCGCCGGCGCGCACGACCAGAGCTGCAACGTCCACGGTGGGCCCGGTGGGGCCGTGCTCGCCGGGGATCCAGCGCGGGTACGTGAGCGACACCGTGCCCGAGCGGCCGGGGAACGACTGCGTCACGTGGAGCAACCCGCGCCCGACCTCGCGCGCGTCCACGCTCACGGTGAAGTCGACGGCGGCGAATGCGGGGGCCACTGCGATGCACAACAGAACGGCGAGCGCGGCGACACGAATGCGGGGCGACATGTCGGCCTCCGGGGACGATGGGCGTGGGTGCGCGAAGCGCGCACACGGTACCGTGCTAGAGTCGCGCGCGCGAGCACGAAGCCACTACTGCACACGAGTGGAGGGTCTCATGACCACCGCGCCCGATCCCGCGACCGGCACGCCGCAACCCGTTCAGGACACCGGCACCGCTCGCGCGCGGGTGGCCACGCTCGCGCTCCTCGCGGCGACCGTGCTCGTCCACCTGCCGGCCATGGAACGCTACGGCTGGTTCCGGGACGAGCTCTACTACGTCTCCTGCGCCAAGCGCCTGGCCTGGGGCTACGTGGACCAGCCGCCGCTCTCGATCGCGCTGCTCGCGGCGTGGCGCGCGATCGTCGGCGACTCACTCGTCGGCATGCGCGTGATCCCGCTCGTCGCCCACCTGGTCACCGTGTGGCTCACGATGGGGCTCGCGCGCAGGCTCGGCGGCGGTGCGTTCGCGCAAGCGCTGGCCGGCGTGGGGGCGCTCACGTCGCTCGTCTATCTCGGCGCCAGCCACAACTACTCGATGAACGCGCTCGACATCGTGCTCTGGCTGCTCGCGGCGCTGGCACTGCTCAACGCCCTCGAGCGGATGCGGCTCGTCGATTGGGCATGGCTCGGCGCGGCCTTCGGTGCGGGGCTGCTCAACAAGCTCAGCATGCTCTGGTGCGCGGGCGGGCTGCTGCTCGGCGTGCTCGTGAGTGGCCGGCGGCGCGTGCTGGCCACACCGGGACCGTGGCTCGCGGGCGCGATCGCGGCGGTGCTTTTTGCGCCGCACGTCGTGTGGCAGGTCGAGAACGGCTGGCCGACGCTCGAGTTCATGCGCAATGCCACCGCCCACAAGATGGTCGCCGCCTCGCTCCCGGGATTCCTCGTCGGGCAGGTGCTGGCCATGAACCCGCTCGCGATGCCGATCTGGCTCGCGGGGCTCGTGCGCGGGCTCCGCTCCCGGACCCACGCGGCGCAGGGGTACCCCGGCGACCTGGGCCTCATCCTCGCGCTCCAGTACGTGGCGGTGTTCGCGCTGCTCATGGTCGTGCGCACGGCGCGCGCCGACTACCTGGCGCCGGCCTACCCGGGCCTGCTGGCGCTCGGCGGCGTGGCGTTCGAGCAGGCGACGTCCAGGCCCGGACGGCGCGGGTGGCGCATCGCAGCGGTGGCGCTGCCCGTCGCCAGCATGCTCACGCTGGTCCCGTTCGCGCTGCCGTTGCTGCCGGTCGACACGTTCATCCGCTACCAGGCGGCACTTGGGCGCAAGCCCGCCGCCGAGGAGCACCACCGGATGGGCGTGCTGCAGCAGCATTACGCCGACATGTTCGGCTGGCCCGAGTTCGCGGACTCGGTGGCGCGCGTGGCGTCGACGCTCACGCCCGGGGAGCGCGACCGCGCGATCGTGATCGTGGACAACTACGGCGAGGCGGGGGCGCTCGAGATGTTCGGCCGCGGCCGGCTGCCGCGCATCGCCGGCCAGCACAACACCTGGTACTTGTGGGGACCGCCCGTGTGGGACCGTTCCGTGGCGATCTTCGTCGGGCGCGACAGCGCCGAGGTGGCGGAGGAGTGCGACACCGTGCGCGTCGCGGGGATCGCGGGCCACCCGCTCGCGATGCCGTACGAACGCGACATGCCGATCGTGATCGCGCGCCACTTCCGCCCCGACCTCGCTGTGGCGTGGAAGCAGGGGAAGCACTACGAGTGAGGCGCTACGGCCGCTGCTTCGACGTGCTCGCGGGCGGGATCGGCGCGGGCAGCGTCACCGGCAGCGGCACCAGGGAGCTCTCCGGCACCGGGTGCAGCGCGCGCGCGATCGGGTGCAGGTCCTGTTCCGGATCGCTCCACGGCGAGCGGCGGTAGAACCAGTCCGAGCGCGCATTGGAGTCCTTCGCGAACGCCGTGTCGGACTGCAGCTTGGCGCGGAAGTCGGCGGCGAGCTTCGGGTCATGCGCCATCATCGCGCGCGCCATCGGCTCGACGACATAGTCGGCGCCGTACTCCTTCTTCTGGAACACGGTGAGGAAGAAACCCCACGCCATGAAACCGTCGGGTGACTGCGCCTCGAGCAGCATCGCGGCCAGCGCGCCGCCGCGCTGGTCGAGCGGCACCCACACGTCGCCGGCGCGGAACGTGCGGAACTGCCGCTCGTTCGAGGCCGCGGTCACGCGCACGTTCGCCCGCCCTTCGTAGGGCTCCGAGGGGATCGTGCGGCCGGTGATGCGCGTCATCTCCACCGTGTCGCTCCACGCGCGCGACAGCCGCCGTGTGCGGATGCCGTGCAGCGCCAGCCGGTCGAGGACGTCGGTGAACTCCTGCCGCACGAGGTAGCCGCCCTCGGGAAGACGCACGGAAAGCTGCGGAATGGTCTCGCGGTACATCATCACGGTCGTGTCCCACGGCGTGCTCGAGTAGCGCGGCACCCGCGAGCCGGTGATGTCGCTCTGCTCCCACGTGGTCTGTACGCCCTTCCACGCGAACGGCACGCCGCGGTCGGAGAGCGCCGTGCCGAGGACGAGCATTCGCTTGGCGGGATCCTTGTCGCGCGCACGGGCCACGGACGCGGCCTCGGCATCGCGCACGGCGTCGAGCAGCGCGCGCGGGTGGTCGTGGATCTCCTCGAGCACGGACAGCATCAGGTCGTACGTCGCCTTCACCCGGGAGCCGTAGGGTTTCAGCATGTGCGTCTCGACCAGGAGCGCGGCGCGCGACTGGAGCGGCGGGTAGCCGGTGGAGAAGCGCGGCAGGCTGTTGTTGTACTCGATGCCGCCGCGCGGGTCGTCGCCGGCCTTGAAGTCGAGGTAGGGCGCCACCAGGTGCCCGCGTTCCGAGAGCCGCTGCACCATGCCCTTCTCGATCGCCTCCGCGTACCAGCGGTCGAGCGACGGCGGCACGCCGGCGCCGTGGTTCGTGGCGTACGTGATGTCGTAGCGGTAGTCGGCGCCGTCGGTGGTGTGGTTGTCGATCAGCAGCTCCGGCCACCACTTCGTGTACACGTTGCCGATCAGGGCGCGCATCTCGGGCGCGTCGAGCTTCATGTAGTCGCGGTTCAGGTTGAGCCCGATCGGCGTGTGCCGCCAGCCCATCTCGTCGGGGCCGTTCTGGTTGATGCGGTTCCAGTGGCTGCGCCGCTCGGCCGCGTCGACCGAGAACACCGGCAGCACGAGCAGCACCACCGAGTCGAGCAGCGCGTCGTAGCGATGGAGCGCGGCCAGGTCGCGCACCAGCATCCCCGAGGCGTCCTTGCCCTCGATCTCGCCCGAGTGGATGCCGTTCTGGATCAGCACGATGGGCTTGCCGAGCGCGCGCGCGGCCTCGGGCGTGAACGCGCGATCCTTGGAGAGGATCAGCATGGGCAGGTCGCGGCCCTGTCCGGAGCGGCCGATGATCTCCAGCTTCACCCAGCGCGAGCCGGCCTCGAGCGAGCGGCAGTTGCGCATCATCTCCTCGTAATCCGACGTCTGCTTCCACTGCGTGCGCTCGGCCTTCGTGAGCCAGATGCGCGGGATCGACGTGTCCACGGGCGGGTCGGGCGTCAACTGCGCCGAGCCGCCGGTGAGCACGGCCTTCACGGTGGAATCCGGGTTCCACGCCGCGGCGGGCTGGCGGCGGAGGATCTGTGCGTGAACAGTGGCGGCGAGGGCGGTGGCCGCGACCGCCAGCACGGCGGCGCGGAGCACGGTAGGGCGGGACATAGCCGGGGAGCGTAGCACAGCACATCGAGCGCGCGCGGCACGCGCACCGGCCCCGCGGACGATCATTTCTTGGCGGGTTTGTACCCGAACTTCTGCCCGCCGATGGTGGCTTCGTACATCAGGCCGCCCTTCGCCGCGGTGAACACGGCCACGCCCTTCTGGTAGCTGCCGGCGGTCGTCGTGTTCTTGGCGCTGGTCCCCGCGCTCGCGCCCGTGCCCCCGGTGCCGGCTTCCGCCGACGCGCCGGCGGTGATCGCCACCGCGCTCGCCTGCGCGCCGAACTCGAAGCTGCCGCTCGTGAACTCGTCGAAGGCGCGCTTGTCCTGGAGGAAGATGATCTGGCTGAACGCCTGGCCGCCCAACTGGAAGCCCACGGTGACCTGCGTCATGGTCGCCACGCCGGTGAGCGCGCCGTGCGCGTACACGTGCCCGGTGCCGCGCGCGCCGCCGATGCCGATCCCGCCCTTGCCGATCGTCGGGAACACGGCGTAGCCGTAGCAGTTCTCGAAGAAGCTCGCGCTCTCGCCCGCGTTTCGGAACGTCTTGATCGCGTCGTCGTACTTGTCGGCGCGCGCCGGCGCGGAAGCGAGCGCGAGGAGGAGCAGCGGCGAAAGCCAGCGAGCGCGAGTGGTCATGGCGAGTCTCTCCTTAGAGTCCTGGGGTGCACCGTCCATGGTGAACGCCCGCGGAGCCTAACCCACGCGGCGAGCGGGCGCCTGACTCTCGGCCCTCGCCTACGCCGTCACCGCCTGCGCCTGCGCGCGCCGTCCACGCGTCCTGCGCGGCACGCGGTTCCACGTGCCGCCCGCCAGCGCCACCATGAGCGCCTTCTGGAGGTGCAGCCGGTTCTCGGCCTGCTCCACCACCACGCTCTGCGGGCCGTCGATGACCTCGGGGGTCACCTCCTCGCCGCGGTGCGCCGGCAGGCAGTGCATGAACACGGCGTCGGGGTGCGCAGCGGCCATCATGCGCTCGTCGACCGTGTAGCCGCTGAACGCGATCCGCCGCCACTCGGCCTCCTGCTCCTGGCCCATGCTCGTCCACGTGTCGGTGTACACCATGTCGGCGCCGCGCACGGCCTCGTACGGGTCGCGCACGCGCCGCACGCCGGCTTTCGAATGTGCTTCGGCTGCGAGGAACAGTCCCGCGTCGGGTTCAAACCCATCGGGGACGGCCACGCGCAGCTTGAAGCCGAACAACGTGCTCGCCTCGAGCCACGAATGGAGGACGTTGTTGCCGTCCCCGACCCACGCGATCGTGATCTGGTCCAGGTCGCGGCCGGCGCGCCACAGCGTGTACATGTCGGCGAGGATCTGGCAGGGGTGCGAGTGATCGGTGAGCGCGTTGATCACCGGGATCGTGGCGCTCGCCGCGAGCCGCTGGACGAGCCGGTGCGAGAACGTGCGCACCACGACCAGGTCCACCATGCCGGAGAGCACGTGCGATACGTCCTCCACCGTCTCGCGTCCGGTCTCGCTCACCTCGACGACGCCCAGGTCCACGGCGTCGCCGCCCAGCTCGTGCATGCCCACGGTGAACGACACGCGCGTCCTGAGCGACGGCTTGTGGAACACGAGTGCCGCCGTCTTGCCCGCGAGCGGGCGCGGGGCCTTGGCCGTGCCGCGCACGGCGCGCAGCCGGTCGGCCTCGGCGAACAGCTCCAGCACGAACGCACGGTCCAGCCCGGTGAGATCGATCAGGTGCTCGGGCGCCTTCGCATGGCTCAGCGCTTCGCGCTCAGCGGACACTTTCGGTTCCTCCTTGTTCACGAGCGGGCTCACGAGATGATGGGCAGCGAGGGATCGCCCGTCTCCGCCGCGGCGGGCATGGGCAGGACGTAGGCACGCGCCTGGCGCGCGGCCTCTTCGGAGGCGCCGGGGACGAGGTCGAGCGTCATCGCGACCTCGTCGCAGGCGTGTCGCTTGGGACAGCGCACGCAGTCGGTCCACACCTTGCGCGGGATCGACTCGCGCCGCTGGGCATTGAAGCCGGAGTGCTGGAAGAAGCCCACCTCGCGCGTGAGCGCGATGATGCGCGGCAGGCCGAGCGCGCGGGCGTCGGCGACCACGGCGTCAACGAGCGCGGCGCCGAGGCCTTTGCCATGCGCATCGGGCCTGACCGCGAGCGAGCGCACCTCGCCCAGGTCGCGCCACAAGAGCCGCAACGCCGCGCAGGCGACGATCGTGGGCGCTTGCCCGTTCTCCGAGACGCGCTCCACGACGTGGAACTCGCGCACGCACTGGTAGAGCTCGGAGACCGGCCGCGGCAGCAGCGAACCCTCGACGACGTACGGCGCCATCACGCCCGCGATGCCGGGCACGTCGGCGACCTGCGCCCGTCGCAGCACGAGCCCGTCCGCGAGCACGCGGGATTCCGCCGCTGCATGCGGCACGGCCTTCGCGACCGCGGCCCCAACCGAGGCACGCCCGGAGGGCGTGCTACCACCATGTAATGTCCCCCCCATCTCCTCCGGCGCCGGCGCGTCGATGTCGTCGCCGGGTCCGAGGCCCAGCCGCGCCTCGGCGACCGCCAGCTGGTGCGCGGTCGAGCCCGCGCCGGGCGGGTGCGTGCGGCGCGCGATCGCGGCCTCGACGTTCAACGCGGCGAGCCGCGCGTCGGTGAAGTGTGGCGACAGCGCGAGGCGCCGCTCGATCGGGAGCCCGGCGGGCTCGCACTTCGCCTGCTCGGCGGCCGCCCACAGCGCCCCGACCACGCGGTGCGCCTCGCGGAACGGCACGCCCTCGCCCACGAGCGCATCGGCGAGTTCGACCGCAAGGAGATCGTTCGTGAGCGAGGCGGCGATGCGCTCGCGGTTCGGTGACAGCGCATCGATCGCCGGCGGCAGCGCCGCGAGCAGCAGCTCGAGCGTGTCGGCGGTGTCGAACACCGCCTCCTTGTCCTCTTGAAGGTCCTTCTGGTACGAGCTCGGCAGGCCCTTGAGCAGCGTCGCCAGCTGCTGCGCGTTCGCGAGCAGGCGCGCACTCTTGCCGCGCGCGAGCTCGAAGAGGTCGGGGTTCCGCTTCTGCGGGAGCAGGCTCGAGCCGGTCGAGAACCCGTCCGGCGCCGTGAACCAGCCGAACGCCGGCGAGCAGAACAGCACGAGGTCTTCGGAGAGCCGCGACAGGTGGATGCCGAGCAGCGCCGCGGCCTGCAGGTACTGAACGGCGAAATCGCGATCGCCGACGGCATCGAGTGAGTTCGTGGCCACGCGCGAGAAACCGAGTCGCGTGGCGAGCGAGGCGCGGTCGTAGCGGAGCGGCGTGCCGGCCACGGCGCCGGCGCCGAGCGGCAGCCGGTCGGCGGCCTCGCGCGCCTCGGCGAAGCGCTCCTCGTCGCGCGAGAATGCCTCCACGTGCGCCAACCACCAGTGCGCCAGGCGCACCGGCTGCGCCGGCTGGAGGTGCGTGTACGACGCGCACGCCAGGTCGCCGGCGTCGCGGGCCTGCGTCACCAGTGCGCGCTCCAGCTCGCGCACGCCCTCGACCGCGGTGTCGCACAGGCGCATGACGTGCATGCGCAGCAGCGTCGCCACCTGGTCGTTGCGCGATCGACCCGTGTGGAGCCGCAGCGCCGGGTCGCCGCAGCGCTGCGCCAGCGCCGACTCGACCGCCGAGTGGACGTCCTCGCCGGCGAGCGTCGCCAACCCGGTTCCCAGGTCGGCTTCCAGCGCGTCGCACGCGGCCACGAGTGCCGCGCACTCGGCCTCGCTCATGACGCCGCACTCGGCGAGCGTCGCGGCGTACGCGCGCGAGAGCGCCAGCTCCTCGGGGACGAGCCGCGAGTCCACCGGCAGCGAGTCGTTCAACGCCCGCGCGCGTGGATCGAGGCCGGCGGAGAGCCGGCCCTGCCACACCGCGACGGGCTTCTTCTCGGTCACCGCGCGTTGCCTCCGACCGGCTCTTCCTTCTTCTGCCCGTTGCCGCGGTGCGCGGCGGTGGCGAGCGGCAGGCCGAAGAGCCGGATGAAGCCCTCGGCGTGCGCCGGCGTGTAGCCCGCCATGTCGAACGACGCCAGCTGCGGCAGGTAGAGCGTCTGTGGGCTGGTGCGGCCCACGGCCACGGCGCGGCCCTTGTAGAGCTCCACGGTCACCTCGCCGGTCGCCACCTCGAGCGCGGTGTCCACGAACGACTGGAGCGCACGGCGCAGCGGCGAGAACCAGAGCCCGTTGTAGACCAGGTCGGCGTAGCGGACGGCCAGCTCGGCGCGCGTGCGCAGCAGGTCGTGCGGCAGCACGAGCCGGCAGAGGTCGTCGAGCGCCTCGTGGAGCACGGTGCCGCCCGGCGTCTCGTAGACGCCGCGCGACTTCATCCCCACGAGCCGGCTCTCCACCACGTCGGCGCGGCCCACGCCATGCCGGCCCGCGATCTGGTTCAGCCGCTCGAGCAGCTCCACGGGCCCGAGCGCCTTGCCATTGATGCTCGTCGGCCGGCCGCCCTCGAAGCCGACGACCACCTTCTCTGGCTGCGCGGGCCAGGCGTCGGGCGACGACGTGAGCTTGTACATGGGCTCGGGCGGGGCATTCGCGGGGTCCTCCAATGCGCCCCCCTCATGAGAAAGATGCCAGAGGTTGGCGTCGCGCGAGTAGAGGTCGCCCGGCTTCTGCGTCACGGGCACGCCGTGGCCCTGCGCGTAGGCAAGCGCCTCCTCGCGCGAGCCGATGTCCCACTCGCGCCACGGTGCGATCACGGGGAGCTCGGGCGCGAGCGCCATGTACGCCAGCTCGAAGCGCACCTGGTCGTTGCCCTTGCCCGTGCAGCCGTGCGCCAGCGCGTCCGAGTGCGTGCGCTGTGCCGCCCAGACCTGGCGCGAGGCGATCAGCGGCCGCGCCAGCGACGTGCCGAGCAAATACCGGCCTTCGTAAACGGCCCCCGCCCGGAGGGCGGGAAAGCAGAAATCGCGCACGAACGGCACGCGCAGGTCTTCCACGATCACGTCGGCGGCGCCGATCTTGCGGGCTTTCGCTTCGAGCCCGGACAACTCCTCGCCGCCCTGGCCCACGTCGCTGCAGTAGCACACCACCTCGCAGCCGTAGTGCTCTTTCAACCACGGCACGATGATGCTGGTGTCGAGGCCGCCCGAGTACGCGAGCGCCGCGCGCTTCACCTTGAGCTTCGTCATTTCTTCGAGCCCCCAGCCTGCGAGCAGGACGCCAGCGCGGCGTCCAACCTGCCAAGTCCGTCGTCGATCTCGGCGTCCGTCACCGTGAGCGGCGGCAGCACGCGCACCGCGCGCTCGCCGCCGCGGACCAAGAGCAGCCCCGCCTCGCGCGCGGCCGCGACCAGGGCCGCGGGCTCGAACGTGCCCGGGGCGAGATCGATCGCGCGCAACAGTCCCAACCCGCGCGCCTCGCGCACGGCGGCGTGCTTCGCCGCCAGCGCTTCGAGCCCGGCGCCCAGCTTCCGCGCCGCCCTGCGGACCCGTTCCAGGAACGCCGGACGCCTCACTTGTGCCAACGACCATCTGGCGGCGGCCGCGCAGAGAGGATTGCCTCCGAACGTGCAGCCGTGCATCCCCGGCGCCAGCGTCTTCGCCACGCCTTCGGTCATGAGCACGGCCGCGATCGGGAGCCCCGCGCCCAGCGCCTTGCTCATCACCGTGATGTCCGCACGCAGGTCGAAGTGCTCCTGCGCCAGCAACCGGCCGGTGCGGCCCATGCCGGTCTGCACCTCGTCCAGGATGAGCGCCGCACCCAGCGCCGTGGTGCGCGCGCGCAGGGCCTGCAGGAAGTCGCGCGTGCCCGGCACGGCGCCGCTCTCGCCCTGCACGCACTCCACCACCACCGCGCACACGTCGCGGTCGAGCACCCCGTTCAACGCCGCCACGTCGTTGTAGGGCGCGAAGCGCACGCCCGGGATCAGCGGCTCGAACGGCTCGCGATACGACGGGTTGTGCGTGGCCGAGAGCGCGAACCCGGTGCGACCGTGGAAGCCGCCCTCGAACGCCAGGATGCCGCGGCCGGGGAGGCCGAGCGCCTTGGCGCGCGCGCGCCCGAACTTGAGCGCGGCATCCAGGCCCTCGGTGCCCGAGTTGCAGAAGAACACGCGGTCGTAGCCCGTGGCCTCGGTGAGCTCGCGCGCGAGCGCGAGCGCCGGCGTGTTCGCGAACAGGTTCGAGCAGTGGCCCAGCCGCGCCAGCTGCGCGGCCAACGTCTCGGCGAGGCCGCGCGGCGCGTGGCCGAACGCGTTCACCGCGATCCCGCTCGTGAAGTCGACGTACTCCTTGCCGCCCGCGTCTTTTACATATGCACCTTCACCCTCGACCAGCTCGAGCCGGGGCAATGGATAGACCGGGGCGAAGAGCCCCAACTCGTCGTGCGCGAACGCGGGCGCCTCCCCGTCGGCGGTGTGCTTGGCGGGGCCGGCCGTGCCGAGCGCGGGTTGGGCGAGCATCGTGTCAGGCATGGCTCTCCTCGTGGGTGGCGTGCAGCGTGGTGGCGACGGCGGTGCCGTCGAGGATGGCGGTGAGTGTCGTGGGGCCCTGCCAGGCGGCGATGTGCACGCGCTCGACGCCGCCGGCGAGGGCGACGCCCGCGGCGCGCAGCTTGGGCCGCATGCCGCCGGTGACGTCGGGCCGCGCGAGCGTGGGCTCGAGCGCGTCGGCGGCGAGCATGCGCACGACCGCGCCGTCCAGGACCAGGCCCGGCGTGTCGGAGAGCAGGACAAGGTCGCCGGCCGGGAGCGCAGCCGCGATCGCCGCGGCGACGTCGTCGGCGTTCAAGTTGAGGAGCGCGCCGTGGCCGTCGTCGCCGAGCGACGCCAGCACCGGCACGCGCCCGGCGGCGAGCAGCGTCGCGAGCAGCGAGGCGTCCACCGCGGCCACCTCGCCCACTTCGCCGAGTACGCCCGCATTCGCATGCCGGCGCGCGCGCACGATGCCGCCGTCCAGCACCGAAAGACCCACGGCATCCACGCCGCGGGCGCGGAGTGCCGCGACGAGGCGCTTGTTCGCGAGGCCGGCGAGCACGGCCGCGGCGATCTCGAGCGTGGCGGCGTCGGTGACGCGCAGGCCGTCGGCGAAGTGCGGGGTGACGCCGGCGCGCTCGCACCAGGCGCTCACCTCGGCGCCGCCGCCGTGGACGACCAGCGTGGGCTTGCGGCCCGCGACGGCCTCCTGCAGCGCGGCCGCGCACGCGGCCATCGCGCCCGGGGCCTCCAGCGCGCGCCCGCCCAGCTTCACGAGCAGCGCGCGGCCCTCGCCGGCGGGAGTCTTACTCCCCAACTCGCTCACCAGGGGTTCCCGTGCACGGGCAGGCCCCAACCTTCGGGCCAGCCGAGCACGAGGTTCAGGTTCTGGATCGCCTGCCCGGCCGCGCCCTTCACCAGGTTGTCGATCGCCGAGGTGGCGAGCAGCGTCTTGCCGCCGTGCACCGTGGTCACCGCCACGTCGCAGCGGTTCGAGGCCTTGACGAGCCTCGTCTCCGGCCATTCGCCGGCGGGCAGCACGCGCACGAACGCTTCGCCTTCATAGCGCTCGGCGTACGCCTCGCGCGCGGCCTCGGGGCTCAGCGGTCGCGCCAACGGCGCGATGGCCGTCAGCAGGATGCCGCGCGACATCGGCGCCAACTGCGGCGCGAATGCCACCGGCACGTCGGCATGGGCGAGCCGGCCGAACACGCGCGCCATCTCCGGCACGTGCTGGTGCACCTCGCCCACCTTGTAGAAGCCGGCGCCGCCGTCCAACTCGGCGAACGACGTGCGCAGGCTCGGCGCCCGGCCCGCGCCCGAGACGCCCGAGAGCGCGGTCACCGTGACCGGGCCCGCGAGCCAGCCGGCCTCGAGCGCCGGCAGCAGCGACAGCGTGGCCGCGGTTGGGTAGCACCCCGGGTTGGCGATGCGCGTGGCGCCGGCGAGGGTGTCGCGGAACGCCTCGGGCAGGCCGTAGACGTAGCCCGCGCCGCCGTCGCGATAGTCGCTGGAGAGGTCCACGATCCGCAGCGGCTGCTTCGCCAGCTCCGGCTGCTCCGCCGCGAGCGCCTTCCACGCGCCGTGCGGCAGGCAGGTGACGAGCGTGTCGAATGCGCCCTCGGCAAGCAGCCCCGCGAGCGCGTCGGGCGCCACTGGCGTCGGCAACCGCATGACGCGCGCGTCGACGCCGGGCAGCAGCTCGCCGGCCGGCCGGCCCGCGTACTCGCGCGAGACTAGGCACCCGATCTCCAGGCCCGGGTGCGTGAGCGCCAGCCGCACGAACTCGTGCCCCGAGTAGCCCGAGGCGCCGAGCACGGCGACGCGCGCGACCTTGCCGGTGGCCGGGCCCTGCGTGCGCGGACTGGCGACGGTCTCCACCGCGGGGGTGGAAGCGACCGGCGCGGTCGCGGGCGGCGTGACTGCCGAGACGGGTGGGTTCACTTCGCTGCTCCATTGCGGCCCGAGAGTGCGTCGAGATGCTTGCGGAAGCGTTTCGCGGACACGTTGTCCTCCAGGATGCACAGCACCGTGTCGTCGCCGGCGACGGTGCCCATCAGGGCGTCGAAGCCGGTGAGGTCGATGGCGCGCGCCACCGCGCTCGCATGGCCGGGAGGCGTCTTCACCACGGCCAGGTTCTGGGCCACTCGCGTCTCGTTCACGAAGATCTTGAGATCCAGCAGCTGCCGGCTGCGGTCCAGCGCCTCGACCGCCGGCGACGGCAGCTCGTACCAGCTCGTGCCGTCGGCGCCGGGGCGCTTGGCCACGCCCAGGCTCCTCAAGTCGCGCGACAGCGTCGCCTGCGTCACGTCGATGCCGCCGCGCCCCAGCGCCTCGGCCAACTCCTCCTGGCTCGAGAAGCGGCGCCCCGAGAGCATCTGGGCGATCGTCGTGAGGCGGCGCGTGCGCGACATGGGCGTTCTCTGGGCTCCCAGCGGTGGATCGCTGCGTGTGAGTTCATCTTCGGCCCCGCCCGCCCGGCAGCGTGTCCGGGACGGGTGAATAAGTATGCGGGGGAGTGAATAAATACACCTTTGTCGCCGGCGCGCAAGCGGAATCCTGCGACGGGAGAAAGCGACGGGCCCGGCGGGGCGGCCGCCGGGCCCGGGAGTTAGTAAGCCGAGGGGATGGCCGAATCGAGCTACCGGATGACCGCCAGGCGCAAGCTTGCGGTGCGAACGCCCTGCGTGAGCCGCAGCCAGTGGAGACCGGGGGCGAGGTGCGCTTCCTTGAGGTCCACTTTGTGCGCACCCGGCGGGAGCCCCGTCACCTCACGCACGTGCTCGCGTCGCCCGGCCACGTCGAATACCTCGACGCTCACCGCTCCTGGCTCGGCCAGCGTGAACGCCACCTGTAGCTCGGCGCTGCGCGCTGGATTCGGTCGCGCCGGCAACAGCGCGAACCGGAACGGCTCCGGCAGCGTCGTCCACGCCTCCTCGGACGCCACTTCGCCGTCGGGCCGAACGAGGCGCCAACCGTAGCGCGCCCCCGGACGCACGTCTCGATCCAGGTACTCAGCGCGGCCGGCCGCGACCAGCGTCGGTGTCCCCACCTGCGCCCACGTTGAGCCAGGCTCCTCGCGTCGCTCGACTCGCAGCGTGATGCCCGCGAGCGATGCACCGCGCCAGACGAGCCGCACGCCGCCAGCGCCCGGTTCCGCCGACGCCTCAGCCAACTCGGTCCCCACCACGCCGTCAATCCCGTAGCGCTGCAGCATCACGCGCCGTAACACCGTGCCCGGCGCGGGACGGAGGAACGCCACGTAGCAGCCGCCCAAGTGATCCGTCTCCAGCCAACTCTCGTCGCTGCTATCCGTGACCTGATTCCCCGTCGGCAGCCAGCGCGGATCTTGTGCGCCGTTGGCGAGCAGGTGCTGGAGGTAGATCCCGCCCGCGTACTCCTCGTACTTTACGTAGACTCCGCCGCCTCCATCCAAGACCATCTGATAGCCCGAGAACAGCCCATCGAGCGTGCTCACCCGCTGCCCATTTACGGGCCAGCCGGGGTATAGCGAGCCGTCCGCTCTCACGCGCGTGACCACCTGCCTTGCCGTCACGACCACGGTCCCCGGGGGCGTGAACTCAGGTCGCCAGTCCTCCCAAGTGATGTACACACCGCCCGCGCCATCCGCGAGCACGCCCTTGCATTCCTGAAGACCGGCCGCATTGCACACGACCACGCCTTCCGCCGGCCAGCCCGGCCGCGGCGTTCCGTCCGGGCCCAGTCGAAGCAGGCGGATGTCTTCGTAATCGTTGTAATCGGGGTAGGGGAGCCCCGCACCCGCGCGCGCGTCCGACCATGCGAGATACACCCCACCGGCGCCGTCTTCGCACAACGCGCCGAACTCCTGGTAGCCGGGTGCCACAGCCACCGGCAACCCCGTCACCGGCCAGCCCGGCATCGGCTCGCCGTTCCGGTCCAACCGCAGCAAGAAGATGTCCCCATCGCCCGGGTCTGCCCCGTTCGTGCCCCGGTAGTAATGGAACATCGTGAATACGCCGCCCGCCCCGTCCGCAGTGAGACCGATGTCGAACAAGTAGCGGCGCTTGGCCACGACCTTCCCGGTCGGATCCCACTGCACCTGTGGCGCGCCCGGTCCGACGCTCACCCGTTGAACCACCAGTTCGTGTGACGAGTCAGAAACTCCGACGATCCCATGCATACTGGCCATGACCGCGGTGTCGGGCGCGGCCCAAACCATCCGATAGGGATACTCGTCGAATGGTCGAGCGGTGATCTGGTATCCGTGCCGCGGCCACGCGGGGTCGATTGTCACGTCAGGACGCACCTTGCTCAGGTAGGCGTCGTAGCGCGTAGTGCGGAGAGGGAATGCACGTCCATCGTTGATGCCAACCAAAAACGAACCGTCGGGACAGGCCAAGGCTGCGGCGGGCTGTTGCTCCTCGTCGGCCCGAGCGACCATTAGACCGGTGTCTGGCCATCCCGGTGCAAGCATCCCGGCGGCGGTGACGAGCTGGCAGTAGAGATCCCCAGGCGCGAAGGGGTCCCCGACGAGAAGGTCCTGACGTAGGTCCTGCCAATACACTAGGACCTTGCCACTGGGAGTGGAGACGAGTCGCGGATGAAACTGGTAGCTGTAGGGTGCCACCATGAGCCCGCCCGGCGGCCAACCGGCCTTCGCCGGCAAGGGAAACAGGCCAAGGAGCGCGGTGGCGAGCAGGGGGATGGTTGATCGCATCGGAACTCCGCGCCTATCGCGTGACCTGGCGTCGCTCCAATGTCACTGGATCACCGCCACCTTCATCCCGCGCACCTCGCCGGCGTGTGTCAGGCGGATCATGTACACGCCCGGCCGCAGCGCCTGGCGCTCGAGCAGCCGCGCCTGGTGGCGGCCGGCCGACTCGCCGCTCAGGTCGCGAAACGCCACGCGGCGCCCGGCGAGATCCAGCAGCTCGAGCGTGCCGCGCGCGCCGGAGACGGCGAGCGAGTAGGCCACGGTCAGGTCCTGCCGCGCCGGGTTCGGCTGGGCGCCGAGCAGCGCCAGCGTGGCGGGTCTGTCGCCGACGCCGACCTGGATCGGCTCCTGCACCTCGAAGTCCGCGTCGCTCGCGTCGTTGAACTGCACGGCGTGGCTCTCGACCACACGGAAACGCGCGTGCGTGGTCCATGGCGCGGTCACCGTGTAGCTGTAGCTGGTGCCGGTGAGCCCGCGCGCGAGCGTGCGCCAGTTGCCGCCGCTGTCGTCCGAGCGCTGGAGGTCCACGGTCATCACGTCGGCGCCCTTCGTCCAGCTGATCGTGCGCGTGGTGTCGCCCACCCAGACCTCGGCGCCGTTCGGCGACACGATCGCGAGCGCGTGCGAGAGCACGCTCGGGCAGCCCGCGAGCTGCCGCGTCACCGACTGCGAGGCGCGATTGCACGCCAGCAGGTCGGGGGCGCCGTCCTCGTTGAAGTCGCTCACCGCCACGGACGCGGGATTGTTGCCGCCGGTCGCGAACGTCTGCGGCGCCTCGAACGTGCCGTTCCCGAGGCCGAGCAGGATGCTCGTCGAGTTGCCGCTGTTGTTGCTCGCGACGGCGATGTCGGGCAGGCCGTCCTGGTTCCAGTCGGCGACGCTCGCGGCGTTGGGCCCCGTGCCGGCGGGCACGCTGATCCCCGCGGCGAACGTGCCGTCGGGCACGCCGCCGGAGCCGTTGCCGAGGTACACGGACAGGTTGTTCGAGCCGGTGTTGCACACCGCCAGGTCGGTGATGCCGTCGGCGTTGAAGTCGGCGGTCGCCATGTGGTTGGGCGTGGAGCTGGCAGAGTAGTTCGGGCCCAGCGTGAACGTGCCGTCGCCCTTGCCGGCGACGCCGTTGCCGTAGAGCAGGCGCACGCCGTTGCCGCTCACGGCCAGGTCGGTGATGCCGTCGGCGTTGAAATCGTAGGCGAGGATGCCGCGCGTGACGGCGGCGGTCGACACCGAGACCGGCGCCGCGAACGTGCCGCTCGGGATACCCACCGCGCCCTCGCCGAAAAGCAGCGCGACCGAGCTCCCGCCCCCCGCGACCGCCAGGTCCATGAGGCCGTCCTCGTTCAGGTCCGCGACCGCGATCCCGGTGGGCGCGAACCCGACCGCGTCGAGCAGGACCGCGGCGCCGAACGTGCCGTTGCCCACGCCGGCGGCACCCTGCCCGAGGTGCAGGTAGAGGGAATTGTCGTCCTGCGTGCCGACCACGGCATCGAGGATGCCGTCGCCATTCACGTCGGCGAGCGCGAGCGAGACCGGCCCGGGGCCCGTGGCCACGTTCGCCGGCGCGGCGAAGTTCCCGTTCCCGACGCCGGCCGCGCCCTGGCCGATCAACGTCACCAGGTTGCCGCCGTTCGTGGTCACGAGCGCCACGTCCTGGATGCCGTCCTCGTTCAGGTCTTCGGACGTCGCCGCGGTGGGGAACGAGCCCACGATCACCGGGCTCGCGGCGGCGAACGGGCAGGCGGTGGCCTTGATCTCGCCGCTGAACGATGACGAGTCCGCCGCGCGCAGCGCGCGCATGCGGAAGTAGTAGGTGCCCAGTCCCGGCGTGTCGAACGGCGACGACGGCGTCTGCCCGATGTACGGCGCGCCCAGGTCGAGCGGCAGCCGGCTGCGGTACACGCTGTAGCCCGTCACCCCCCCGGTCGGGCTCGCGGTCCACGACAGGCGCACGCCGGTGGAGATGTTCGTGGCGACCGGGTTGCGGGGCGGCGCGGGCGTGGGGAACTCCCCACAGTTGCTCATCACGCTGCGCATGCGCGGCACGCACACGGTGTGGAAGTCGAGCCGGATGCCATTCGCCACGCCCGAGAGCAGGTGGCAGTAGCTCATGATCGTGCCCTTGTCGGGCGGCACGTGCCGCGTGTACGAGGCGCACCCGCCCTCGGCGACCTCGCACGAGTCGAGCGTGCCGGCCGGGATGCGGCCCTCGTTCACCCACGCGCAGCTGTGCGTGTGCGGCGAGCCGAGGTTGTGGCCCAGCTCGTGCGCGATCACGGTCACGTCCCAGGTGCTCGTCACCGTGGGGTAGCTGTAGATCGCGTCGATCGCGCTCACGCCGTAGCCGTTGCTGCAGACGGCGTCCAGGAACGCGATCCCGCCGCCCAGCGGGCGGCCCGAGACGAGGTGCTGCAGGTGGCTCACGATGGAGCCGTTGTTCGCCAGCCAGTAGCCGCGAAACTCGTTCAGCTCCGTCTGGGTGGTGGTCGCGTTGTAGGGATCCGCGGCCGTGGTCCACAGGTTCAGGTAGACGAGCTTGAGCGTGGCCTCGATGTCGCGCTCGTCGATCAGGTTCACCGTGCCGAGCACGGTCATGATGTACGCCGTGGCCGCGGTGAGGTTGGCGCCGAACTTGACGCCGTAGATCTCGTAGTCGCAATCCACGGCCAGCTTGAACGTGAACCGCGCGGCGTTGAGGTTCGTGGCTTCGGGTGTGGCGAGCATGCGCTCGCCCGCCTCGGCGCGCATGGGCTTGAGACCGTACTCGACCTCGTTGTTGGCGTTGATGCCGCACTCGAACCGCGAGATCTCCTCGGCGAGCGAGCCCTCGGGCGCGAGCGCGTGCACGCCGATCGCGGCGGCATTGGGCCCCGCCATCTTCTGCACCGGCCCCAGCGTCAGCCGCTCGCCGTGCTGCTCGATCATCCCCAGCACGCCCGAGGCGCTCATCGAGACCACCGCCCAGCTCGTCTCGTCGCCCGCCACGTGGCCGCGGAACAGCGAGACATCGGGCGCGAACGCGTGGCGACCGGTGTCATCGGTGTACGTGGGACCGCTGCCGTCCGCGAACAGTGGATAGGGCTCGAGCTCCAGCTCCAGCGTGCCGCCGTCGGCGGCCGGGATCTCGAGCGCGCCACCGCCGGCGTCACGGAACGCGCGCACGGCGTCTTCATCCACCGCGAGCAGCGTGGCCGGCGCCGTGCTCCCCGCCGCCGCCCCGGTGCCGGGCGCCCCCGCGGCGGCGCCGGTGATGGCGAGCATCCGTGTCGTCGTGGCGTCGAGGCGGGAGAACGGCCGAGCGACCGGTGCCGGTCGTGCAGAGGAAATGGCGGTGCAGAGCGCGATCAGCAGCAGCGCCCCGAGGGCGCGGGTGAACGGCGAGGGCATGTGCGGTCTCGAGCGCGGGCTGTCGGTGGTGCCCTCCGCGCGCTCCGGGGACGGGGTACTCATGCCGGGGGCATGGGTACCAGGCGCCTGGCGGGCCTGATCGTGTTCGGGGGAAGTGTAAGGGAGCGGCGGGCCGTCGCACCACCGTTCACTGGGCGCGCGCCTTCGGGCCCGCGATTCGGCCGGCCAGCCGCCGCCGCGGGCCGGGCACTATCGTACGAGGTAGGCCCTCGCGGAGGCGTTGTGCCCGCCCTGGCGGAGCGTGAGGACGTAGAGGCCCTGGTTGAGGCCGCCGGGCACCGGGAGCGTGACCGTGTGCGGCCCCTTGCCGAGGCTCACGCGACGCCGCAGCACCTCGCGTCCGGTGATGTCGAACAGGATCAGGTCGGCCGGCTCGTCGGTGGCGAGCGAGAAATCGGCCACGAACGTGCCGCCCACGATCGGGTTCGGCCGCGGCGGCGACATGCGGAGCGGGAAATTGCTGGGAAAG
>Ga0207670_10000133_pt1 | contig 49031 bp, 73 predicted proteins | sample KBSS23HmetaG_FD_184339 | JGI IMG/M metagenome (GOLD analysis project Ga0207670, IMG submission 184339) | Switchgrass rhizosphere microbial communities from Kellogg Biological Station, Michigan, USA - KBS S2-3H metaG (SPAdes) (version 2) | ecosystem: Host-associated > Plants > Roots >... | reverse complement strand
TTGTGGTTTGTTATTTCTTCATAACTTCGCAACATGGCACTATTCCCTGACATCCACATTCACGTACACAGCGCTGACGGGAAAGAGATTTTACATGAGATTCACCAACTAAAAAACCTTATCATGGCAACAAAAGAACAATTCCAGCAAGCCCTCGCCGACGTAACCTCGGCCCTTGACAACATCGCCGCAGACATTCACCCGCCTGACTGACCAGCTCCAGAACGGCGGACTTACGCCGGCGGAAGAAACAGAAATATTCGACCAGCTCCGTGCGGTAGCTGATCGCGCCAAGCAAATTGCGGACGTGACTCCGGAGCCGGAAACGCCTCCAACGACCTAATTATTGCATTTGGCAAACTTTTTGTGTAGATTTACACTGTCTGGTCAAAGTCGCCGGGAATTCCTACCAGAGATACCCCTGGCGCAAATCTTTTGAAAGACCCTGTTTGCGCAGGGTCTTTTTATTGCCCGATAAGGCCAGTCTAGTTTAGGATACAATGATTTGTGGTCAGTTGTTCGCAGGTGACCCGGAATGGTTCGGTTTGATAAATCGGCCCCTGATTCCATGGCCAAGGCTGAAATATCGGCGCTGGCTGAGTTATAAAATATTGCGGTTCTGTGGGCGTTAAAAGCACCACCGCGTCTTCGGCTGACAGGAGTCTTTTATCCAAAAGGTCCTGCACGATTTCGGCTTTTGTTTTCATGGTTTCTTGATTATTTCGAGTTCAAAAACGTCTGGCATATTCGCCGCCATCCAGGCTAGCTTTACGGTCGATTCCAGGCCCTCAGGATGATCCGAATTTGTAAACCGGGAGCAAGCCAAGAGACACCCCTTGCTGTCGGCAGGCTCGTTCCCTCGATGAATAAGGATGTTGTTTCTCCCCTCCACGTGATCGAATCGGAAGTAGGTATATGGCCGGTCGGCTTTTGGCGGATTCTTTCGGACGACATAAATCCCTTCCGGGATACACGAAACATTATGCTCGTTGTTGAGCCAAGGCCTTTCCAGGATCTTCGCTATCACCTGGTCGCCATCGTAAAGGCTCGAGAGCGTTCGGTCCTGTAGGTACACACGCTCCATTCTGTATCTTTTCATACTTCCATTATTGTTGCGAGTACAAACCCCTCACCGTCTTCATAGAACGGCTCCAGGGCTATTTTAATATCGAACTCTGTTTTGTCTTTTCGCATACCACGTAACGGCATTCCTTCCTTGCCCATGTTGCGGTATTTGGGGAACTTTGCGTAGTTGGCCAGGTTCGCGCCGTGACGAATTCGGTATTCTTCGGGCATCAGGTCCTCCACTTCTTTACCCTCCAGCTCGTTGTAGATGTAGCCGAAAATATCGTTCACTCGCTTGGAAGCGAAGATAATGAGCCCGGACTTCATATGAGTGACGATACACGGGGCCTGCTCCCGAATCTTCGTGAGGATTACGTTCGCCTCGCCGCTGGCAAGCTTGAACTTCAGGTCCGCTAGTGTCTGTTTTAAATCATCCATTTGTCTTGAAGGCATAGCCTATTACCGCGCTTAGCACTAAAATCATGAACCCAAAAAACACATAAACCTTAACCTCCATTGCTGCCATTTTAGCCTTTAAATCAGAAACCTCTTTGTTAGCCGCCAGGTCGATACGTACCTGAATGATGTCCTGCTGAATCTTGTCAGTCCTGTTTTCCAATAACTCCAGGGTCTTTATGATTGCTTTCTGATCCATGCTGTTTATAGTCAAAGTCGCGCAAATGATCCCTGTGTGCCTGTAGGACATCCTCCAGTTTATTTTTCAACATCTCCATCTCCAAGAGTACTATTCCTTCTAACTCCTCTATAACTGGTTGCGTGCGCCAATCCTGACTGCTGAATAGGATTCTCAAATGCGCGATGCAGCGTTTCAAGCCCCGGCACATTAAGTCCGTCAATCCAACCCCTGTTGCTTCCGCTGGTATCTTCCCGGTATGGTTTAGGAGATAGATCAGGGTTTGCCAGTCGGAGCGTTGGGTTTCCTCGATCCGCTCGATATGCTCTACTTTCCTTCGAATAACGTGGCGGAGGCTCAATATGAAAACCGGCAGCCATAGAAATGAAGCCAAAACAAAACCTGTCAACAAGAATATCCAAGCGTTCACGTAGTTTCATGTCTTAAAAATTTTATCCCTGCCGTATAGAGCCCGATGATAAGAAAATATAAGATGGCCTTTACTGACATCGTTGTGAATGTAGGCAGCAAAAAGTCCTCTCCGTATCGGGTGAAAAAATTGGCCACCCAAACTATGTCTAAGCACACCAAAAATAAAAACACTTTGGAGTACTTCTCTTCTGCAAAAAACGCGGTGTCCAACAACGAAAAAAAGCAATGCAAATACAAGCATGCCATGTGCATGAAGCTGGCTATTGAAAGAGCCTGATCGCTGAATGGAAATGGCATGAAATATATGTAATCCATATCTCTTACACTATAATAAAAATAGTGGATCTGGACCTGTCCAAATAGAAATGTAAAGCGTAAAGCGTTTATCATTTTGGCTTCGGTGGCGGCGGCGGATTGGGCGGGTTTTCTCCTCCATCGAGCGTTGTAACATCCGGCTCTTTAGGCTTCGGTGTTTTTGTTTTCTTCTTTGCCATTATTTTGATGTTTAGTTGTGTATCTCAGTCCGACACATGCGATAAATATACCGGATAATGTCGGAATTATAATATGCCATTCTGGAACAGGGAATGCCATCCATAAAAGAAATCCAATAATGAGCCCAACGCCAAAAAATATAGCGAAAAATAATTGAGCTGTCCGTTGAAAATCATCTTGCGTTGGGATCATGTCGCCATTAGTAATTCCGTGCCAAACCTTGTGTCTAAGCGTGGGGAATTTAAACATTGCCTTTACGAACGCAAGAAGCATAAAGACCATGATCAACACGAACACCCAAAGTAAAGTTAAGGCCACGGATTTTAATTCCATTATGGTTGCTTCGTTTCGGTTATCTCCATCACATTTTAGATAATAAAAATCTTGCCACCCTAAACCCACGGACATCACAGGCGTCCACACTGTCATGTAAGGCATCCGTGTCATTTATCAAATCGTCGCTGTTACTTACTGAAATGCTGGCATATTTAACACCAGGGTAACTTGGGTTCTGGGCAGCGAAATATGTGGGCATAGAATCCTGATCAGCACGTACTGACGCAGCGAATGGTCTAGCTGGCGAATAACGATTAAGAATTCTGTGTATAAGAATATGCATACCCGACGTGTTGTAACCTGCCGTGTTTATGTCGTCTATTATTTTTTTAATAATAGCAGTTGCATTTACATCCCACTGAGGATCTGCTCCAGCGTCACCATCGGCATCCGATTGCCCCTGATAAATATCTAAAAGTTTTATACGTATATTTTTACCCTCAGCAGCCAGTAATGTTAATGTCGGCAAAAAGTAATTAGCTATAGCCTCTGTAGTGTGTGACGGAGATGCAGAAAGGTTCCAAGAATTTGATCCATTAATGAAGAAAGATCCTCCGATTGCATATTTAGACAATGTGAATCTTTGCCCTGAATGATAAGTTGAAAATTCCTTGCACAAACGACCCTCTATCGAATAATTGTTAACGTTTTCGTGGTTGTTGTTAACGCCTAGCTGAAGCTGTTGTAGCGACAATGTGGTTAGCGAAGGGTTCCAACCCACACGACCGTCCAGCGCGCCGGTTATATCCGGTAACGCATTAGCGATAGCATTGTGACCGGCCTCTAATGATTGTCCTATCATCATTGACACAATAGCGTCATTACTCTGCGATGATCCAGTGGGCACACCATAAGTTGCAGAGGCAGTCAGTACGCCAAGCTCCATTAACATGGTTTCCAGGTCAACGAAGAAAGCAGAGTTATTTACCACAGAACGCTTCATCACCCCATAGCATAGTACATCGCATCCGAATTCACTATCTATTGTTCCGTTATTATTGCGAGCACCAAAAGTTAATTCCCTATCTGTTGCCCCGCCCGATGCAACTGATACCTCAGATACCCTCTGACCATTATAGCCATACCTTACTGCCGTGCCAGCCCTAGTAAGAATATGCATTGAATTTGTATTCAATTCAGTCCAGTATGTACTTGTTTGAGTTACAGACCCGCCGCTTTTGTAAAGTATTTGCGCGGTGTCTTGAGAAATAGAACTTTGTCTTGTGGACGTGCTACCCACGGCCCCAAATATTACACCGAAACTTCCAAGTAAAGTCGTTTTGCCCTTTATATAACAAAAGGTAAGATGATCCGTATCACTAGCGTTGCTAAAGTGCGTACTGGGAATGAACGAAGATTTAATGTGGTTGCCTAGATTGGCTGTCTGATTTCCATTGGTTGTAAAGCCTGATGCATTATCCCATGTTGGGTCTACTGCCGAAGAATCATGGCCTAGAACGGCATTCCTTGTATTTATCCAATCTTTTTTTGCATTATTAGCTGTCCCCACGCCAGCGCACAAAACGAACAAATCCATGCAATTCGTATAATGCCCACGGGCTACAGACTTATTAATAAATCTGTCAATGGCAATTTTTTGAGCCAATGTTAAATCATCGGTCATTTTTGCGAATACAGCAAGTGATTGTGCTGAAGGTAAAAATGGAGTTGTCCCGCCTCCAAAAAAATTATTAAAGAGACCCTTTTGCATGCCTCCGCCACAGGGATGATTTGGTCCACATCGTTTAGCCATCAGGTGAACAGATAATGCCCTCCGAGGGCGTTGGAACAATCTTTAAAGTAACCCACTCGATCAAAGTCGTATGCTGCCCAAGGGTGATTCATCGTCACGCCAGGAGTTTTGGCCCGGAATAAAGGTGAATTTGCATCCTTCGGATTGAAATCTGAACTGCTTACAAATGCATTGAAATTCGTGGTCAGATAATCGTTTAAAATCCATCCGGTGTTTGGTGTGTTGTTGAATCGAACGACATACTTAGTCACGTCAGGCTGAATGAATGCATTATCAGCGCTGATATAAGGATTCATGACCGTTTGAATAACTGGTGTTGCGGTGGCAGCCCATACTTCCTCTGAATTACCCTGAGCCAGCCATGTAGTGCAGTGGTGCAGTTTATATGAAAGTATTTTGTCGTAATCGTTCTCATCGATCCGAAGGAACCAGTTCACTGCGTTCGATGTGGGATTTATCAGGATGACATTGAAGAACTCACAATCTCCACCTCCTCGCCCAGTGTGCATGGCAATGCCGTTCTTGCAACTATTGATTTTTACATTGAAAACTGAGCATCCTTTATTCCCGCCATTCCAGCTTATGCCGTTTTTGTGGCTTGGATCACTTCGATATCCAGCATTGGTTATTTCCAAGTCATACATTTCACAATTGAAGCATGAGCCCCATTGCATCCCATCTGCACCAGTGTTAACTGTCTTGATTCTGAAGAAACGTGCATTTGTACATGGTGCATAGGCCCTGGTAGGGGATAGGGCGTCCGTAAATCGCATGATATAAATACCTTCATCGTTGGTATCCTCGATCAGGAAATCATGCATGTTGCACCCATCCAAAGAATAGGTGTCGTAGTTAATGTTCGGGGTGTTGGTTGTTTGCCAGGTAATACCAGCACTTGAAATGCCATGACCTTTCAAATGGAATCCTCCAAAAGTCAAATTCTTACTCGCGTCTGCGGCTAACTGATTCACATCCGTATCGGCCGCCTCCACATAAATGATTTGAGCGCGTGTGGTGGATCCATAAGTCTCCCCAGTTTTAGGGACCATTTCGAATAAAGCGCCGTCATTGTTCTCGTAAATGCCATCGAAAAGAAGGTTTTGGCAGTTTCTATTAACACGCATCCCATATGCGTTACCGGTCATATTCTTGAAATTGGGACCGAACCGGAAATGAACTGGGTGATATTTATCGGTCGACCGCCATTTTTCGAATGCAGGCAAGCCAGTAGTAGTTATTTCACCATCAATGTAAAATTTAGCCCCGTTCCTATTCGCGTAGTTGTCGTTTCTATACTGGACAAAGTTGGTGGCATCCCAATGGATAACGCCAGGATCATTCGGACCAAAGTCCGCCGGATAAATAGGAAAAGTCTTGGAAATGAAAGGGAAAACCAAGTCTGGACCCTTACTAACCACTCCACGGATATAAAATACTTGGGAATATTGGCCATCTACCGGAGTGTACGAAACTGTAGTTCCGGTTCCTGTTGAGATAGCCGCATGAGTCCGGTCATCGCAAATAGCCCAATCAACCGAGTATCCGGCAGGGATTGAAAGCGTACAAGACTCGTTTGTTCCAATCCTCCACACCTTTTTAAGCCCATTAACCGAAATCCTTTCATTCTGTCCGTTAGGGGTATTTACCTGAGCCGAAACGTTGACCATGATAGAGGCCTGTATATTGCCCGTATTCGACACTCCAGCGGGAAGGACCAATGTACCATAGATTGTGTAAAGACTCGCCACGGACGGATTGTATGCACCTTGGGCCCAATTAATGCTCATGTTCTGATTGCTCCCATCAGAAAGGGTCACATTCAGGAAGTCAGGCAGATCTAAGGAGGCAAAAGGAGTATTGAAGGCCACCGAAAGCGGTGTAGTAGACGCGATTGAAACTACATTCTTAGTTGTAGCATCAATCTCAGTTTTAACCGAAAATGTTATTTTCGATGGTTTCCGGCGATATGTGAATAAGTCGCTCATTCTACTGTGTAGATTTCAATTAAACTCTTATCAACCTGCTTCTGATCTACATCGAAATCGGAATCAGTTTTAGAGGTGGTAATCATGGCATTTACAGTCCCTTTCACCAATTTAGCGCTCAATGTGGTGCGAAACTCAAATTTTAATTGGTTTGTGGTCGCGCCCTGTTCTAGCTCATGATCAGTTCCGTAAGTGAATAACTGCAACCGAATATTGTTTTGTAAAATCTCAAGTGTCAATAGTGACAGAGATGACAAAGTCAATGGTGATCCGTCAGCGGCCAGAAGGTCGAAGAGGACTATCTTGTTTTCGCCTTTAATTATCGTCGCCATTAGTCAGTTCTTTATCAAAGTCTTTACCAGCAGTATGCATTCTGAGTCTTTTTACATGAGCAATGAGATCGCCAGCCAATCCTTGCTGGACAACTTCCATATCGCTCAATTTTAATTCTGTCACAGGTTTGCCAACCCGCTTCAGCATCGCAATTCTGTTGCCTTTGAATCTTGCTGCATTCGCGGCAATAACTTCATCAGCGATTTTGTCTGGTATTTCAATTTCTAATTTCATACTGCTGTTGTTGAGAGCACGCCTGCCGCACTATTTATTTTATAGTAACCACTTACAGAATCCTCGATGATATTGTCGCCAAAGGGCTTGAATACAATGTTTGAGCTTCCTAAAGTGGGCGAAGGTGTTATTTGTTTCCATGAGGTTCCTTTGAACCTAGTTCCTTGCTCCACATTGTAAACCGCACACTCCAAATCTCCACCTAAATTACTATCACCCCTGCGGGTTAATATCCATGGCGTTCCACCGCTTCCGACCTGAGTTAAGGTATAAACTCCCCATGTTAACTGGGAAGCCTCATTCATAACCAATATTGATTGGCCCTGGGTATTTAACGTTACCCCATCTTGCGAGGGGAATGCACCATTTCCTACTCGCGTCAAAGTTGTGTTAGAGCCTCCAACCGTATTTGCTGGCAATGCCGCATCAGTCCTAATTATTACTTTATCAGGTTTGAATTTTATTGAATCTCTATTCGTCGATATTAAACTAACTACTTCTGATGTTGTTGAGTAGCCTAAAATTGGGGCGCCAACCTCTATATCGAAATCAGTTACCCTTAAATAATTACTTTGGTTTTGAAATTCAACATATCCATTGTCAATATCGAAGTCAATAGCCATATTCCCATCTGAACTTACTGCATAGAATTGATCGGCCGTAAACTGCATTTGATCCGCGAAGGCATCAAGACCAAAAACACCGCTCGGAGCATTTCCGAAATTGAAAATCACATTCCCATTATCAACAAGTAGATCAAAGTCATTGACCAAATTGTCTATACTGGCAAGTTCTGTTATCCCTATTCCTGCCGCGTCATTTCCAGCCACTAAAACAGCATCAAGGTCACCAGCCCCAGCCAAAGCCAAAATATCCGAAATCAAATAACGTTTTGATGACAGCAATCCAGCATCAGGTGTCTGCGCCTCTATCCAAGAGGTTGCCTGGGCCGCGCCGATATCCAAATCCATTATCGTCTTTCCGCTCATGGCGTCAGTTCCTCACATTGGATAAAATTGAACGTAGCATCCACAGTATAGAGATTCCACGGAATGCGATGCTTTTCGTAAACCGTTTTTCCGAGTTCGGTCCGGTAAATGGTTTCGTGATCTGGATTGATTGATGGAGATCCGTCGACGAACACGTATTTGAAACCTACCAAATCCAGTTTGCTCGGAAACCCTGAAACAAATCCGAAAATGAAATTCTCCCCAAGTTCTACCTTATGAGCAACTACTATCCTGAGCCTAAGAACGCCCTCACGCGCCTCAATACGGCCAAAACTCCAATCTTCATTAGGGTTATAAGCAAGAGGCTCAACCCAACGCTGCCAAGTGATAACGTCGTAACGATCATCCAAAGCCACTTGCTTGCGTTCCTGATAACCATAAGCCGTCATCGGGATAGGTTGGTCAGACTGATTTGTCGAAGTCTTATGCGCCAGTTCACAAAATCCCCATAGCTTCATATCAAGCTGTGGATATTTCGTGGTGGTGTACGCGTCGATGGCTTCAATTATCTCGGTCATAGTGCTTTTACAAGTTGGTCAACCAGAACATCAGCTAAGACGTCCGTTTCATATTTGCTAAGTTCGAAAATGCCCTTTTGATATTTATTTTCCATCCATTGGGACTTGTTGTAATTCTCGGCATTCTGAAATCCAAAACCGTAACTCAAACCTGCACCTATAATACCATAATCAACATACATTTGGTCTGTATTCCTCAAAATGACGTATCCAGGGTTTTTACCGACTGCCGTTTTGTATTCTGAGTAGCCGCCTGGGAAATAAGTTTTACCCGTCTCACGAGCTTGATTTTTTTTAGAGATTGAAGCAGGCTTGGAAGAATAAACGCCAATCTTTACCCCTTTCGCGTCAAATCCCTGTTCGAAAATCCTTGGTTTGTGTATGGCCAATACTGTAGTGAGCGCCGTGCGTAGGTTTCTGTCGTTCCTGGCGGCGTCATTAATTTTGTTGATGAGTGCCGTTAACTCATTTGCCACAGTTGCACCGTTTTCTACTTTTTTTAGCCATTATGGTAGAGACGTCCGTACGTAGGACGTGTTTTTACAATTGAAACACCACTGATCCTCGGGCACTGTAAAGCCAGCCATGACATTACCAGCCTCTTTTTCATACTGAGTGGTGTAATAGTCCATCAGTTCTTGCGCTCTCTCTATAGTGAATGTAGTGAACCTATTGAGCCGTTCGCCGAACCGTCTTTCTGCCGTCAGTTCAACGCCAATTCTCCAAAACAAAGCCGTTCTGAAAAGATTAATGTTCTCGCAAACCAATTTCTCAATAGAACAAAAGACCACGTAGTTCACGTTCAGTCCTCCGCCATTGATCTGTTCTACCCTTCCACGTCCACCCCAGCAATCCCACTCACAAATTATCGAACTCCAGTCAATAATGCTTTCATATCGTTTGTTCTCAGTGCTTTTCAGAGAGAACGAATTTGGATCATAAGCAATGAAAATTTCATCCTCCTCAAAATCAGTATCTACCGTTATGGTATTTAAACCAACGGTCAATGCTTTGTTTTTGGTCAGAAGTAATTGATTGTCTTTATCGTAAAAATTGACATCAAAACCAGGATTTGGGTAATCAATCTCTGCGTTTACCGATACAGAAATAATGTGAATTCGAGCGTATCGCGGGAGCCTGAATGTGATTTTAACGCCGGCCAAATCGGTGGCGCTATTAAACCCAGTAAGATATTGAGAGGTGACACGACTGAGTAGCTTCAGATCGATAAAGAACTTTCCGTTCATCGCTGTAGCAATGCCAGAAACTAAATTGTCGCAAGCCCTTTTGTAAATGACGTCCCACGTATCGTCTGCGGAGTCACCTACATATTTTGAAATACCCGCAATGAGTTCTTCATCGACACCAGGCAGGCCCGAAGCATAAAGCCCGGACCTGCTAGTTTCGATTGACGGAGATATGGTGATATACCCGTCGAAGCAGCTCATTACGATCTGGTGATCTGGTATCCAAAAAGGCCAGTCATGCCAAATAGTTCATCGCCGCAATCCGGTGTACCGGTATCGGTTCCGAAAGAATCGGTCTGGAATACGTTGAACACAGTCCAGTGCAGGGAATACTCGTATCTCCACTGTTCAGTGGCGCAATCCCATTTGAAATCAAGATTCCATTTCAGGCGAGGATTTTCCGGGTCAGTGATCACCGTGTGGGCTTCCAGATCCGTGTTGATATTGATGTTGTTGTTCTTGTTGAAGGTCAACAAGTGCATGATTCGGTAAGGAAGAACCAAAACTTTGTTCGATCCAAGCACTGCGTTTGCGGCCTGGTCGAAGTAGTAAGCCGCACCGGCACCCGCGATCGCCTGACCGTAAGGAGTGGTCGAGTTGCAGCAGGCCATTTGTTGAAGCTTCATGAACTTATCCAAATAACCCTGGCCAATGATGGCAGGCGTGCCAGAAAGCTGCATATTTTGGTAGTCCATGATGATGTTCTCATAGTTACCGGGCAGCGGAATGTCTTGTCCGTTTTGGATTGACAAAAGCTGTAAGTTGGCGTAAGAGCCGGCTGCAGTTGTGGATCCATCCCAACCATAACGCTTACCTACGCGAGCGTTCAATTCGGCCAACAGGATTTCGTCCAGGCGCTCACGGCCGGCGCGAAGGTCATTCAAAAGGCGTTCACGGATGAACTCTTTTGTGCCTTTACACAAAACGACCATGTCGTCGTTGTCAAAATACCGGGCAGGAGTGGTGATTTTCTTGTCGATGTCCACAAATGCCTGCTTACGGGTAACCGTAGTCGGCGTGTCAGAGCAAATGTTGGTGTTGGGATCGGTGGAGACCTGGCAGGGCTTCGTCCGCTGATCGTAAAGAATACGGAGCGTTGTTACCTTTTGACTGGCACTGGAAACGACTTTAGAAGTCAATCCAACGTCATTTTGAGGGTCTGTGATGAAATCCAGGGCACCGATTTGTCGGCCCAGGTTAAAAGGGGCGTTCTGCCCTGCTATGTCGGTAGCCTCGGCGCGAATTGCATCGCACGCGCCTACGGCATTCATTGCAAAGGATGTTGCAGCCATGATGATTTAAAAGTTTAGAAAAAATTAGGCGAGCGCCTTCGCTGCTCTAAGTTGGGCCAGTGTTGCGCCTTCCTTAGGAATTTCAACTTTACGCTCGGTGGTTTTCTCTTTGCCTTTCTCACCACCATTATTTCTTTTGAGATACGGGGCGGTCTCGGTTTCGAGCAACTTGTCAATAGTAACAAGATCGTTACTATTGGGGAAATATTTGGGTTTTGCTACTCCGTTGACAGTTTCCTGTACAACAATTTCGCCTTTGTCATCGAAGTTCAATTCATTTTTCTGGATCTCAGAAAGGATCAAATTCATGATCCCTGTCTTGGCCTTCGGGTTCTCTGTGAATTCTTTGGCTAACTCAATTTGGCTCAATTTAGCATGTAACGCTGTTTCGAGCCTGTATTTTTTAAGCTCCTTTTGATGAGCTTCAGCAAGTTCTTTTTCTCTATTTTCTGCCGCCAGCTTAATGGCCTGGGCGCGTTCTGTCTCCTCTTTAGCCATCTTTTTGGCCTCTTCCAGGGCGGCGGCATCCGCCGGGGCGGCTTTCTTGAGTACTTCCACTTTGGCCAGCATCGCCGATTCAATCAAAGCGAGGCGGCGGTGGGTATCCTTTTCTTCCAGAATTTTTATACTGTCCTCCTGTGAAATGGGCAGTTTGGCAATCATTTTCTCGATGTTGACGTCGACCGCATTATAGGTTTCAGCCTTCACTTTCCCGTAAATCACCTTGTCAACCATCGCCCTGTCGCGGGTCAAAAAGTTCTCATCGATGAGAGCTACTATGGTGTCCGGGATTTCTGCGTCCGGGAATGTTTCAATGAATTTTACCAGGTCTTCGTTCTTTTCAATTTTGGCCTGGGTGCCTAACTTCTGGAAAAAATCTTTGCCTTTCATGCGGGTTGTCTTTTGGTGTACTTCCGTTTTGTTCTCTCCTCCACAACTTCCGGAACCTTTATGTCGGTGGTTTTACTGGCCGCATTCCATTGTTCTTGAATCCTTGTGTGAGGATCGATTGTCTCCACATTTTCAGTGGGAGTTGTCGCACTTGGTAGGTCGACAATTTGGACCCCGGGATCAGCCGCATGAACGACAACGCTTGCGCTTGCCTGTGTTCTCTGATGCCGGGGGTTTAAGTTTGGGTCGCCTGCGATCAGGTTACCCTCTGAGTCTGATTGGCCGATAAGATCAAATTTGTCCTGCAGGTCTAAAAATGACTTGTAGGTAATAATTCTCTCCTCGCCTGATTCTTTTGATTTTACTAATACCTCAACCTGGGTCATTAGTCAGTGATTTGCCGGAGGGCAGTGTGAAATTCGTTTTGGCTTTCGCCCAATTGATGATTAAAAGTAACGAATTGTTTTTGAATTGCAAATTCTAGCCTTTGATCCTATCCAAATCGGCCTTTGGAACTATGATTTTGGATACTGGAATAATTTGGTGGAGACAAGAAAATCCACCTGCAAGCACGAAAATCGATGATTCCGTGGTCAATGGATCCTTGCCGCGCCAGTCCAATTTAGCCCATGCCTCCACTTCTGATTTGTGAAAGTATTTGCCTGCGCGCTCAATGCAAAACTCCCTGGATTTGTCTATCAATCCGCCGGAATATAGATACCATTCCAATTTAAGGTCAGCAGTTATGCTTTGTTGGTAGGTTCTGGCATATTGAAAAAGGACGCTTTTCAAATAAACGCGGGTGTAATTCAGTGCCCGTCCTTCCACCTTATCATTCCCCTCAACAAAAGTCTTCACCTGCTCCATGAATCCAGTGAATTTGCCGCCAGAATTGATATTTTGATTAAGGATTGACACCAAAGGTTCAACAACTTGAGACTCTAAACCGTCCTGGAGGACGTATTTTTCGACTGATGATATATTTTGCTGCTGGAGGGACTTCAAAAACACCCTATTGGGCTTGAACGAATCCGACACTGAGGCGAAATACTGTTCATTCAAATCGTTGATCTTCGGAATGGCCCCCATGTAATTGGTCACAGCGCCGACATAATAAGGATCTCGGAAAACAGATAAAATGGTATTTTCGGCATCTGCCAATACCTTTCTGTTTCCTGATGATTGTAAAATGTACCCATCTGAATCGGTTTCCAGGTTCTTCAGGGTGAGAGTAAGTTGATTGAATAGGTCGCGTTGGACTGTTTCGACCGCAGAGGCAAACCGGGCGTCGCCGGCGAGAATGATAGCCTCGATTTGTCCGGCTAACCTTTCCGGACTCATCCGTTAAAGAATGGATTTTTCAGTCCACCGTAAACCTTCTTTGTGGATGTCCTCACTTTGACGCGTTTTTTCTTAGGCCGCATTGAATCCTGGGATTTGAGTGGTGTCGATAGCTGGTTTATTGGCTTTAACGAACTCGTCTGCATAGCTGTTAAGGATTTCCAATTGTTTCTCCTTATCCATGCTTATAAAGTCCTTATTTTCCCGCATGGCGCGCTCTACAAATGCCTTTAAATTAAAGTGGATGACAGCATCGTTCTTCGATACAAAGCCTCGCATGACGTTCGTATTGATGTCAGCCACGGCCATTCCTGGAAGAGGGTCAAGTTCAAGCAAAAGCGAAGTGAACCTTTTCAAATCCGGGTTTGTGCTCATGTCCCTGGTCTGAATTTCAATCTGCTTCATCTGCATGTAATTCGGATCAAGTCCGGATTCCTTTGCAGCCTTGAAATTATTGATCAGTTCACTCACAGAGGCAATGTCGAACTGGGTTGGTTTATTAACCTGGGGTAGATTTGATTCCGTATCCCCAGGCTTGCCCACACTCCGATTAGCTACCCCGTATTTATAGAGGTTGAAGAAAAAATATGCGTTAGTGATGTGGACGTCATAAATCACACTTCCGATGTCGTAAAGCGTGTCATATTGTGCCGATCGGTCGATGACTTTAGCCACGCCGGATTGATTCTCACCAACGGTGTCCTCCACCTCCATATTGATTGCCCAAAGACCTTTGTTAATGCTTTTGTCTGTTCGCTCCTCAAGCATTTTGGTAGCCTCCACGGGTATATTAATATAGCCAACGGGATCGATACCCATGGGGCCACCCTCGGATAACTTTTCCTTGGTGAACTTATAAACACCATAGGGGCCAATGGGATTGAAGCCCGACCCACTACAGTGCGGACAATCAATTAACCCTTTAGGCCATTTAATCCGACCGCCGCGACAACCATACATGATGCCATCCATTTCCATCTTGTAATCGCATACTTCGGCAATCTCATACTTCTGAGGGTGCAGGTGCTTAATGTATGCGGCAAAAAGATCTGATTCGTGGGTTATCGCATTGTTCCAATGGGGAGCTGCCGATGAATAGAACGATTTCAGGATAATGGATCCATCATCCAGGGCCTCGCTCATGCCACCAAGTGGCCAAACTGGTATCTGTGGAAAATCATATTGATACCGGTCGAGTTCAGTATAGAAAAGCTCTTTGTTTTTGTAATAAACGTCGAATTCTATGAACTGAGTCCGGTCGTAATAGCAAAAAGTGTAAACATCCCCACTGTCTTTTTCTTGGTGAACCCCCGTGTTGATCAAATAATGATCCTCATCGAAATCGAAGATGTTTTTGGAGCCGTAAATCTTCAGGAGCGGTTCAGGCGTCTGGGTTTCAGATTCGGGGATTTCATCTAGAGTCGCCACAAGTACACCATTAGGGTCGGCCAGCATCTTGCGCAAAACCACATCTTTCATGTAGTTGGGCAAAGAATTATAAATTGGGTAATCCTCTAAAGTATACTTTTTCAGCTCTTCCCCCTGAGTGCTGGGTTTCTCCCAACGAATGGAAGATAGATTTGGATTGAAAATCTTAGACGTGATCTTAATGGCCTTATCGGCCGCCGATTTGGTGATTGGCTGGTAATTGTCCTTGCGGTATTGTGTAATGTCCGGGTCCTCATTAGGCCGAACGCTATCCAAAAGGGCGCTAGGAGTCGTTCCGAAAAAATGCCATGACATCTCTTCGGCGTGCTTGACAGATTCCTCATAAGAAGGATGGCGGTAACCCTCCTTCAGAATATCAAGCATTACCTCATCAAATTCGGGCGTGCCGTAGATCATCCAAATATTGCGGTAGGTGCCTCGAACGTTTCAGGGTTGCTCATGTCGTCAGACCATTTGATCGACAAGCTCCACCGGATAGAAGATTTGATTGATTGGTCGATGACCTGTTTGGCGTAAATGCTGGCATCCTGCAAATAGAATCCGAGACCATCCATGGTCACGAGAACCACCTTCCAGTTTGCGGATTGATTCACAGCGGCCATAAAGTTATGGTTAAATTCTACACCACGAACTTCGACGGTAGCCTCATGATCCGCACCGGTGCGCTGCACAGGAACACGGCCAAAGCCATCTTCTTCAACTGGTGTACCACCAGGATAAGAGCCACGGGTATCGGAAATTACCCAATATTTTTGAGGGGAGGCTGCAAGCTTGGTGGTCCAAAAGGACGCTTCTCGCAAGTTTGCCAACGTGGGCGACTGGTCTCCTGAAATAAGACCGATGGCGACAATGCCGCCTAATTCAGTGCCGCAATCGAGTTGAACGAAATCCGGCACGTTAGAACCACAAAAGCGTGATGCCATTGTTTCATAAATTAGAATTTTAGTTTTGGTTTTGCCGGATTAGGGCCAAAATTTTATAGCAAGTTCCTTACTATGTAGTCTTTCTCAGTCAAATAAACAGATGCCTTTTTGAGCCTGTTCTTCTTGTTTCCATCAGCTTTTTCATAACCTTCCCTCTGCACATAATCAACCCCGTCGATCTGCAAAAACTGATGTTTTATAACGAGTTGAATCTTTTTATGCATGTAGGGCGGTATGTACCCAATATCCAAAAGCTTCTGACTCTCTACTTGCGAATTTAGAGAAATAAATTGATTATTGGATAAAGGCTCAACCTGGACGCTTTCCGGGAAACGTTCTTCATTGAATACGGCCGGAATACGCAAATAGAAAGTGGTTTGATCTGGCGTTCCTAAAGTGCCGTCGTTGATGATCCCGGCGTAGTTCCTGCGATTGGAATACTCCAGGAGTTTTGTATTTGCCCAGGTCTCAGCCAGCTCAATGCAATCCGAATAAGCTTCAATGGTCTCAGTCTCACCAGAAACACGAATATAATTTACCTGAACTGTCGAGCTTGCTGGGTTGCTGGCGATCTCAACGATAAGACCTACCCCAAAAGCTTCCTCATTATCGATAGTGAAAGTTTGGTTTACCAAAACCGTCCCGGCGGCTTGGGCAGTCAATAGATTTCGGGTTTGAATCAAGTCCCCCGCTTCATTATACAGAGCGGCTATTAAATTGTATGTATTAGGGCCAGGGAATACGATTTGAGAGACCAAAGTAATTGAACTACCTACCGGAACGCCAGCGCTGAAAGGCGCGTAAATGGCTTTAGAATAATGAAGAGCTGGGTTGTCGACAATAGTCACTTGTACATTACCTCCATTTACTGTCCAATCGCGGTTATAAGCCGATCCTAGTCCATTTGATGAGTTTTGCCATATGGAATCCACGATCACCGGTGCAGATATAGAGAGATCATTTATCTTAACGTCTAAATCTGATCCGGCAGTGTTCCTCTTTACTAAAATGCCTATTCCATCACAATCCTGATTCAAAGTTACTGCGGTTGTATACGAAACGAATCCGGCGCCTGAGGCCGGTGTTTTAGTGTCCAATAGTTGATAAAGACTTCCGCCATATAATGCGACCAGAAGAACATCAACGTTATTTGTACCCAATGCTGATAAATTGGCTACATGGTAAGAAAATTGGTAATCACCTGCCGGCCATTGACCTCCGGCTGGATTTGATTGCACTAAAACCGGACTTACATTGGCTGGTGATACTGGGTGATCAAATCGGGCAATCTGATTCCCTGCATCAGATTGATAAATCCAATTGGCCATGGCTGGCGGCCCGAGAGCCGGAAAAATAAGATTAAACCAAGGCGTTAAAACACCATCCGTAAAGTCGTCATTATCAAAATTTAGGCTTGTACTGCCGCCGATGGCAAATTCAGGGTCCTCCATGAGCTCAGAAACAACGTCAGCTCGGGAGATTTGAAACCTGACCACTTCCGGGCATCCTATTGAACTGGGAGTAAACGAAAGCGAATAGACAGTTTGGTATCTATCGAATAGAATAGAGGCCAAAACTGCATCATCGCTGTCCAAAACTTCTAAAGTGAAATCATCTCCTGAGGTGTCTGTGAATTGAAAGTTAATAGTATCACCGCATTCAAACTTCTGACAAAAGCAATTGTGGAATACCCCGTCAGGTTCCGATTCATTGTATGTTTCGCATCCGTTTAGCCAGAATTGAACTGGCAAAGCGTCGGAAATGGTCATTGAGTGGCATTCTGGAATGAACTCGGTTTTATCGCAGGACGCGATCAATAGCACGAATATAACAAAATATTTCATACAGTGATGCGGCATGATCCGTCTGAGGTTATCCTAAAATCCCCTTCTGATGTTTCACGTGAATCATCTCCACAGGGCAGTTCGCTACAATTACGAGCCGGCGGGATGAAATCAGTAGGTCGTATCTGCAAAAGATCGTGCGGCCAGGCCTGAATCACGGCAATCCCGGCACATACCGAATATTCCAGCTTTTTAATGTAGAATTTGACGTGGTCAGTGTTAGTTTGGCTTATTCCTATGCCTTTTGTTCTATTTGCCGCGATGGTTAAATATGATTCAAAGGGCATTGGTATCTTGATGTTGAATAACTGAGGCAATAAAATGTGATCACTTGTCACTTCAATATTTTGCTTCTCACTCAAAGCCCCCGCGTAGTCATCTCGGCAAGATTCAATGTCCTTTGTGGAGGTCATGTCGTAATTTCCTTCACCTTCTGAGAATTTGAAAGCCGATCCAATATAATTCTGAAGGGAGTTATTCAGGAAATTGAACCATCTCAATAGGGCACGCGCCGGAGTTAATCGTATGTTGTAACGCGTATCTGAATTTCGAAGATTAGTGATAGAGCTGAAATTCTCATCCAATTCCGGATTATATGCATCTGGGCTGACATCATCCGGGTTTATGGAGATAATGAACACGTTGTCATCAAACTTGTAATCCTTCGTCTTTAGAATGCTTTGCCGGCGCGTGCCTTCAATCGCGATGGATGCGCCAATAAAGTTACTCAGTAATGTGATTTCCTTGCCTATTTTCTTGAAACGGGCAGCGTATGTGTGTTTGGTTTGCGGGTCATCAATACCCGAAATATCCTCCGATTTCCATTGGTCAAAGCCTATTTTAACCTTATTGAAGATCAAATCTTCATCATATTCCCGGTCTATTTCCATGACATAATCGAAGTCGATCGACGTGTCTCCAGGATCATAGAAGAAATCCTTTTCCTCTATCCTAATAACATCCACCGAGCCCCCAGGAGATGGGGGGATATGTACAGTTAAATCGATGAATGAATCAATGGTTACGACCGGATCATCAAGCGCTCCTATAGCCCCAGGATAAAGAACCCTCACGCCAAGACGAGCGGCCCCAACAGGGCACACAAATTCGAATGTGTCGCTAACTATCCCTCCGGAGGATGATGGATTCAGCACTTTCTCGACCAGTGTGGTAATCGCAACATCCGCAACGATAACGTGTATTTCACAAGTTACCGGAAATGTCATACCACTGTAAGTGAACTGAAAGCCATATTTGTAAGTCTGGCCGGCCTCAAATGAAACACTGGTAGCCCCAAAGAAATCACTCTGACTTGGTCCAAGATCAGGCCCATGTGCGGTATTAAATGGATTTGATCCTCCGGTCCATAGCCATCCACCTGCCACAACAGCGCCCCACATATTCAAAGGCACTAAGGTAAAAGGTGTGAATCCGGGCGTGGGCTCTCCGGTAGCAGTATCGTAAGATAATCCCAGATTAAAAATAGGGTTAGCGCCGTCCCACCATTCATTGAAAGAAAGCGAAAAGTTCTTTTCATCCAGGCCGTATCCACGAATCTGTAAGCCTTTTATCAAAGCGTAATGCCATCCACAACCATTTTCAGGATAAACTCTGGCATTTGTGAGCATGCTTCCGAAGAACTCGCTATAGAAAGATGAATTCTGACCTATCGTTCGATCGCAGATAGAAGCTACCGCGTCATGAATAAGCATGGCCTGGCTACGGCTGTTCGGATACGTCGTATTGGCTTGTACTTTGAAATAGGTGGGATGAGGAATGGAGGTGTTACTAGTCCCTGCACCGGATGGTGTTGCCGGAGTGTTCGCCGCCCATGTCTGTAGAAAGGCATCAGTTCCAAGTGGGGCAATATCGCCCACGATCTCACCGAAAATTCTTATCTCATCATTTCGCTTTAGGTTTATTAACTGGTTTAATGTATAGACCGTCGACTGATATGTCCCTGTGCCGGAATTAGTCTCTGTGAATAAATAAGTGGCATCACTCAAGTTAATAACGAGCTTCCACTGAACGTATGCATTTGCAGGAACGATATTTAAAGGTGAGTTCACACGGGCCGATTGTTCAATCCTAAGATCAAAAGTATAATCCCCGTCTTCAGTCATTATAAAAGTTCCGACGACAAAGCCCGGATTTACCGTAGTCGGCAAGTTGTATTTGTCGTCTATCTCATCAAGCAAGTCCTTATCCATCCCGAGTTGAACATTGCCGTTTGTGTCCCAAATGCTTTCAAACAAAAGGTTGTCCTGAGACTGGCTTCTATATCCGGAGTACTGTTTAAAAATCTTCTGGCTGGGCATATTCAATAAAATATGGCCCACTGATTGACGAACATTACCGTCCAGGTCTTCTGAGTCCGTTAGAATAATGGGGGTGTCTTTCCGGGCGATGAACTTGGACCAAAAGTCATTTCGGATAATGGCTATTTCTGCCTGATTTAGGCTATTTTCTTTGATGGTCGTAAGATCGAGTTGGCCATTGAAAATTGTCGTATAGTTCAGACCACTGTCTACCGATAATTCAATCAGTATTTCCAATGTGGCATCAGCCCCATAATTCTGCTCGATGAACCGGATGAAATCTATCCCACCGTTTTGCGCGCCGTTATTGCCATAGAAAACAAAAGACCCGCTGAAATACTCAATCAGTGAATGGTAGTCCTCATGCCGCTCAAGGGTTAACTTGGCCTCAAGCCATCCAATAGGCTCGGATATTTGAAGTGATCCTTCAACTTCGTGGTTTAGTGTGAATCGGAAAACAGGATTTGCCATCAGCCCATATTTTTGCGTCTGATCGTCTTTTTCATTTTGTCGTGTGAGGTCCGGGACTCGAAAATTGTAATGCCAACACGGAAGAAATCGGTTTGCGGCTGGCTTTTAATGGCCTTCACAACTTCACTATTATCAGACTGAACCAATTTAACGCCGTCTTTTGTAAGGTGCAGATTTTTCAAAAGCTTGTCATTGATACGGTTTTCACGGATAGCTTTCAATATGCCTCCTGATTCACGCGTTTCCCTGGCCGTCATGACACTTTCGCCTTTAGAAAGGTGTGCTGGTATGGAATCACTCGTCTCCGTTCCTGGACCTTTTAAATTGATCACACCCTTGGCAAATCGGGCCTGTTGGCGGTCAATGATGGCAATCTGACTACCCACCTCCGCCGCAATTAATGCTGAAATGGCCAAGGCAGCAGGATATGGATACGTTGCAAAGGCCTTGGCTATACCGCTGGCACCATCGATGATGGCAGCAATTTTTTGGTTTTGCTTAGTTTTTTCGAAGATCTCACGCTGAATCTTAGCTGTTTCGCGAGCCTCCTGAACTCTCAGATCCTGTTTAGCTTTCTCATTGTCACCGGCCAAAAGCTCTTGATTATTGTAGAAGTCGTTAATATTCGCCAGTCTAGCCTTCATGCCCTCCAACTCGATGTTAAGGATGGATTTTTGCTGATCCTGGGCTATTGAAATGGCCGTGTTTGCTGCGTCTTTAAGGAAGTCATCATTCGTAAAGGCTTTTGCTAAATCACTCCTTGAATCGAACTGTCCAGCGCGAGGCGTCGGGATAGTTATAATACCTTGTGAAATCCGTTTTATGTTCTCCTCGATCCTTTTTGTGACCTCATCAATATTACCGAAATCCTTGTTTAGCTGTTGGGTGGCTTCATGGACATCGTTCTTTTTGGTGTTCTTTTTGATCTCGGCCTGATAATCAAGAATAGCCTTTGGAATTTTAGTGAATTCAACAAAGGCGCGTTCCAAGTCAGCGAGTTCGGCCTGGGCTATCTCCAATTGGGTTACTAGCGCCCCGCCTGGACCTAAATCACCGAGGTTTCTGGTTTTCTCTATTTGTTGCTGTAATCCCTCAATTGCTTTCTTTTTGGCCTCTATGATTCCAAGCTGAGGGTCTTCGCCGGTGTTTAGAGTCAGGTCCTTGAGCGTTTCCTTGAGTATTTTCTGGTACTCAACTGCCTTAAAGTTCTGGAATTCATAAAAGTCGGCCTGTTGCTTCAGGACCGGCAATTTATCTTTCTCGGCTTCGAATATTTTAAGGGCGGCTAAGCGTGAAATTCCCTGATCCTTCGCGATCTTCTCCACACCTGTCTGAAGTGGGCCACTTATAAGCGAAACCCTTTCTCGGATCGCGGCGAGTTCATCATTGTTTCGGCCTATAAACTGTTGTTGAGTGTTAAGTTCTTGCTGGACTATGTCGGCAGCCTTTTGCCTGTCTTTTAATATTTCGGTGGTCAGCTCCCTTTGCTCAAATGACTTTGCCGCGATTATGGCCTGGCTTTTAGCTTCATCGGCAGCGGCTTGACTTGTTAATGATCTGCCGTTTTTAACCGCGTTAATGATTGTGGTTAAGCCATTAAGGCCATTTTGGACCAGGTCTATAAAGAATCGCGTCACCGGTGCGAAAGCTACGGCGGCATCCTTTCCAAGGTTGGTAAATGAAGCGGTGAGGCGATCGGCGGCAGTGGCATCAGTTTCGATATAGCCCCCCATCTTCTGAAGGTCTTCATTGATCAACTGAATAGCCGCAGTTCGGAAATCAAGCCCACCTGCGATCAGTTCGCGAAGTTTGGCAATGTCGAGCTGAAGGTTGTCAATGATCCGTTCAGACTTACGCCCCAAACCTGTAACTATGGAGTTAGTTAAATAGTCGATAGATAGCCCTGTTTGCTGGGCCTTGGCTGTGGCAAATTCAAGCAGGGTTCCTAATTTCTGAACAGGTATACCGAAATTCTGTGCCTGAACGGCCTTTTGCATCAATTCAAGTTCCGAAACCGTTCCCTTTGTAGCTTTTTGCAGGTCAGCCATCAAAATGGTAGCATTCGGGAGCCGATTGAACGCTCTGGAAACGCCTTCAAAGTTACCCGATAGCCTCGCGGCTTCTAAGGTGAGAGCGGCCAACTCACGAACTATGCCGGCGGCAATGATAGCCTTTACGGCGCCATAAATACCATTGAATGAGGTGGCAAGTGAGTTTGTTTCCTTCGCCGCGCTCTTGGCGTTTGTCTCTACTGATTTTAGGCCCTTAGCGGCCTCTGTGCCAGCCTTTGAAGAAGACTTTGTGTAGTCATCAGTGCTTTTACGAAGTGACGCCGTGGCCTTGTCTGCGGCCGCCGAAGCCGCTTGAGCTTTTTGAACCCCTGCTGTGTTTACATTATAATTGATGTTGATGTTGACGGTCCTGTCGGCCATGAAATCAGAGTATTCATGATGGGTGTAGTTTTGCCGTCAGGCCATTGATACCGCTAATATAGCTAATTATCTGATTCTAAATCCTCCTTACGCCGGCGCAGGGAATCGATGTGATCCACGAAATCATACCAGGAAGCTCTTCTAAATCGTTCCTCCTCGTCCCGATTAAAGTCAGCGACTACCTTTATTTGGTAGTCAATATTCTTTAAGTATTCGTCGAGGACGGATTCCGCGGCTCTGGATTCAAAGCGTTTATTATTCCGACCATTTGATTCATATATTCGGTTAAAGCGGTTAATGATATACCGTTGAGACCGCACAACTCCTTTATGGGAGTCGTCAAAAAAAAACCTAGCTTCCCGTACTTGTCCCAGAGGGCTATCTTTTCATCGTTGTAAGCTCGGTCGTAGTCGCTTAAATCCTCCGTTTCGTCGAAGAAAGTAACAGAGGCCAAACGCTTTACGGTATCCGGTTCGAAAGCTATTTTGATGCGCGATCGCATCTTGATGACTGTTTCCCATGCGTCTCCAAGGTTGATTTGTCCTTTGCCACCGGACAATGATTTTTCCAGAATGTCCAAATATTTGTTCAGTGTCTCTAGCGTCATCCGTAGGTTAAACTCCTCCAAAAAAGCCAGATAGAACTTATACCGGCCGGTGGGCATGTCCATTTCAATCCCTTCTGTTTTATTTCCGAAGCGATAATATTTCTTTCCGGCGCACTCGAAAGCAAAAACTATCTTGTGCGCGATGTCCGGGTGATGGAGATTGAAGGCCGGTTCCTTTTTAGGACCGAAGAAAGCTTTTATTCTATTAATCATATTCTGCCATTAGTCCGTCGATGATGTCGTTCAGTCCGCATAAGGAAACCACGAAAAGAAAGTGATATTCTGGCCGGTATGCCATTGGCGATAGTAAATAAATGGCCGTTCCGTGAATTGACGCCATGCACATCGGACATTGGAATAGTGGTTTGCATATCCATTTCGGGAGCCTGTTATCAAGCCAATTGCCGGTAGGGCCAAAGATTTGCTTCTCCCTGAAACAGAAATGAACACCCCATATCCAAAGGCTTGAAATGATCAACCATACTAAAAAGTCTGTCATATTGTTATGTTAAATAGGTTTTCGCATTCCTTTAACTCCCTGTGGTAAAGTTCGCTCATGTAGCCAGGGGCCGCGTTGGCAATATCGCGCTTTATGGCGGCTTCAGAGCGGCGCAAGTTCGCCGAACTGTTCCGTATCTTCAAATCTATGTCTCGGCGAACGTAGCTCATGTGATGCATTGTATATGGAGACATTTCTATTCCTGATGTGGCGTTCGTACGGCGCGTGGGGTCTATGTGAGCGTTGCCTTGCGCATCGTAAGCGAATGGATATCTTTTGAATATTCCAAGTTCGGTGTTTGACTCAAGCTTTTGAATTCCGGGCACCAAAGTATGATCGTCACACCAAAGAGTTGGCTTCCCTACGTAAACTCTAATCGGATGAACGACGCCATTAAGATTTTTTCTATCAATTTCCTTTTTTGTCCACTGGAGTGATAGTTTATCATAAAATTCATCTGAGTCGCATATGATAAAATGAGTGCATCCAAGTTCTTTAGCTTTATCAAGTCCTACGTTTCGCTTCCTTGTCTCTGATTCATGGGGGGCACTAAAATTCTCAGGCTCGCATTGCACATAGTGGAACATTGAGGCGTTGAATGCCACATATTTCCATTGTCGTCCAAGCCCCCCGGCATCCATTCGCCTAGGCTTAGTGAAATCCCAATAATCCCTATCGGCTGGCTCTCCACCGCGATTGGATCGGTTTGACCACACGAAAATGAATTCATCGGCAGGCATATTCAGCACCGCATACGGAAATAACTCTATACTGTCTTCCCAAATATTGAAAACGGCCGCTAGCTTCATATCGGTTTGGTTACGTCTACGAAATTACTCATGATAGAGGTCCACGCCCACTCTGTTTCGAAGTCTCTCCAGTACTTGAACTTGGCTATCTCGGCGCGCATCTGATAACCGTGGTCTGCGGATGGCTCAGTGTCGTGGGCTACAATGATCTGGGCTTTGTTGGCGAATAGGGCTATGTCAACCTTTCGGCATTCGCCCGGTGCATGGTCGATGAATGCGAGGCCAACGGATAAGTAATGCTTTTCATGAACGATATTCCAATCAGACATCCAATAACCATTTTTCTGTACTTCAACATGATCTAACGAATGATATTCGTGATGGAGATTAAAAAACTGATTTATCCAAAGTGGATTTGAATCATAGCTATAAAGCATCCTTTCATTCTCAATCGCATAATCATGCAGCAACTTTGTTGAGCCTTTGCCGACTCCCATCTCGATGATGTCGCCAGTTGTTCGCTCTAAAGCTTCCCAAAGCAACGGTTTGTAGTTATCCCAGTTTTCGTATCCGGCAATGAATTGTTCTCGCGTCATAGTTCAATTCCTTTATGTTTCAAAACTTTTGGCAGATCCCATTTGCCGCTGACCAGCTCCCCCATGAACTCCGTAGGGCAGTAATTGAGGTGGTAAAATGACTTCAACGCGTCATGCGTAACGTCAAACTCAAAATTACCACTGCTCAATCTACTGGGCAAATTCATTGCCTCGGCTCCACAGATCATCGCGAGGTAACTTAAAACTACATCCTCGTTTTCGGTTATGTCGTACCCCTTGAAGTCTTCGTGTCTGATTTTGTCCAGGCGAGCTTTATCTAGTGCTGCCATTTTCTTTGCGATGTCGCCACGAAGGAAAATAAGCGCACCGGAACAATGTGCCCATAGTCCGTACTTCGTTTGCCATGGTTGATCTCCAACTATTCCGATTATCCCGAAACGTTGGTCGATGCACTGGAAAAGATCAGGTGAGGTAAACACCACATCGCTATCAACCGAAAGGATGAAGTCTGAATCTTGGATAGGATATATCGAAAGCATATCTCGTAGACCATCCAGTTTCAGCATTGAGGCTTCCCAGCCGGCCCCATTTCCGTATGGGGTTCCATCAGTGCCTTTTACTTTCAGGGCCTGTAGAAAAGGAATGCTGTGCGTTATCAACGTGTCCTCCATGAGCAGGGATAACTCGTAATCACGTTGGCAAGAGAAGCAGAAGGCGAATATTTTCATAGCAAGTCCCTCCGAATGAAAAGTGTATCGAGTGATGGGTACTGCGGATATTGACTATGAAATGAAACATCATACCATTTTGATAGATGATCAAGTACTCTGTGGTATCGATTGTTATGCTCCTCAACGTGACAATGTGGATGGAACTCTACCGTTATTTGTTTTGGCCATGGTTCTATTGATTCCAGAATACCGTATTCACTTCCTTCAATGTCTAACTTTAGAATGTCAAGATTTATTTTGGAAATAAACTCATAAATCGTATCAAGATTGATGCATTCTACCTCTTTTGTTTCGCATGGTCTATCGGGTCCGTTGTACGGGATGCCATTTATACCTGCTATAAAATTAGCCGTTCCGTTACCGAAGAAGTGAGCCTTTGCCATCCCATTCATGTATCCTAGAGCCGCGTTTTGATAATAGATGCCTTGTGGTATTTCATTGCTAAAATCTTCAATGTCAAGACAATAAACTGAATGGCCAAGTTTTTGCAATTCAATGGCAAATTTCCAGCCACGGCATCCGGCATCAATGACCCATCCTCCGGATAGCAATTTCTCATTGAAAGTATGTTCGTCTATACAGGTCATGCCGTTATATCCAAAATTTCTTCTTTAACTTTTGATGGAGGTTCAGGATGCCAAATAGCCATCAGTCTATTATACATTATTTCAATATCTTTACTGTCTTGTTCAAGACCCCACGCAAGCGCATCATCAGCACTCTCAAAGCGGGTATAATCCCTTTTGAAATCACTTATTCCGCCCGAACGACAGTCACGTTTTATCAAAACACAATTTTCACCAGATAAAAATATTCTGAATTCAGCGTCCACATGTATTCTCTGGATAGCTACTATTTTGTCAGTCTCTATCACGTATCCGTCAATTTTTACTTTCATTTTCTTAACACTTTTAATGTCCTGAATTTGCCACACCAAATTTTAATAAGATCAGCATATATTTTGTCGACGTCCGCCCTTTCACTTTCATACAACGCCACCTGATCTTCGGTCATATCTGTATGCATTGGATGCGCTACATAGATCCTTAAGAATAAAGGGCCTACCATCTTTATTGTAAATTCGTCTGTCAATTTAGTGATGTGAACTATCGACTCTGTTGATATTATGTCGTCGCCTATTTTAACTATCATTCTCCGTAAACTTTAGCGTCCTGAGTCCAATTTGCACCTGATCTGATCACGCATTCCGGCGAGTCGCTTTGAAATAGCGGATCATTGAAAAACACCGGAAGGTTGAACTGCATCAACAACAAAGCTAAAATTGCCTCGTCATGACGATGCCACTTATCCGGGCCTATGACTTCCGATTTGAAAAGACCCTCTTCTTCGAGCTGGCAAAACTGATCGAACAGACGGCGTACCCAGGACTGAGAGAGGTCGAAACCATAGCATGAGCCGGAAGGCAGGTGAAAGCCTTTGAGTTGCTCACGAGTCATGCCAAAGCGTTTTAGAGCCGTGTCGCCTACCCAATTTTCGAGTGGGTCGTGGTGGGACATGGCGTAGTATCCGTAAGTCTCCATGTGATCAAATATTGGCGACGGATCTTTGATGCATTGGGCTGGCGAATCTAACCACAGGAGAGAAGTGTTGCCCTGTTGGTATGCAAATTTTAGAGCATGAATCTTAAACCCGTAAGGAGACTGTTCCTGTGACTTACTTCCAGGAGGAAAATTGGTCCAGTGCCATAAATCAACCCATTCTGCGGACTCCATTGTAGTAAACTTTTGAACAGATTTCACGAGTCGTTCTTGCTGCTTCTGATAGAAATCACCAGTTGCAACATTGATTATGGCTCGCTTTGTTTTAATGACCTGCATCATTGTACAAGTTTAGCATATTCTTTCGTGAACTTCTGAAACCATCCAAAGTTTTCGTTTGGCCACACTTTCACCATCATCTCCAAATGCTCATTCCATTTCTTGGCGTAAAGATGCTGTTGATCGACCGGTATTTGCTTCGTATAGAAGGCTTTGAAAAGATCACGGTGGAGGTGCGCATCAACATACTGCTCTAGGTCCGTACTCCATGCCCCACGATCTACACGTCCTTTGGCATAGCCGTTGGAGTATTGGCCTCGGTTGATTATGGTGATTTGCTTGCCCTGTAATCGATTTGTTATCAATTCCTGGTCTGTTCCCCAGTAATGATTGAAGTCTTTGCTGAGGGCCTGTGGCATCGTATTGAGGTCCCTTTCCAGGAAGGCATTATAATCCTTTCCTGAAATGTTCATTACGTTGGCCCAGTTTGCCGAGTTCATAGCGATGTAGCAAATCGGGTACTGGGTATATCCAGTGAGATCATGGCCGTAAACCGTTATTTTATCATCATCAACTTCGTGCTTCCAGTAATCCGAAAGCGGGAGCATATCTATATCACCGGTCATAATGAATCCATCCTTAACACAGGTTCCGTAAAGGCGAGATGTTTGGGTTATCGTGTCGCTACGGTAGCCCGGAATAGACTTTAAGAAATGAGTTTCAACACTGGAATACTTAGCGACAAGTTCCTCCACCGGTGTCAATGAATCGCTTTCGTTCTCTCGGTGATAGAAGAGTATTGGTGTCCATCCGATCTTGCGCCATGCCCAGCAAGTTAGCGGGGTGTACCACAAATATTCTGGGTTTTCGTTGACTGATAGGATAATGTATTTCATATCTCTCCGTTTTTAATTTTCCTATCAAGTTCGGCCAGGATGGCCTTATCCATTTCGTCGCGCATCTCCTTCATGTGTTTTTCCATGATGCTTTTATATGGCTCCTGGGTGAGGTCTGCATGCTTTAGCTTTGACGTATCTAGGATCAAGCCGTCGCCGTTTGGATTTGGGCGAGAATTCCTTAGCACTTCGATTAATGCACCATATCTCATGACCAAAAGAATAAGCGTGGATACTTACTTTCAATTTCTTTGTACTCTTCGCGATTGGGATCGATGTTCTTGAGCCATTTTAACATTGGAGGTTCATAGTAACCGCTCGATCCTATATGCCCACACGCGTCATTCAATGATTTGTGCGTAATGTCAACGCCAGGTACTTCAATATCCGGGATGGAGTAGTGTCTACCGTTTCCTTCCGGAAGATTATGCACCATTCCAAGCACAAAGTGTTCACACGCCGAGTCTGCGCATCTGGGATAAACGTGTCGCATCAAAAATGATTGATCGCTCCCCTTCTGATTAAAGTCGATTCCTTTTGCAAGTTCAAGTAATTCATTCCATGTTCCAACTCCCATCCTTTCGTTAAAGTAACCGGGCCTAACGCCAGTCATGCCGCCCATGAATGCAATATTGTGGGAAACAGAATCCGTGATGCAGTGAATTGTTTTGTCCTCCTCTATCCATTGGGTGACCGCCTGAGCCTCGCGGTAAGTTCCTATAGAGTCAGTATCGCGAAACAAAACGTGTGTGTAATCCCACTCAGGGTGCGTGTAGGAATAGACCGGTTTCAATCTCCAAAGCATGGCCTTGCAAAGCGGTTCTTTATCTGGCGACTTGATCACCTTGATCCAGCGCTGGCCGATCATGTATTCAAAAAGCTCCTTGTATGGAGAATTGTAAGTCTCATGATCGATGTTCAAAATCGTTGTCCAGCCAGGATAGAGGACACGGTTAATGCGCATGTTTATGAAAAAACCGCGAGCGTATGTATCGAATTCGAAAGTATTGGCCGGCGTCACGCGGCCGTAACCGAATAGACTGAATGACACTGCGCCCTTTATTGTTTCTGGTTTCATCAATGATAGTTTAATTGTTTCCTTACCTCAGGGCTGATGTACTCGTAAAAGTAGATGACGTCGTCGATTACGTGCTCAGTCTTCAAAAGACCTTGCTTGCATATCTCCATTGAGAAATCCTTATCCTCTCCATGATTCTTGCCAGGGAAACCTACGCGCTTTGCAATACTAGTGCGCATGCAATTGAGATGGTTTGGCGGGCGGTAATACACGTTATCCTTCTCGAACCACTCAGTGTACTTCAGTGAATGGATGAACTTCTTAGGATTTTTCGAGTTTTCTGTGATCTGACCGGTGAGGCTACAGCAATCAACGCCGGCCTCTATGCCTATCATGTTGTTTGCTATGTAGTGATTTGAAACTCTGTCATCGTCGTCTATAAAGGCACAATATTCACCTTTTGCTCTGTAAAGCAACTTATTTCGCTTATCTCCTATACTCATATCGGGGTCGCCGTCGTGAAGTATCTCCACTTCATCATACCAGGGCATTACCTGATCAGCAAGTATGTTCTTGATCCGGACGAAGAAGTGCTTTCTTGAGGGGATAGTCAGGATGAGCAAAGATAATTTCACTTGAGCCATAATGCGATGAATTTCATGATGAGTATATAAAGCATGTTTGCCATCCATCCACAGAGTATAGACCAAAGTAATAGGCCTGCCCTTTCTTTAGGAGCAAAGTTAGCGGCTATAAATATAGCGAGCGCAATTGACGCTAGGCATAGCAATAACTCAAGGAAATGGAATAAAATTATTTTTTCCTTCATCTCTTAGCGCTTACCCAGTTTAGAAAGTTCTGATCCGTTATTTTGCCGGGAGGATCAACAAGCCCGAAGTTATTTCGATAGTGTTTCATAAATGTGTATTCGCCCTGGCCCCATGTCTTGTCTGCGCGGATATTTATTTCGTCTCGCTCTGCCTTGCCTACTGAATAGTGGTTGTGTGGGAACTTCATGTCAAGGTTGATGCGGCGTCCCAGTAGGTCAGCAACGGCCGACATTTCTGTGTCGCAAAACATATGCGAGAAATCAGGATGATAAACGTAACCGAACCTGTTGTAGTAAACCCGATCCATGATCGGCAGGGTTATGATCCAGCGCTGGATACCATCGTGTGTTTTGGCTATCCAATCGGTCCGTCCTTCAACCAAGTGAAGCAATGATGTAGCCCATTGTGAGGGACAATCAAAGTCGTCTGACATGACAATCAAAATGTCTCCTGTGGATTCTTTGGCGGCGTTGTTTATGGCATCAATTGCTGATCTGTTTTCTTTCAGAATTATTCGCCTGCCCAAGAACAAATGATAATACAAAGCTTTTTCTGGATCATCAGAATCTATTGAAAGAATATAGTCCACCGGCTCACCAGCCTCATGAATCCATTTTTTGGCTATCTCAATGGCCTTTGTTGCGCGGGATCGACTAGGATGGATTAACGAAATTCTCATTTCACGCTATTATGTAAGTTCCTATAAAATTCAAAACTATCCTTATCGACCCGGCTCCGGAGAAACTGCATCTGCGGATCATGTCTCTGTAAGTCAATCCTATGCCCTTTTCCTCCCATCTTTCCCATTCCGTGGCCCTTTATACCTAAACATGGATTATCGCTCCTGAGTAGCTTCCAGTTCTTCCCTGACTGCTTTGCATGCTTCCACAAAGCTATATCAAGAAAGGGATCATCATCTTTTGGCCATTTAAAATCATCCAAAGCAGACAATCGAAAGCCGGTGCAGAAAAGTGATGAATGTGTTTCATGTTCGAAGCGGGAGTATTTTAGTGTTTTGATGTTGTAGTAAAATGTGTTCTGCCAGCCGATGAAGTCCAGGCCATCGAGTAAGGGTAAAAGGTTTTGGATGTAGTCGGCCGGGTAGTAGTCGTCGTTTTCGATGATGAAGGCCCAATCTATTTCAGAATCCACAACTGTCATTATAAAGCGCCTATCAGCGGCACCTGGATCTAATGTTTTCCATGTTTTCTTACTCCTCTCAACGCCATACTTAATCCTTGGGACAATGTCACATTTATCATTTACCGGATCGCCGTTTGCCAATAGCCTATTTTGTAATCCAGTCATCCTATCCAGTTGATGGTTGCAGAAGTCAAGCAACTGAGGCCTATCCCCTCTGTCCGGTGTTATGGTGCAGTACTTCATAGCTCTGCCTTCGCTTCAATTCTAAAACCACATTTATCACAAAGAAGAATTATCTTGCCCCCCTCTACAAAAGCCTTACCCTTATGCCGGTCATCTATGCATGGGAATGCATCTCGATAAACCCCAGAAACATCAACTTCGTACTCTTTAGGATCGTCATTTGATTCAACGAATTCCTTGAAGTCATCAAAGTAGCAATCAACCGACACCTGTTCCGTCATCCCAACATTATTTTCGTGGGCTATCTCCTTCCTGTACCATTTAAGGAAATCCTTAGCAATGACCTCAGCAAATAATTCAGCCTCCTCTTTCTTATAGTATTCAAAGTAGTAATCACCATTGCCGGTGAACTCATTAGGACCGCCAGTGACATGCTCTATTGTCTTCATGATGCATACCGTTTTTTGCCACACGAACAAACCCAAAGAAGGCCCTTTCCGAAGATCAATTCCATTTTCTTAAATGAGCAGATGTGTTTCATGTATCTCTTCAAATTCAATTTCCTGTGAACGCTTTATAGCCCATTGAAATAACTCTTTTAGACCTGCCTGAGTATCCACCGCATTCCTCATATGAATCATATCACCCACAATAAATTCACTGAGATTTATTTTGTATTTTGATTTGGTATCCATTCGGCATATCCAAAGACAGTCTTCCACAGCATTTTCATGAATGAAATAATTGCTCATGCGATCTGTTTTTCAACCGTTAAAAACTCCTCCAATAAAGAACCTGGCGCGCCGAGAGTAACCTTCACTCCAACTCCTCGAAGCGCTTCAATGAAATGCTTATAAGTCCTCAGCTCGATCCTGGTCCGGTCCGCCGTCTCGTTATAGAGATGATGATTTTTAAAATCGCAGCCGTAAAGCACAATTTTAGACGCTCCTAAATTATAAGCTAGAGACATCGCAATAAAAGGCGACGTGTCCGCGTGCTGAAGCCGGTCATGTTCCTTTCGTAAGATCCCATCCCACGACCGTAGTTTCACTTGGATGAAATTAGGGAATATATGCCGCCATGAGTTATTGTCAGTGTAGAATTTTGTTGGGTTGTGCTGCTTTATTATATCAACTCGGTGTTCTGGAAATTTGCTGAAGTGATTCGCGATTAGCAGAATGGGGGTTCGCTTCCCGAATTTGAAGCAGTCGTTCACGCCTATGGCCAGGCCTTGACCGTTCCAGGCTGAACCAGATTCACCGAGAGCTACGATTGAGTAGGTCATTTCTTCAATGATTCGTTAAAAAGGTGAGCCGAAATAAGCGTCTCCAGGTAATTGTTAACCGATCTGTTCTGATCGGCGGCAGCCTGAGCGATCTTTTCCCAAAGATAAGGCTCTTTGAAATATACCGATCTGGTGTGTTTTGGTTTTGCCATGCACGAATGTAGTGCAAAATATAACTTATTTCCTAAGCTTCGCGGCGATATTTTTACTCCTGATCGTGGTAGCGCTCCGGATGTTTTATGAAATCGGGATAGAAGGCATGATAGAGATACCTAAAATTGTCAAAAAAGTGCCTTCCTTCGTCTTTGGTCTTGACTAACTGGCCAAATTCATCCACCTGGGCATAGATGCAGTCTCGTATTGTTTTCTCGCAGTTCTCAGTGATCTGCAGGTCGGCGTGCTGCAGCACCGAGTTTCCAAGTACGCGTGAATCCTTGTGTGAGGGATTGACCGTCGGCACCAGTAGATCCCTGTCGCCCAATTTAAAGGCGTCTTTAATAACGCGGTAATGGTTCAGATTGCCCATTGTGACCGACGTTCTATTACGGCCAGTGGCGTCTCCCGTAACCTCGATGTTCAGGTACCATTTGTTTAAGTCAACCTTCAATAGATCGCACATTTCCTCTGTGGACCCTGTTTCAATCTCAAATTCCTTGAAAATACGGCCAGTCATTAAATTGATTTTTTGACCAACCAGAGAGGTCATTGGCTCCACATTGAAATCGAAGCTAATGGTCAGCGGAAGGTGGATATTTGGCGTGTACTCCGGGATTTGATGCTTTGGTTTGTTGAATTTGTATAGGAATTGCCGCTCGACTTTGAAAGCCTCCCAGTCACCTTCTATTTGCTGCTGACGGGTTATGTCATCCAAATGGGCGGTGACATTGTGCATGTACCGTTCGTCGTTCGCTAATGTTGGATTGTCGTAAATCCTAGCCGGTAGATAGAACCAGTCATCGGGGAGCTGATTTTTTGACCAGGGATCATAGACACGTTTTTTAGGCCATAATAATGTAGGATTTACGTTAGCAATGATAAGTGGCGGGGGCATTTTGTTGATCTTATGCCGACCAGCCCGGATAAAGCAAACACTCAAAAGGCCTTCCTGCAGTTCTTCGATCTGTTCGAGTAAAAATCCATTCACCTCCAACCCGCGAAACCGGTGAAATTCCTTATCCTGTTCGAAGTTTTCAGCCATGAAAAGGATCTGACTGCCGTTTGTGAACGTGTAAATCTGATCGTTTTGGTTGTAATTGGCTATGAAATTGGTGGGGACAACCTTTTTGAAAGACTCAAGGGTAGTTCGTTTTAACGTTGGCACCGAATCCCGAATAACACACCACTTTGATCCTGGATAGGCTTTACAAAGTAATATCAAGGCACTAAGACAAACGTATGTCTTCCCGCCGCCCATACTTCCGCCGTAGCATAAAAATGAATATTTGCCTGAAAAAACGGCGTTTATGAATTCCTCCTGCTTGCCGAATGGCTCAAAAATGACCGATGATGGTCTGTCCATCAGAATTCAATTTCCTGGCCGCCTATCTTAAATACTTGCTTTTCTGGGAGTGAGTGCTGAAGCTCTTTCTTGTCTGACAATCCCAAATCTCTAGCGATAATGTTGGGATTTAAGAAGCCTGCAGCGGCACCGGTGAACTTTTGAGTATAGATGATTTGCTCTATACGCGTAATGACTTGTTGAAAATCTTTATATTCTTCCTTCTTCTTATAGTCCCTAAGTGACTCAATATCAACGAATAACTCTAGTCCTGACCAAGTAAAGGCACGCATTTTAGGAAGTTCTACACGGGTGGCGTCTTTGCCTTTGAAATCAACCTCTATTAATGGATTTTTCTCGCACCAGTCGAAATACTCACAAGCAGCCTCCCAAAGTGTTTCCGGGTCTTGAAATATCTTATCTCTCCCGTGCTTACTACGAAGTTTCCAAAATTGATTCCCTGCAGGTGCGGCCATACTTTAAAACTACGTCTTTAGTTGATTATTCGCAAATCACACTCTGTAATCATCACTTGGGTCATGCTCTTCCGAGGCCAACCCGATTAAAATAGAACCTTTTTCAAGATTAAACGCATGATAGATGCCACGCGGAACATCGATGAAACAAGGCGCTTTAATTGAGTATTCAGATCCGCCCAATATTGCGTTTCCGGAACCTTTGGAGAGGAAGAAAGATTCGTCTTTCAATTTATGGTAGTGATGACCTATGACGCAATCCTCTGTAATTTCGAGGTATTTGCATACTTTCCAGTTTCCGCCCAGGCCGAACTCGGTGAGCGCCCGGCGGGAATCTATGCTAATTGGTTCTAACTTTGAAACCATACTTCTCAAGCTCATGATTCATCATTATTTTAACAAGTTCCTTGAATTTTACTTTAGGCTCGAAGCCCAGTATATGCTTTGATTTTGAGGCGTCTCCGATCAAAAGGTCCACTTCTGCGGGCCTGGTAAGGGATTTGTCGTAATCTACGTAGTCTTCCCAGTTGTCTATTCCAGCGTATTTAAAGGCTAATTTAACGAATTCTTTGACAGAGTGGGTTTCACCGGTGGCTATTACGAAGTCATCCGGGTTTGGATGTTGCATGATGTTCCAGATCCATTCTACATATTCCTTTGCATATCCGAAATCACGTTTGGCGTCCAGATTTCCCAGAATGATCTTTTCACGCTTTCCTGCGATGATTTCAGCTACTCCGATGCATACTTTTCGGCTTAGGAATTCCTCGCCTCGCCTTTCTGATTCGTGGTTGAACAGGATGCCGCAGTATATTTTCATGCCGTATGACTCCCGGTAGGTTCGCGCCATGTAGTAAGCGGCAGCCTTTGACACTCCGTAAGGAGACCGGGGATAGAAACATGTATTTTCAGTTTGGGGCACTTCCATGACCTTTCCGAACATCTCCGAGCTACAGGCCTGGTATATCTTGCAGTCCAATTTAAGCCCCCTGACAGACTCTATGATGCGCAGAAGGCCCATGCAGTTTACATCCATGGTCATGCTCGGGACGTCGTAGGACCACCTTACTTGGCTCATGCCAGCGAGATTATAGATCTCATTGGGAGTCACCTTTTCTATGGTGTTTTGGATCGATCCGGCATCGGTCATATCTCCAGGGTGCAGGGTGATTTTGTCCTTTAGATGGCGGATATTGTCCATTAAGGGCTGGGATGTGCGGCGGATTAGTCCGTGAACTTCGTATCCCTTTTCAAGTAATAGTTCGATTAAATAGCTTCCGTCTTGACCATTCGGACCTGTTATTAGGGCTTTCTTCATGCTTTATGTTCGTGATTGTTTAAAATTCGGTATGCATGAGCGAGTAAGCTATTCATCTGCCTTATATCCTCGTTCCTGGCTTCCTGTTTCAATTTGCGGTATTTGTATGAGCTGGCCCGGATTAACCGATAGCAAAATATGCCGCAGCATAGACCGTAAATGGTGAATATGCCTCCAATGAAATATGCCAGCTCATTTTTCATAATAATCGGATTGGGTTAGCATCGATGTAAATACCCTCTTCAGGCTCAGGCGGGACGTATGGAGGCACTTTAAGCTTGATTCCGATGTCTATTATCCTTTCCCTTTCGCGCCTTGACCTGGGGCTTATTTTGCCTTCTATGAGCCATATTTCAAAAGCGATGCGTTCGGTAGACCATTCGGAAACCATCTTTTCGAATTCTGTTGGTTGCTTCTTCATTTCTATTGGCCGGAGTCTCATTGGAATACCATTGAATTTGAAACCGGGGAACCAAGTGTATGCGAAGCATTTACAGCCGTCAAAGTAACAACCACGTTTGCTCCACCTGATCCACTGCCAACTTTTGAAACCCTCAAAAAGTCATTTGTGGCACCTGAAGTGCAATCACTGGCAAATAATGTCCTGGTCGTGAATTGGTTTGTAGCCAATACCTGATTTTGGTTTGTTATTGTGCCAAAGACGCTTATTGTCTGAGGGCCCAGGTTCTTTACCTTAATGGTGTACTGAAGAGCTGCATGGCTTGCGGTTATGACTGCGGGTGTTATGTTATAAGTGATGTGAGTTCCGAATGGAATAATCCCTCCGGGAGCATTGTGGAGAAGAGACCAGGCATCAAAAAAGCAGGTCACGCGCTCTTCGATTGGTTGTTTTACGGGTTCGGGGTCTGATCCGGCGCATGACAGAAGGCCGAAAAGTAGGATGTAGGATAGTTTTTTCATCTTGATAGTAGTCTATAGAAAGACCAGTGAATAGTAGCGTAAATGAACCAAATTAAGCCTGCAAACCACCAATTCGCGCCGATAGCTAGGGTAATGGAAAGGCTCATTAAAAGCCTCATGAGGGCCTGGGAAGCGTGATATGCGTCGGTATATGCCACAAAAATGGTTGTTGATCCCCAGAAGGCAGGAATTTTTTGATTCCCTATATTATAGTTCTTGTATTTCCGATTGTGTTGCTCGAGCCCAAAAAAGCTATTTAGCCCTTTACTGAACCATCGCAACTTACCATGATCTTTAGCATGCATATAGCTGGCCGGTATAGCGCTAAGCCCCAACAAAAGTATCGATGGCCAGAAGTCAATGAGTGTTTGGAGGAGGTGTTTCATCTTTTCACAATTTCAAATACGTCATCAATCACTCCAGTAATCCAATAGACAACCAAAAATATTACGATGAAAACGATGATTCTTCTCATAACGTCACCGCCCCCATCAGTTTACTCCAAACCCATTTTAAGGCAGGCCAAAGCATGTTTTGAATGACGAATGAGGCGAGCACGGCGCAGAAAATCCAGATGGAGATCTTGCCAATAAAGCTGCAGCACGCATAGTAATCTTGCTCACAGTGTCGCATGGAGCCGTCCAGTAGGGCTATTCCAAAAAATATTACCGCTATGACGATACGGGGAATGGGGTGGAGTAGGGCTTTCATAGTTCTCTATCATCAATAGTTATTACCGGAGATTCAGCTTCGGAAGAAGGCCCCATCTTGGCAAGCAGATTTTTGATAACCTGGATCGTGTTTTGATCAGCCTTAATCAGCGCTCGTTCTGCGGCTATCGATAGCTTATGATCGGCAATGCGCTTTTCCCTTTGTTGTACTACTGCTTCAAGGTCTTCCTTTTGTTGGTCGAGATCGTGTATCATATTTTTAGTTTTTCGTGTCGTTTAAAATCTCCCCGATGACCGTTGCCAAAGATGTTAACCGATTAGTTTCGGCCTCGGGGAGAGTGCTGACAGGAAAGGATTTGAACCTCTATCCTCGGGAGCGACCCTCGTATTTTATCCAGTTAAACTACCTGTCAATTAAGCCGAGCACCACATTCAAGATGCCCGGCTGAGATACCCGTTGATGTGTTTTCATAATAGCAATGACGGTTCTCAATCGTCACGCATACCGCTGGCTTACGCGGATTCACTCACTGAGGGGGTAAGTCTCGCTGCGTCTTTAATCTCTTTTTACCTTTAACCATTATCTCCGGCGTCTCCGGAAAGTCATTTAAAAAATGGGCCGCAGACTCACCACTGCTTATTGCACCTATATCGTGAACCCATTTAGAAACCTCGGACATGCCGTAGGTCTCATATCTTCTTTGAAGCCCTGAGCTTCCTTACTTCCTCTTTGTAGTGATCTATTTTCTCCTGGAGTTCAAAGGCCGTGAATTTAGTAAGCGCGCGACGTCTATCCAATAATGCATGAAATGCCTCTGGGCCATACTTTAAAATCATTTTATGGCCGTATACCGGCAAATGATCTGTATCATGCCGATTGCTCGTAGATGTGCACGCATGTACGTTCATTTCATCCCAGCGAGTAGACATGTGTTGCCGGTTGCAAAAATGAGCCGCATCGCAACCATCATTCCAAAATACCTTCTCACCTGTCACAAAGCATATTACCGTGCCGTCATGGTCAGCGTCCCGAACGCGAATAAATTCTGAGAAAACCGTATCCAACTCCTTAATAAGTTGCGACGTTGTTTTGCTCTTGGATGGGCGCGTCTTAATCATACCAATTCTTTTGCTATTTGTTCGTAATACTCGCTACTCCTTCGAATGTTGAGCAACCGAGTGCGTCCAATAGTATTGAGGGGCGCAACCCCTTCCGGGAATTTATCCCTGTAAAACCAAGAATAAACCGTGTGTCGGCTGATCTTAGTGATGCGTTCAAAATCGGTTACTGTTACTGTCATAGTGTTTAAAAATTGAGGACTACTTACTGCCTGTCACCCCCGTGATTATCGCTTGTAGTGGCTGCGGTTCGTCTCAAACCCTATGCCTATTATTGTGTCCAGACTCTTTTTACTCTGCGTATTAAATCGGACAGGCTACGGTCGCTATGAGTTTCGCCCTCAATTGTGGATTCAAACAACGGAATAAAAATTGAAACCACCAAATAAAAGTTTGCAAATATTTATTTTTAATCTTTTTTCAAACAAAAGTTTGCATTTCAATTTCGGCTGTATTATGTTTGTTCAACATTTAACGGAAACAAAATATGAAACCCAAAAGATTCCACCCGATTCACCTGGCCATCGCAGCGCCGGCCTTAGTAGTTATCCTGTTCGTCATTATCAGTCAATCAAACTAACTAGTTATGGAGCCAGTCATTAACATCAATGAGTACCTGGAAGACTTCGACTACGGCGAAGGTCATCCCGAAAGACTTATCCGTCTCATGCAAGCCGTGCGCGACTACAACGAAGAGAACGACCGAAGCTACCCGGCTAAGGTAACCGCAGAATCTTACATCCAATGGTCAAAGTTTCATCTCAAAGATGGCGGCGACGATCGGGCATGGTCCGGGGGCTTCGCAGATAATCATTGAAATCCACTCTTAATAAACTAAAATATCATGAAAAGATATATGCCAACTTGTCCACGATGTGGCCGCGAAATGACTGGTGGCGCGCCCCATGGTCCGTGGGCCGTACAGTATGAATGTCATGGTTGTGGTTACATTTTAATCCCTTAGCCATGCCTGACGTATACGACATCGACCCGCGCCACCCGAAGTTCGAAACTTCTAGGGAGCCAGAGCAAAAACTGTTTTCATTCCGACAAGAGTTTGAAGACAACAATAGAATGTACCACTATTTTATCAAAGGGTTTTATCACGACACCGAGAACGGCGGCATCTCAATAGTGGACTATACTTTGTTGATTGAGCCTTCACCCAGAATTTCCGCGGAAACTTTGTACTGGATATTAGCTCCGGAAATTCAGCGATACCTCAAGATCACCGGACACGTGCACTTCGAATCTAAACTGGAACTGTGATGGAAAACCTTACGCTCGAAGAACTTGAAACATTGGAAGATTGGTACTACTGGATGAAATGTCACAAATCAAAACCAAGCCCAAAGGATAAGGAGCTTTATTCAAAAATCAAGCAAGCTATCAACGACAAAGAATTCGAGGAGAAAAAATTAAACTTCTAAACCGATAAACGGATATGAAAAAGGGAACAGTAAAAAAGATCACAAAATTCGACAAGAGGGATAGCTATGGAAATTTCTCTTTCTCGATTGAATTTGAGAATGGGGACAAGGGCTATTACACTTCAAAGTACGAAGATCAGACAAAATTTATAGTTGGCAAAGAGTCTGAATACGTCATTGAAGAAAAGGAAGGCAAGAACGGAAAGTACTTTAAGGTGACACTGCCCGAAAGTGACAAGCCAAAGTTTAGCGGCGGGGGCAAACCTCAAATTGATCCGAAAGTACAAATGATCTCCTTTGCCATGAGCTACACCAAAGACTTAGTTGTAGGCGGTAAATTACCACTTTCAGACATCGGCAAAGAGTTCGAAAATATCTACAGTTTAATGATCAAAAAGCTATGAACGAAATGCCATCAACGGCGATGGGGGTTGTCAGGCAATTCCCGTCGACCCAAACCCAAATAGACGTCTTTTCAGACAATATCATCGCCTCTGTTAAGAACGGGGAGTATAGCCCATTAGAAACATTGGTACTTTTAAAAGCCCTGGAAAAGGCCACGGATAGAATCCTGAAAGAGATCAAGGAAAACGTTGTCACGGCAGCCGAAAAATACCCAGAAAGATCTTTTGAATTCGCGGGAGCCCAGCTGGAGAAGTCAGAGGTGGGCGTCAAATACGATTACAGCGTTTGTGGAGACACTATTTACGAACAAAGGCAATCTAACCTTGACGCCGCCAAGACTCTCCTGGACGAACGCACGGCTTTCCTGCGGGCATTAAAGGAGCCTATGACAATCGTTGATGAGTCGACTGGCGAAGTAGTGACCATAAAGCCGCCCATGAAAACTAGCACCACATCCGTAAAAGTAACCATTCGATGAACGGCCTACTATTATCTGTACAGGTGGAGAGCGTATCCACAAGAAAAGACCGAACACTGAAAATCATTCTCGGGACTCAGGAGCTATCCCCATCAAAAGCCGGTGAACTCATGGGTTTAATGAACAAGATTGCGGTAACGTACATCTCCATGAAGGACATCAACCAAAGCGAAATTGACCAGGTGGATAAGTTGGACCCTGAATTCGGCGGAAAGACGCAAAGCCAGCGCATGCGGAACGTTCTTTACAAGACCTTCGAACACAATTCAGAGGGGTTCAAAGACTTCAATTCTTACTATCAGGCTAAGACAGAGCAAATAATCGATCACCTTAAAACCAAGCTACCAGCATGAAAACAGACTCGCAGAACCTAGCCATTCTAAACCACCTGCTGACCTCAGCGACGATCACAAGTATGGAGGCTTTCAGTTGCTACGGCTGCACCCGCCTGGCCGCACGTATCGCGGACATTAAAGCGAAGGGGTTTAATATCAAGACAGAGCTTATACCACATAAAAACTCGCGTTATGCGCGGTACTCAATCATATGAAAGCTGAGCACATCTACATCAACGCCCAAGGAGTGCCATGTGCACCGACGAAGGAAATACCTGAACCTTATGCTTCTTCAGGAATTTGGTCAGCTAAGAATATTCCAATTGGGGTCATTGAATCCTGTATTCCGATACAAGAAAGCGATAGGATGTTTTTCTATAAGCAAGTATGGAGCGGTGATGATCGAAGGATTGATGACAATGCTTTCTATCCCGTCGAACCTTACGAGTTTGAGGTGGAGGAAGAAGATTTTGATATTGAGACCTACAAAGTAGCTCGCATCATCCGCCCCTCGGAGCCTAAACTTGTGAACCCAAAAGAACTTTGCCAGATGACCAACGATGAATTAATGAAGTTCAACGAAGCCTCGGAGCCTAAAGCCGGTCCTTCGAAAGAACTGTACAGCATAGCCCCTTTGGAGTGGATCTCCATAGATGAAGGTATGTGGGAGGCAAATGTGATGGATCTACACTATGAGGTATGGTCTAATCGTGGCGGTTGCTGGGTCACACTTTCTTCACCGAGAAGCAAAAAATGCAAAGACATAGAAGATGGCAAACAACAAGCATTTGAACATTGCAGGGGGATATTAACAAACTATTTAATTAAGGAATAATGATGTCCAGCAAAGCGGAGTGATGTCGAGTCGCGTGCCGTGAAGCGTAGCAAAGGCCTTTCGGTGTGGGGTTAACCGTAAATTTAAACCTATGAAAAAACTAACACTCTGGCTTCACAACATCGAATACGAGATTAAATTCTCCCTGGCTCTGTGCTTCATCATAGGCATGTGCGTGGCGATGGGCATAGTTATCGGGTCCGTTTTCTTGACAGGGATATGGATCGAATAAGCCATATAGAACGCCGCATTCTCTTTTTCGTGAAGCTTATCGCGGTCACCTGGGCATCTTATAGAATTTTTATTTTCTTTAACTCATGAAACCAAGATTCACGCTTTACTATAGCCAAACCAAAAAGGACACATGGGTATGCGTGCCATATGGTTTGGAACCAGTGTTTTGTTTGTGGACTTATATACCCTTTATAAAATGAAAAAGCTACATCGAATTGAATCACGCGAAATGTACCCAGTTCCGGATCGAATTCATTTTACAATCAAACTTTCAAAGGGTTGCGAAATGAAAATGTTCCGGCACGGAAGGCCTCTAAAGGATGAAGAGCTAGGTGATGTTGTCTGTTCATTGGTTTACGCACTAAATGCTGCAGAGGATCAAATTGAAAAATTACTCAAAATCGTTCATGAGGCGAAATTAAACAAAGAATACTTCGATGAGTATTTTGAAGACTATCCAGAAGATGAGGACTTCAAAAGCAAATATAAAATCGAGAACATAAAGGACGCCCTTTTTCACGCTATGATGAAGAATGATGAAAAGATGATCAGTAAGCGACTTAATGAATTGAACATTGTAACCGAAAAAGTGAAGTTATGAGCACCTCCCTAATGAAGCGCAAGAGAATATCACATCACCCTGTAGGTCAGGCCGAAGGGTACGCCGCGAGGAACTACAATTTCGTTTTCAGCGATGACATCACATCATGGATCTGTGGTGTGGGCCTTAGTGAAACAGTGAAGAAAAGAAAAAAACGATATGAAAAAGAAACAGCAGATCCGGCGTGACAAACCCCGAAAGCGCGAATGCCTCCCGCAATACATCGTGAATCACCGCCATAGACGGGCCTCCTGGCTTGATGTGAGCAGAGTTATCACAGAGATCAAGCAAAGAGTGCTTTCAGAAAAAGACCCGTTAAAACGCCAGGTATGGGCCGAGGTTGGGGTACAGCTTAACGGCATGTTCCTGAGAATAGAAAGTTATCAACATTTCAACGTTTAATTCACAAAGCTATGGAGTATGTAGGTAAATTGTATGGAAGAATAGGACCTGATCATTACTTTGAAACCGGCAAAACAAGCGAAGATTGGGATAATCTTGAGCGCGAGCGAGATGAACTGAAGGCCGAAGTGCAGGAGCTTTCAAATGCACTGGGTCTTCGAAATAGAAGTAACCCGGATTTAACAATCGACGAAGAGAAAGGATAACTGAACCGGAATTGGTATGAGAGAATTGAAATTTAGAGTATGGCATCCGATGTTTGGAATGCACGATCCGTGGACTTTAAAGGAACGAACTGAATTCACGTCAAAGCCCGGAGAAAGAACCATTGAAGTCCACTGGGATGAAGGGGTTATTTTCATGCAGTTCACAGGTCTGAAAGACAAGAACGGTAAGGAAATTTACGAAAGTGATATTGTTCGGATACTATATACCGACTGGCCTTCGCAACCACCAAAGGAAGATGGCACCTATGAATTTAGCCTTGAGTACTACAAGAAAAGTATTTCGAACATCGGAACGGTAGTATGGGACAGTGACAACGCTTCATTTTCCGTTATGCTTTACTCAAAGAAATACGGCGATTATCAAAACTCGAGAATCATTCCTGGAGATCACGGTGAAATAGAGGTAATTGGCGATTTTTACAATAACCCTGAACTCCTATAAAAATAAAACTCCCCTCTTTGTTGGAGGTTTGAGGGGGAAAATGTAATTTCGCGCTGTATCGGAATTGATAGGGCATTATCTGTTCCGGTACCACAAGAACCAGTTTTGAAGGATGCCCCCGGATAGACTGGTTTTTTGCATTCTACGCCAGCCCCAAACAATGCTGAAGCCGATCCAAGGCGAGTGAAGAGAATGTAAGTCCCTCGGTAATCATAGTTTGCCCCGCCGAGATGTTGACTATTCCAACCTGTTAAAATGACGCAGACGGGCTTTAAGCTTGCTACCCGGCGTCAGCCAAAGCGTATACTATACGATCCTTATTCGATGCAAATGGTCAGGAATGAGTTTGTTTCCTTGAGGGGAGGGGCAAACTTGCTTTCCTGTACCATGCATACCTACCGCTGTCCTTTTCTCTGCAAATCACTAAAATATATTTTGATATTTTGTAACAAGTAATCAAAATATTTGTATATTTACATCATGAACACGGTCAAAAGAATAAAAGAGATACTTAAAAGAGACACAGGATTCTCTGTTAGAGTAGGTCATGAAAAGGCGCTTGATCCGGGTACGTATGAACGGATAGATTATATTACTTTTTCCTGTCCTTTTAAAAAGGAATTTGATTTTCAATATTCAAGGGATTTTATCAAAAATAATGGCGCTCATTATTGTGCAAATCAAAACAAATTTTATATACCAGCTAAAGATTTGATAGAATGAAAAATACTTTAAACTTCGGTACACTGGTTGATCCGGATAAATATTATCCTGTTACATACTCTTTTAATCAGGATGGAAAAAAGATTTTTAAAAAGGGAAAACTTAAAGGATGTGATCTTACCGAAAATCAAGTAAAAGAGATACTGAGAAATCCAAGGGCCAAAATAATAATATCACATGGAGGCACAAGATCAGGTTCAGGCCGCCCAAAATTGAAGTCATCAGAAAAAAAGGAGCCAACAAAAGTAATGCGCATACCTGATTCAAAAGTTGATGAGGTAAAAAAAATCATCAAAAAGTCATGATCACCGACCTACCCGAATTCCTCGAAAAGCTCCGCGACAACCCACTTTGGTGGACCCGCATGCTGGAGATGTACCCAACCAGGGATCACCTTTTGATTACCAAGGAAGTGCACCTTTACTTACTGGCCAGCCCGGAGCGCCTTAAAACTGAAAACTTTGCCGATTTCCGGAGACTTTACCAAGGATGGTGTGAGAAACACAAGAGCGAAATAAAAGTGCCTGTAAAGGCCGTGGAATTGAAACAGGAGCCTGTTAAACAGATTGACCCGAAAGACATCCCGATCCCCAGGGGAACACCGGAATACAAGGCCAGGGCTCAGGAAGTACTCGACGCGATCAAAGGAGTTGGCAAACCCATCGCTCCAATGACCGAAGAAGAGAAACAGCAGAACGGGCAAGTGCGCGCCAAGGCCCACAAGTTCACACAGTCACCAATTGAAAAGCTGGCGGCGCTCAATGAACACCAACGAATCCTCAGGGAATCACGCCGAAGATTCTTTTTAGACGCCTTCCCCGATGCCCAGGAGGACGAGATAACCGCCTACTTAGACAGCTTTCCGATATGAAAAAAATGAACGACTATGAAACAGCACATGCCGACGGAGTAAAGGCTGAATACGAACGACGAATGGCTGACATTAGAAATTTGCAAATGCTGCTGGAGCAAGAAAAAAGAAATAGCGAACGCCTTTCATCATGGCTTAATCAGTATCGAGAAGGTCTCAAAAAGACAAACGTATTCCATCAGAACCAAGGAATTATCAACGAGATAAATAAATTGATCGGATCATGACAATATTTCTTCCAATTCAACGAGATCAGCATCCAGGTTATACCCGAGAAAGATTTGTGCTTCATTTTCAAATGTGGGCATCCAATATGGGCAGGTAACAAAGATCAGCTTATTGACATTTTTGAAAAGTATTTGATGCGTAGTAACGAAAAACAAAAATATGAAACTGATAACCAACAAGTACAAACCAGTTAAGCCTGAGCCTCCAGCTTGGCCAAAAAAGGTAAAATGCGATATGTGCAAATCGGTGCTTGAAATACTGAAGGATGATACAGAGCAGACGATTTCAGAAACTGATGGCGGCGCGTCATATTGGATAAATTGCCCGGCATGCTCGAAGTATACTACGTACACTGAATTAAAACGATGAAACCCAAACTTGAATTGGATCAGGCTAAAGGGATGACATGGGAAGAGATATTCCAATGCTATTTTGGCCCTGAAACCAAACGCAGAGTTTGACTACTTTCTTTGGGAAATGACCTGTTACCGCTTCGACACTGAAAAGACACTCGACCAGATTTACGAATACTACATTAAAACTATAAAAGCATGAAAAACTGGGATAACATCCGATCAATCCAAAGTTCCGATGAAAACGTAATGAAATTCGTTTTCGAAAGAACTGATGCCGTTGCAGAAGCGGTGCTTTACAAATACCCAACTTATGAGGAGCGAACCGTTATCTGCTGTTCGACCCAGAGCGGGTGCCCCGTAGGCTGCCGATTCTGTGGTGCCGGTGATTACTTCGTCAGGTCCCTCAAGTCCGATGAAATTGTCTCCCAGGTAACGCACGTCCTGGAAGCGAAGCATATCGACGCATCCAAGATAAAGCGTTTTCAAATCATGGTGATGTCAATGGGTGAACCGTTGTTGAACTTCAAGGAGCTTGAAAAGGCGTTCGATATCCTTTACGAACGCTATCCACAGGCCCGGCTTTTGATCAGCTCCATAGGCCCTAGAATAGACTATGAACCCGTGATGGCGATGGCCGAACGTATTCCCACAGTAGGGCTTCAATTCTCAGTTCACGAAAGCACCAACGCTGCACGCAACGAACTGATCCCATTCGAGAAGAAATTGACGCTCGTAGAGCTTTCCGTTGTTGGCCAGGTGTTCCTCGCGCGTACGGGCAGAAAGCCATTCTTCAACTATTGCGCCCACGATAAAAACTCCTCCGACCTAGACGCCGACACAATTCGCAAGATTTTCAAACCGGAGGTTTTCGAGGCGACGATTTCGGTAGTCTGCGAAAGGGACGAAAGCATCGCAGCGGCCAACGCCCGGCAGCGTGAACTCGCCTCTTCCTTCATGCAAAAGCTGTCAGATCGTGGTTTCTCTACCCGAATGTTCGACCCGGCCGGACAGGATGACATTGGGGGCGGATGTGGACAACTTTGGTTTGTGCAGGATTGGATGCGGAATAACACCCACATGGCAAAGAAAAGCGTCGGTTTCGGAATGGATGTAGTTCACGCCCCTGCCCTATGAAGCCCGCCTACGCTATTATCGCCATACTGCTGGTAACCGCCTGCGGCCCTGCTTCCAAACTACGCCGCGCAAAGCGCCTGATAGCTTCTGCGGAGACTTCGGGGGCAACCGTGGTTACTGACACGGTTTTTAAAGAAGTGCCAGTATACGTCAAAGAAATACGAATAGACACCATAGTCCAAAGGGTGGACTTTAGGGATACCATAACCGTCACGAAAGATCGTGTTGTAACACGAATCAAGATCGATCCGGTTGAAAAGACGGTTTACGTTAAAACTGTGTGCCCGCCGGATACGCTTCGGATAAAAGTTCCGGTAGTGGTCACAAAGAAGATCAGCGCGGGTTATACCGGATGGGGTCTTGTCTGGAGAACCGGTGTTGGGTTTCTGCTGGGGCTGATTGTTGGGACCTTCTTTGGCCGCTTCCTTTTGAATTTAATCAAGTTTTAATAGGTGAAGAGCTATGACATACAAAGGACAAAGTTTTAAATGTAAATGATCGTCGAGTATGGAAAGACGATTTCAGGATCAAAGGATCATTCGAGATAACGTCAATCCAATGGTCTATACAAAATCGAGATGTGAACAGGGTAAACTATCGATACCTGCAAAAACCAGCAAATGGATACGCGAAGATTCAAACAGTACTCGAAAACTCAGTTCCGTTATGACCAAATATTTTAAAAGAGGCCTGAGAGAGTACTTCATGATCGGCCCGGGAAAGGGGATGAAGATCGTCAACAAGGAATTCGTGAGCTACATTACTATCGCGCACGATAAAAGCCCCGGCATTGTCATTTTCCTAATGGGTGACATGGAGGGTGCAATTGAAATTCCAAGGGAAGAATTCGCTAAAGAATTTGGGATCGCGTCAAAACTTATCGTGCTGGATTAAAACATTTCCTGTTTGTGGTTTGTTATTTCTTCATAACTTCGCAACATGGCACTATTCCCTGACATCCACATTCACGTACACAGCGCTGACGGGAAAGAGATTTTACATGAGATTCACCAACTAAAAAACCTTATCATGTAAAAAACCTTATCAT
>Ga0207670_10000131_pt1 | contig 49548 bp, 72 predicted proteins | sample KBSS23HmetaG_FD_184339 | JGI IMG/M metagenome (GOLD analysis project Ga0207670, IMG submission 184339) | Switchgrass rhizosphere microbial communities from Kellogg Biological Station, Michigan, USA - KBS S2-3H metaG (SPAdes) (version 2) | ecosystem: Host-associated > Plants > Roots >... | reverse complement strand
CGTGCGCAACGTGCAGCCCCGCATGGGCGCGTTCCTCGAAGACATCGCGATTCCGACCGGAATCTTCGGGCACTGATTCTCCTAGGGGCGGTCGCACTCTGGGGGAGGGGCCGCCCGCCTTTTCACTATGGAATTAACGCACTACCCGGTTTCGATGCAGCGGTTCGGGGCGAATCCCTACGGGCAAGACCTGTACCGCATCATCTGGGCAGAATCGCGCCGCCACACCGCTGTGGCAAAACACGTCACCGGCAGCGACGTGGCCCGCGAGATTCCGGTGTATCCGGGGCGGACGGGCTGGGTTATGGAGCGGTGGGTACCGCCATTTGAGTTCGCGCGGTGCAGCCCTGAGGAGTGGAACAGCAACCCCATTCTTGCTGTTCTGGGCGATTATCCGCATCGCGGCGAATATGAAGCCTGCCACTACTTCGAGGCGTGCGGGCCGGTCGATGCCAATATCGACAAGCTCGTCACGTGGATCGAAGAGAGCCGCAAGCGGCCGTTCGCGGAAAACCTGACCGCATGCCGGAAAGCGGCGGAACAGGACGAAGCCAGCCGCAAGTCTACCAAGCTAGACATCATCGGCAACGCTCTGCCGGCGTTCGGATCTCGGCCGATGTCCGGTCCAGGCGGCGGGCGCGGTACCAAAACAATGCCGGTGCAATTGACCGCGCAAGAGGCGGGCTTGCCCACCGTGGGGCGCACCAGGCCGAAACCGGGCCAGTTGAGCCGGTCCAACATCAGCGCACTTTAAAGGAGAAATTATGGCATCAGCACCTACCGGAATCGGCGGATTCCATGGCAACCCGATGGAGGTTTCGGGAGTTTACAAGCGCCTCACGCATCGCAAGCAGGCGCCCATCCCGGATATGGTCAAGGCTCTGGCGGACCAGAAGAAGGTCTTCATCTTCAATGTGAGCCCGTGGACCTACCGCCGGCGCATGGGGACGCTCGGGACGTTCGTCATCAAGGGATGCGAGGAAGGCAAAGATTACTCCGATCCGGTCATCATCCCCGGCTTGCTGTTTGAGCCCTACCCGGATTCCGAGACCACCGACAAGATCATCACGGAGGAGGGCCGCTACGCGGCCGAGCAGATCGTGGGCATCGGGCCGCATAACCTGCCCGCAAACTCCCTGACGCGCTGTGGCGTGGCGATCTGCGAGCAGTGGCCGCCCAATAAGGAGCAGATTGCCGCGGCAAAGAAGGCGCTCCACGAGGGCGAACTGGCTTCCCTGATCCGTGAGGCCGATAGCGCCATCGGGCAAGGTCCCAAGGCCGCCGAGGACACCATCCGGGGCCGTCATCACGAGGCAGCGCGAATCTTAAGGCTATCGGCAGCGGAACACCCGTGGATCGGTCGCGCGATGGCCGCCACCAGCCGCGAAGACTGCAAATTCTGCGGAGAACCGATGCGGAAGGGGCTTGCGCGTTGCCCAAACTGCAAGGAAATCGTCGATCAGGCGCTCTACGACAAGTTGAAAGGCGCGAAAGTTGGAGAAAGTTCCGCGAAAGATACAAGTCGCTGAAAAGAAAGGCTGCGAAAGTTGGAGAAAGTTCCGCGAAAGTTCCGCGAAAATTAGCGAAAGATGCCAACTACTCCTTATCCAATCGTTCAGGACGTGCTCAACACGGCACGAGTGCGCCTGAACGATGCGATTCAGACGCCCACGGGCGCTCCCACGGGGCAAATCGGCGGCGAAGTCATCAACGATAACTCGATTTTCACCAAGCAGGGCGTAAACGCGGCGTGGCAGCGCTTCCAGGAGGCGCTGGTCGCTCAGAATTTCTCCAAACTGGTAAAGACGCGAATTCTGAGCAGCGCTCCCGTGGTGGCGACCGCCGATCCTGGTGTTTTTTGCTACATCGACTGGACAGGGTACTTCGATGGGGCCGTTTTGCAGACCGGTCCGGTGTTACCGCAGGATTTGACCACTCCATTGCGCCTGAAAGAGCGCGTTCACGGATCTACGGGCATGTCGGCAGAGTTTACGCCGATGGAATACGTCTCCAATGGGATTTTCGGCATCCCCAAGCAGAATCGCAACTACAACTGGACCTGGGATGACGACAAGATAACCATTCCCGGCTCAACGCAGGTGATGGATTTCGAGCTTCGTTATATCCAGTTCCTGGCACCGTTCGATGACGTCGGGAGCCCGATCACGCTCTACTGGTACGACAATCCCGTCCAGATCATGCGGTGTGAGGACGCTTTCGCATGGTACATCTGCTCGGAGTTCGCCAATTCCCGTGGCGACCTGGACGGGGCTGCGATCGACGCCAAAGCGGAAGCGGCCACCCTCAAGTTGATCCAGCGCGAGCTACAGAACGACGCGCTGCGCAAGGAATGGGTCATCCCGTCGATTCCGCCAGCCACGGGCGCGACTCCCTACGATTACGTATCTACCATCCTGAATACCGTCAAGACGCGCCTGAACAGCCTCAACGGGGCTGCGGCGGACGTTCTCATCAGCAATCAGCCGTACATGCAGCAGGTGTTCAATACGGCTTACCGGAAGCTGCAAATGTTTCTGGCGAACTTCGGGTACAGCAAGTTCACTAAGGAAACCATCCTGACCGGACTGGCGGCGAAAACTTCCAGCGATCCTGCCGTACAGGTTTCGCTCGATTGGAATGGCTACGACAACGGGACGGTGGTCGATACCTCGATCGCGCTTCCGCAGGACTTGATTATCCCGATGTTTCTCTGGCAGCGGCCGACCGGATCGAACGCACCCTTTACGCAAATGGTCCAGTGGCTCGACGGGATGCCGAATATTCAGCAGACCGCATGGAATCAGATCTGGGACTGGCGAAACGACACCATTTACATGGTCGGGGCGAACTACCCGATGGATCTGCGGATTTTGTTCGCCTATTTCCTGCCGGACCTGGCGGAAACCGGGAGTCCGTCAACGCCGTGGTACGAACAGCAGGTGCCCATCGTGCGGTGTGGCGATTCACTTTCGGCTTACGTGTGCGCGGAGATTGCGCGGGCGCGGCCGGATCTGGAGATGGACGCGGCGATACTGACCGCGGAAGCGGAAGCCTCGGCGAAGCTCATCTACAACCGGGACGCGCGCCAAAAGCAGCGGGTGAACATTCGCCGGTTATCGAGAAGTGGACGATTGGATGGAAACGCCTACGGGAACGGTTGGGGCGGTTGGTAAACAAACTAAAGGAGCATCACAATGGCCGTAACAGTAACTATTGAAAGTCCGGTGGCGGTCGATCCAGGCGCTGGAGTCGATTTCACCCAATCACAGGAGCACGTTCTGGGAACCTTGACCCTTTCCGATAACTACGGCGGGGCGTCCAGCGACGGCGACACGCTCGACTTCAGCGGCTTCGACAAGATCAAGAGCCAGCAGCCTCCGCTATGGGTTCGGATCTGGCAGGAGCCGACCGCGGGCGAGCCTCCGGTGATTTATCAGTTCTTCTATGCGCGCGGCACCACGTCCGCGAACGGCTTGCTCCAGGTGACCACGGCCAATCTGGTGCAAATCTCGCAAGGATCGGCGTATCCCGCGGCGCTGACCGATACCGATCCATCACCGAACATCCGGTTTGAAGCGGCCTTCCCGTCGTTTGTTTGATCCGATGCGATGGCGTTCAATGTCCAGGGTTCCGTATCGAAAGATACCAATGTCCAGTTAGCGCTGGTCACGTTCGGCGGTCTTGTCACCGACATGCCGCCGATGAACCTACCCGAGGGCGCGAGTCCCGACAATCAGGAGTGCATCTTTAATCCCGGCAAGGTCGGATCACGGCCCGGGTTTCGGTCCATCTTCGGGACTGCGATCGGCAGCGCCACATTCACATACGGCAAAACCTATCTCGATCCAGTGGGCGTGGTTCGCAATCTGTACCTCAGTTCTGAGGGGGAATTTCTGGTACAGACGGGCGGTTTCGGCGGAACTCCCGCGGTCATCGGCGTGACCGGCCTAGGGCTATACGCGAAGTCGGTAACGGCGTTCGGGCGCGAGTATATCGCCATATCGGACGGTCTCCGTGGTCAAGAAGTGCCCCTTCAGTACGATGGCACCAATCTAGACCGCGTGACTCAGGACGGGCCCGGCGCGGCGCCCACGGTCACCAACCTCCAATTACCCGCGGTCTCTATGGTGACCGGCAGCGGCGTGGTGCTGACTATCGTATCGGCTACCACCATCAACTTCAGAGATCGCAGCCAGAGCTACGGGTCGCTGCAAATCATCGTAGCGGGCGGGGCACTGGCGGTCTTCCCCGGCCAGCCCATCATCATCGCGGGTAGCTCCAATCTAAACCTGGATACGTCGTTTCCGGTCGCACAGATCGTGGACGATAACACCATCATTGCGGACGCCTATTACACTACGTTTGAGACGGGGACCGGCGGAACAGCCACGGTAGCGTCCTACACGATGACCCGCGCCAATAACATCGTGACGGTCTCGACCGCCACCGACCACAACTTACAGGTGGGCTACCGCGCTCAGATTTCAGGCGTGCCGCCCAATACGACCATCGGCGGCGGGATTGTTTCGCTGGTCATCAACAACGCGCAATTTCCAGGCATGCTGACCGTTACCACGCACGCGGCGCACGGGCTAGCTCCAGGCACCTTCATCGACATCATCGGCGTCAAGGCGCAAGCTCCGCAGTATGGTAGCCCTCCAGTTGCGGTGACAATTACCGTTATGTCCCGTGAGGGGCAGGTGGTGACGGCGGAAACAAACTTACCGCACGGGCTTTCTGTCGGCGCGAGCATCACGGTAGAGAATGCCACTGATGATACGTTCAACTGTTCGGCATTCGTGACGCAGATCGTTACTCCGCAGAAGTTCGTTTTTATCCAAGCGGAGCCGACCAATAATCCAGGACCAGAAGCGGCGGACTTGCTCATCAACTGGCCGTTTCCCGATATCGCGGCGGCGAATACGTTTGAAGTGGTGGCGACTCCCAGCCCTGATGTATTCCAGGTCGCGCTCAATTATGCCGATTGCACGTTCCTAGACTTGGGCAGCTACGATGCCGGGTTGGTTACGCAGGCGTGGGATGGGATTTTTTACGTTTCGGCCGTCCCCGACGCAACCACGTTCCAGTATCGGCAGGCGGGCCCGGATGCCATCACGCTCGACGTGGGAACGGTCACACCTTACGGCCAAATCGCTCCGGGTGTGCATCAGATGGTGGTGCTCTACGTGACGCGCCAAAAGGCCATCACGAAACCGAGTCCAGCGGTGAGGGTGACGGCCAACGGCGGCCAATATCTGACCGTAACCAACATCCCGATCGGTCCGCCGAACGTGATCGCGCGGATTCTCGCGTTTACCGGCGTCGATGGCTCGCAGTTCTTTTACATCCCCGCTACGCCTCAGGTGAACGGCCAAATCGTAGGAACGTCCACGCAGATAGACGACAATACCACCACTGCGGTGGTGCTCGACTTCGCCGATCCCACGTTGTTCGCGGGCATCGGTATTTCGGAGATGGGGAACGATCTCGCATCCCAGATGATTCTCGATAGCTGCTTGGGCTTCGGATACTACGCGGATCGCCTGATTGCTTACGGGATGCGCAACGTGATCCAGAACCTGCTCGGCATGAGCTTCGATAGCGGGGCGTTTCCCTCGACTCCCACCATTCCGACCGGCTGGACCGACAGCGGCGGGTCCGGGGCACTCACCACCGGCCATTATGGGATTGGATGGCTAGGCACAGGCAGCGGGACGCTAACGCAGTCGTTTTACCAGGATTCCTACGGCGCCGCGATCGGACGGCCGAACCAGGCTTACCGCTTTCGCGCGTGGCTGGAGGCCAACGCAACCCTGTCCGCCGAGATCCTGTCGGTATCCACCGGGTTTAGTTCCACGGTCACGCTGTCGCAGGGCGCTACCTCAGGCTGGGTAGAAGGCGCTTTCTCGGTGGTGACTCCGGCCACCATCCCGACCGACATGCAATTGTCAATTGTGGCGACAGGACTGGTTGACGAAATGAACGTGATCTACGCCGATAACCCTTTTTTGGATCGGCTGATGGTGGGTTCCTACCGGAATAACCCGGAGGGCTTCGACGGCGTGAGCGGCCCTTTTGGACCTTCGGACGATACCCACAAGATTATGTGCTTCGCGGTGATCCGGGGCACCCTGTATCTGCTCACGAGAGATCCCAGTGGGCGGCTTCACTCGACCGTGAACAATGGCGTGACCGAACCCGCGGGGTGGACGGTAACCGAGGTAGGGACGCAGTGCGGCGCGGTTTCGGCGTTCGGCCTTACCGTCTCGCAGGCGGACGATGGGACCGGAGCCGGTGGTGAAGAGTGGATGGCCTGGGCCAGCCAAGGATGCGCGCGGATCTTCGGCGGGGACCAGCCGTGGAAGCTAATGCAGGAGATCCAGCCCGATTGGAACCGGGTCAATACCGGGGCGCTCCTAACCATTTGGGCGCTCAACGATTCCGTGACGCGCCGTATCTACTTCGGCCTACCCATTTCAGGCAGTGCGCCGACGCGGATCTACGTGGTCGATTACAAGAACCTCGATACCGCCTATGAGATCGCGCAGGCGATGCCGGTCGGTTCAGGCCGCGGGCGGTCAGGCGATCACGCGCGGAAGTGGACCCGCTGGATGCGGCCGATGAACGGGGCGGCCATTATGTTCTCGAGCTCCGGCCAAAGCGTCCCGGTGTTTCTGGGCGGAACGGGCACCATCCCCGGAGGCGGGAGCCCACCGGTTGCGGGGTACGGGAACGTCTATTACCTTGCCAGTCAATGCACCGACGACGATTTCGGCGTGTTCGATTGGTACTACGTTACCTATTTCTTCCCGTCGCCTGAGATCGAGGGTGCGGTGGGGCTCGGCGGCCAGCGGAAGACGCTCGCGTATCTTCAGTGGCTTGCGCAGATCCCAGAGGGATCCTCGGCTAGCGGGAACCACATCAACGTGTCTGTGCTGGTGAACCAGTTGAACAATCCTTGGCCTTTGGGTTGCCAGCGGAATCTGGTCGCTACGCAGAGCTTCGACCAGGAATGGCCCGGTGGATCGGCGGAAGGCCAGCGGATGGCGTTCAAGTTTGAAGGATTCGCGGGGACGATATGAGCCAGCCAGCCCCTACCATCTTCGGGACTCTGGCGTATCCGCTCGCTCACTGCGTAGGCGGGGGAAATTCAGGAACGGGCGGCACCAGCGGCAAGCCGGGGCCATACGAGAATGGCACAGACCTGTGGTACGTCATCGCCGAAAACCCCGATGCGATCACCGGCCCAAATATCGTCGCGTACAAATCGACCGACGGGGGAGTCACCAGAACACGCGAGGTAATGGGGCCGCTCTGCTCGACCGCGGATTACCGGTACTCCCGAGTCTACCCGTTTTACATCGGGAGCGGGACCGTCATCAACATCGGGTATCAGAATCCCTCCGGGGAGCTTTGTATTTGTGAGTTTGACATGGCGGGCCCGACGTTCAGCGCGGAAAACCCTTCGGGAGTGGTCATTTCTCCGGCGAACGTCGGAAACTTCGCGCAACTGGTCCATGGGTCGGGTGATATCACGCTGCTGTATTACGAGCTCGGCCAGCCGCTATTCGCGATCACCTACGGCGGTTCGCCGGTAGCGTGGCAGGCTCCGGTAAATGTTGACGACGGGTCGAGCACCTCACCTCCGGGCTACAACTTCTTCTTTGAAGCGGCGAGCCTGAATGTTGACGGCGATGTGTTGATGCTATACGGGCGCGGATCGGGCAACGGCTTCCGGTCGGGCACGCTCATGTGGGCGATTTACGACGGCGTGTCGGTCACGTCGCGCGGCAATACTCCGCTGGTCGCGTCCGCCAACAGCGGAACGTGGTGGGATTCGCTCTACGATGCCAATTCCGATTCGGTCGTATTCCCTATTTTCCGTACGGTCAAAGTAGGGGTAGACAATCGCGCGGCGGTCTCGCTGCTGATCGGGACACCTTCCAATGCCCCAGTTTGGCGGGTGGTCGATCTCAAGATTTACGGGCTGGTCGATCCCCTGCCGTTCGGTTCATTCGGGTTCACGGTCATCACGAGCAACGCCGCCGGCACGCACTTCGATGTATTCTGGGTGTTCCAGTTCAACTTTAGCCGGTACCTGACGATTCAGCAATCCTCGGCAGGTTCGCTCAATGGGCCGTGGTCTGTTCCAGCGACGTACTACAACGAGAATCTGGCTTTACCTACACCGCCGACGCTCTTGCAGCAGATGGGGCCAATCTACGCCAAGACCCTTGCGGACGATACTGTAGTCGTAATCGTGGGGCTCATCGTGACCTCGCCCGCGTTCTGGTGGGGCACGCCGTACAGTTGGGGCGCGGCGGCTCCTCCACCGGTATCCGGGGCCACACTAGAGGCGGTCCAGGTCATCAGCGGCGGCATCGGTTCGCCATCGCTGGTCAAGGCCACGGGGCCGGTTACAGTGTCCGGCACGGGTGGTTTCTCGGCGACGTCGGTAGCGGTGGGGGTGTATACCCTGTCGCAGAATCCCATCCCCGGTTTCACGGCGGGATCGTGGGTGCTGACCATCAACGCGGGGTCACCGACGCTATCGGGCAGCACGCTCACGATGCACGACGGGGACAGCGCCACGGTCACCATTACGGATACCTTCGTGGATGGGCCGATCCAGATCCAATGCGCCAATTCTACCTACGAGGTTGGGGTATTTTACAGCAGCTTCATCACGGTTCAGGGAGGTGTGCCGCCGTACCTGTTTGAGATCGTGGCGGGCCAGCTTGCGCCGGGGTTGACGCTCAATCCGACCACGGGAGAAATCAGCGGCATCCCGACCGAGCCGGGGCCGTTTAATTATACAGTGAGAGTTACCGATTCGGATCTTTCACCAACGCCATGAAAGCTATACTGGAAGACTTCATTCATCGATGCTCGGATCAAGAGTGCGGCGGGGAACGCTTGGCTCCTGGAATTGTGAAGCAGGTTAAATTGACGCTCGAAAACGGCAAGCGGCTGGTGTTCGACACGCGCGAAGATGCGCGCGCAGCGGCACTGAAGCACGGGGTTACGATCACGGAAGCCTAGATGCCGACTCCTTTTCTCATCAATACGAGCTTGAATCAGGTCGGACAGCCCCTTCTGCGGCACTGGCAAGGGCCATTCCAAAAAGGCACAGCGCTCTATGTCGGGTGTGCAAATGTTCACGAGATAGCCGGTCCAGACACATTATTCCTTTCGGTATTCAAGAGCCTGGATGGTGGGCAGACATGGGCAGAGCAAGACGCCGCGAACGCCCCCGAGTTTACTTCAGGCGGGTCGGCTCTTATCTGGGGTGCTGCAACCGATTTCCAAATCGGGGAAACCACAATTCACTGCGCTTATATAGACGCCTCTTTTGATCTAAACCTGATCGACTTCGACATGACGACGGATACGTGGGGATCGCCAATTACGGGCGGACCTCATGTGGATGTAGGCGGAGGAGTGAAGCCCGTTGTTCTCCTAAATCACCTGTCGGACGGCACAACGCTTGTGTGTTTCATGTCGGGCTCCGTAACACTTCAAGTGTGGTGGACGCTCTATAGCGGCTCTTGGTCTGCGGCAGCGTTAGTAGGGGCCGCTGGGAATACGTTCCTGCATCAAACATTGCGCGACGGTGCAGACGGCGTACATATCATCTATCAGAACTTTAGTGGAAGCAACCAGCCGGTGTTTCATAAGCGCTGGGCGGCGGGTGTTCTCAGTTCTGTGCAAACCATCTACACCGAAGTTGGCGGAAGTGTGCATACAAAGATTGATTATGGAATGTACAACGCTACGCGCGATGAGGTGTCGTTCCCGTTTGGTAAATCCCATCCAGGATTCGCGAGCGTGTGTGACTCCAGCATCCTTCGTGGGACTCCCGCCAGCAACCCAACGTTTACTGTTGAAGATACGCCTATCGTTTACGATCCAGTAGAGGACACCACTTTCTTCTGGCCCGTATGGGCGATGACGGATGGGGATCGCGAAGTCATCCTTTCTCCTGGGAATGGCTTCACCCAGCATCAGATTTACATGACGGAAAAGATTGCGGGGGTATGGTCTACGCCCACGGTCTTTTGGGACCTGGACGTTGACCCGCCGACACCACCGCCGGGGATTGACACCGTTGAGTTCAGTTCCGCCACAATCTTGGCCGATGACAGCCTCGGTGTGACGACGGGCATGTTTACGCCGGTCACGGCGGATTTCTGCGATGTCCAGTATTACTTATTCACCACCGTCCCGGTCACGGATGCCACGGTCACCTTCAACAAGACCGTCATCGGCGGCACGGCGGTACCTACGGATTTTACCCTTCAGTTTTGGCAAAGCGGCGCACTGATCGCGCTGGCGGCAGTCGGCCACACCGTCACCCTTGCGCCGGGAGATTATGAATTAATAGAACTTGGACCGAGTGGATATACCACCAGCTACACACTCACCGGCACGGGCGGATCACTGACCGGTAATACGCTCACGGTGAGCAATGGTGACGATGTTACAGTGACCGCCACGAACACGCAGGGCGGGCAACCGGAAGCCAGTTGCAGCATGGGCGCGGGTGGTATCCCGGTAGGCTCCAGCCCCACGGGATGCTTTGAGCTTCTGCGAGTAGTGGCGACATTCCGGCCGGCGCGGCATTTGCCGGTCAGGGGGAGTAACCGCTGATGGGCGTTGAAGTGAAGAATCTCGCATTTCTCCGCACGGCCGATCCAACGTCGCGCGACTTTCCGATTAAGCTCGCGGAGGCGCTGCAGGACTTGGCGCAGCAGGTATCGAACGGGCAACAGCAAGTGAATGCGAACCCGAGTGGGCAACCCGATCCGCCGCCGCCAATCAATGGCGTTAACGTCACCGCGCGAGATGGGCACCTCAGCGTTGCGATTCAGGATCATAACCCGATTTATCGCGGGATCTCGTATTGGGTGGAACACGCCGACAATCCGCAATTCACCAACCCGCAGGTGATCGAACTGGGCGGCGGCCGCAACATCGACATTCCGGTAGGGAGCCAAACGCGGTACGTGCGGGCGTATTCGTCCTATGGTAGTTCGCATCCGAGCGAACCGGCGTATCACGGTTCCTCGGTCGAGCCGATACCGGTAGCGGGTGGAGGAAGTGGACCTGGACCAGCGTTCCTCCCATCACAAGGCAGCGGGACTGGTGCACCGGGAGTGGGCTTGCAAGGGCCTGGGCGTGCTCCGTTTCGTCCGGTCGAAGGGAAACCACCAGTACGATGACCATTCGCGCCATGACTCCCGCAGATATTCCGACCCTGCGCAACATCCACGAACTGAGCGGACTCGCGTACACTTTCCCAGACTTGCGCGGGCCGCTCATGGAAAACGTGCTGGTGATTGCTGATGAGCGCGATATCCCGATCATGGCGGTAGCGGCGGAACGGATCATCCAGCTTTTCTTGTGGTGCGATGAATCGCTGCATCCAGCGGCGAAGCTCCGGGGGATTCGGATACTTCATGAGGGTATGGCTACCGTTTTGAGAAAGAAAGACTATACTCAAGTAAATTGCTTTTTGCCGCCTTCGTTGGAGAAGAGTTTCGGGAGAAGATTGATGAACAACTTTGGCTGGGTACGCAACTGGTTTAGCTTGGCGAGGGACTTCTAAAATGGCCCGTGGCTCACCGCAGGCTCAAGAAGGCGCGACAACCGGACTCGCGCAAAATAAGGCGCTGTTCAACCAGTCGGGCGCATTATACAGTTCGTTGGCCCCCCAACTCGCAGCGCAGGCCGCAAACCCCAAGGGCATGGGTCCGCAAGATATCGCACGCGCCGACACCGCCGCACAACAGAGCGCGGGCGGCTCGCAGGCAGCGGCTACCGGCGAAGCATCGCTGATCGAGGGGCGCACGCGCAACGCTGGCGGTCTGGGCATGGCGCTCGGGAAGGCGGCGCGGGAGGGCGGGCGGCAGTTATCCGAAGCCACGCTCGGTACTCGCATGGCTGACACCGAACTGAAGGAGAACCAGCGCAAGGAAGCCGTTCGCGGCGAAGAGGGGCTGTACGGCACGAGTTTGGCGGGATCAGGCCAATCGCTTGGTCAGGTTGCGTCGAACGTCAATGCCGACACGGGGGCGAAAGATGCAAGCTGGAACTGGTCGAAGTACATCATGTCGCCCTTGCTGAGTGCGGCAGGAGGGGCAGCGCCGTTGTTCGCGCCTCATCGATAATATGGGCGGATTCTCCACACTACCGGTAGGCGGCGCGCCGAACAAGATGCGCAACCCGATCCTCGACGAAATTGATCGGGCCGCATCGAACGCGCACGCCACTCTGAGCCCGCAGGCGCAAGAGGTTGTACGGCGCACCACGGCAGCGCCCGTTCCTGGACCGGGTAACACGATGGATCGCAGCCCCGTGGAGCAGCCGCCGATGCCCGCCCAGCCCATTGCGGGGCCATCGGGCTCTCCTAGGCCGATCGCATTGCCGCCGCCACGGGACACAATCCCACAGCGGCCAATGGATGAAATGCATTCGACGATCCAGCGGGCTTCCGAACGAGCTATGGGGATGCCGTCCCCGGCTAGTCCGATGCCGGTACCGGCAGGCGCGGATCAGTGGCAACGTGGAATGAGCCAAGAGGCTCCAGGATCGCCGCAACCCGCCCAACCTATCGCTACGCCCGCACAGGCAAGACTTGCAGCGGAACAGGCTCCGCCGATTCACCACCATAACAAGTTCCTACGTGGCCTGGGATACGCCGGGGACGCGCTCCTCACCACGTTCGCACCACGGGCGGCGCAGGTGATTCCGGGGACGATGCTCAACAAGCAGTTGAAGCTCGCCAATGCCGAGAATGCCGTCACGGATGAGCAGAGCGTCCTGAACGATCAGAGCAAGCGCGGTCTTGAGCAATCGCAGGCGCGTCATGCCGAGGCGCAGGCCGCAGGGTTGGAAAACCCACAGAACAAGCCGCCATCGAACACGGTGGAGTTGTTCAACCAGGACCCTGAGAAGCTCGCGCAATATCAGAGCATCGTCGGGAAGACTCCACAGCAACGCGAACCGCACATTACGACCACAAAAGACGGAACGGTTTTGAGTATTTCATTCGATGAGGGCGGTACACCCACAAGCCAAGTGGTGTATCAGGGCGAACCCAACTCCAAATACACGCCTCAGGATCTTCCGGCGCCGGACGGGAAAATGCACAGGTTTTTGATGCAGGAAGGGAACCCTGAGCCTGTCCATGACTTTGGGGCGATCCCAGACAAACCACCCGGAGCAGAGCAGAGCACCACCGATATCCGTAATTACGAGTACTACGTTTCTCAGGGTGGGAAGAAAACCTTCGATCAGTATCAAACTGACGATGCCAACCGCAAACGCCAACAGATCGCCATCACGACGGGCGGATTAACCAACCCGCAGAGTGCCCGTGTGATGCAGATCGCCAATCAATTCGACGGTGAGCCGAACGTGAAGCGCTTCAACACAATTCAGGAAGCGCAGTCTCTAGTGAGTAAGCTCGGGACTGGAGCAGGCGCGAATAGCACGGACGATCAAGCGTTGGTCTACGCTTTTGCGAAAGCGATGGACCCCGATAGCGTCGTGCGTGAAGGTGAATACAACACCGTCCAGAAGTACGCGCAAAGTTGGGCGGAATCTTTGGGCTTTAACGCCCAGCGCATCTTTAGCAACACGCCGTTTTTGACCGATCAGGCGCGTCGCCAAATGAAGGACACCATTACCAAGAAATTCGCGGCATCACAGGCCAACTATGACCGTACCTTTAACGAGTATGGGCGCAGGATCGAAGTTCAAGCTGGTGTCCCGAAGGGCACGCAATATCTAATCGATTACCGCCTTAATGGGCAGCAGCCAAGCGCGGGCACTGGGGGCGGAGGAATCCCAACCGTAGGGCAGCAGTACAACGGGGGCACGGTCAGGAAAGTGACCAAGATCGAGTAATGGGCAAGTACCGCATCAAAACCGATAACGGGACCTACGAGATCGAGACGGACGACGTTCCGGCCAGCGTAGCCGCACCTGCCACGATGCCGCGTCCGAAGGTTCCAGGGCTGGATTCCACACCTCAACCTTCTGGAGGTCCAGGAATCGCCCATCGCGTTAGCGAGTATGTTAAGGGCCTCCCTAATCCCTTAGATCTGTACCCGGAAGGCAAGATCGGAACGCAGCCGATTCACGATAACGAGGGAGGCCCTGGTCAATATGCGCTGATGGGCTTGTTCGGGTCGGGTGTCCCATCAGCCGCAGCAGGCGCGCGCGCCGTTCTTGGGACTGGCGCATCTCGGGCTGTTACCAGAATCCCCTACATTGGTCCGGTTATCCGGGAGGCCACCGAGGCGGGTAAACAGGCATTCAATGAGACTAAGGCGATACCAGCGCAGAGGCTAGCGAAGGCCATTGAGGGGCCAACTCCAGAGGCTCGCACATTACCGCCCGCTCCACTGCCTCCTCCACCACCAGACTATTCATCCTTCCCCGGACTTGGCCCACGCCCGCCCACGGTCGAAGCGCCGCTACCCGGCCCGATACGGCCACCCTTGGGGGCGGTTCCATCGTTCGACCCAGGGATACAGACTCCGAGGATGCAATTCCCGGCAGCGCCGAAGCCGCCGCAACCCGTTCAGCCGATCCCGGCGCCGAGGTTGATCGATCGCAGCCGCATCTCGATCGCGCGACCGGATGCCGAGGTTTTGGTCGAGGAGGCGGGCGGCGGGGGAATCCCGAAGAACGTTCGCGACCCTGTTCGGGAGCGCGTGCAAAAGAGTAACCTTAAGGAAAACCAAAGGGCGCTTGAAGAGTTCAGGGCGAGAGAAGCCAAGAGGAGCAAATAGCTATGCCGGAATATGACGTACCCCAAGCCGGATCCAACCGAACCAACCCCGGTAAGAACGTGACCTGTCTCGACGTAGGGCAGTCCTACGTGATGTTCGACGGTACCGAAACGCCAGCGGTCGGGCTCGCCTCCGTCGCGTTCGCCCGTGGCACGCAGGGCAGCGTGGACGGCGGGGTGACGTTCAACATGTCGGGCGACGACGGGGACGCCGAGATTGACGTGCAGGTGGCCAGCATCAACGAGGATGCTAACTTTACCACGGTCGCGACCCTGACGCCCAGCGCGGGCTCACCAGACACCGGCAACGCGGCCTACACCGATATCGGGCGCTCGGCGTTCTACCGGCTTTACATGTCGGCCTATAGCGGCGGGGCGATGCCGATCGTGGTCGCTCAACGGTGAGATTATGAGAACACTACTTGCATTCCTCCTAGCGGCTACCTGGGCGTTTTGCCAGAACCCTGCCGCGAATATCGGCATCAACACCACCAATGTGCAGGGCGGGATAATCGGAGATTGCCTGACGGTCAATTCGTCCAAGAAGTTGGGACAGCAGGCTTGTGGCGCGGGCGGCGTGAGTTTGGGCGGCGATGTCACCGGCCCATCAGGGGCCAATACCGTTGTGAAGCTTCAGAACCGCGCGGTATCGAGTGCCTCTCCATCGACCGGTCAGGGTCTGGCGTGGAACGGATCGGCGTGGGCGCCGGTTTCGGGAGGATCCCAACTTGCTCCCGGCTCCAATACTCAGGTGATTTTCAACGATGTCACATTCTTTGGGGCCGATGCGGGGCTGACATACAACAAGACCACCGACAGCCTTACTGCGGTGGGTAGCATCGCATGGGGAGCGTCCGCAAGTCTAGTTCCTGCGGCTACCGGAGCGGATATCCTCTTTCCGGCGGGCGCGGCTTACTTCTACTTGAAGGGGACTGGATCGACCGGAAACTACTTCGGGCTGGAATCGAATGGTGCTGGACTGAACGGCCTGATTGACGTGGTGATGAGCTCCCAAGTGAACACGGGCGCGGGAAACTCTTATGCCGATGTAATTTTCTTTCAAGTTAACAACCCGAACGCAGGCGTGGTCTACAAAAGCCCTTTTGACATCCGAGTGAACGGAGCGTATCAGGATAATGGCACGCTGACGGGGACTTTTGCATTGGAGAATGGCATTACATCTACGACGTTCTTCAGCTACATCTCCGGGGGTGCGATGGCGCTGACTGCGTCGGGCGGGGCGATGACGCTGAACACGGTAAATAATTTCGGACTGATGGTGCCCTTCGGAAACAGCGGATTCTTTGAGGCCAAAAACGCAACTGGGGCGGCTTGCACGGGCGGGGGTTATTGCTACAACGTGCTAAATAACCGCGCCACCGTGGATTCAATGAGCAAATACTTTGATTCCAGCCTGACTTATTACGGTTACAACGCTAGCGCGATGACGCCGATTTATGGCGGCATGTCGGTTGGGGTTGAGGGGACCTACGCGGATAACAACTCCTGCACAAGTTGCCGCTGGTACATGGTCGATAAGGTTAGCGGCGACAACGTGGCTGTGTATGACTTCGGGACCAAGGTCTTGACGTTTTACCCGCAGACATCGGTAGATGACAATTTTACGGTTACCGGGACGGCTCAGTTCGGGCATGTGGACTCGCTGACCAACTGCGCGGACTCAGCGGGCGCGGCGGCGTGCGGAGCGGCCCCTGCCGGCGCGGTCGTGATCGACGCCGGCGCGACTACGGTTGTGGTGAGCACAACTGCGGTAGCGGCAAACAGTCAAATCTTCGTGACCTTCGACTCTTCATTGAGCACGCGCCTCGGCATCACGTGCAACGCTACCGTGGCGCTCCCGGTTGTTTCGGCGCGAACCACATCGACGAGCTTCACCATTTCAGTGCCAGCGGCACCAGCGGTCAACCCCGCATGCTTCGATTATTTCATCATCAACTAAAAAAAAATGCGGTCATACATAGCAGTTGCGGTCGTTTTCCTTCTGGCTTTGTTCGTCGGCCTACAAGGACAATCGACCCTTTCGTTGGGCAGCGCGGTTGCCACAACTCAGAGCCCCGGCGATAACAGCACCAAAGTGGCAACCACGGCTTACGTGGAAGCCAAAACCGTAACTGTAGCCTGCGGTGGGTTGCCTGCGCTGACTGGCGATACTACGACCTCGGCGGGAAGCTGCGCCACCACGACAGCTAAAGTGAACGGGATCACGATCTCCGGCACGCCCGCTGTAGGAAATGTGCCCGTTGCGACAAGCACATCGGCCGCGGCATGGGGACCCGAATCCCTGCAATTGCTTTCCAATGGAGCGGTGGCTTTGCCCTACGGCGCGACAATGCCCGTCGTTCGTGACCTGGCCCGCACCTGCGCCACTTGCACCACGACCGTGGACCTCTACACGCCCGCATCCGGGCATCAAGCGCTGGTCAATGGGTGTGCCTACACCAACACCGGGGCGAACAGTACTAATTTCACCCTCAAGGTCAAGATAGGCGGAACATATTTTGCGCTCTACGCAGTGACCGCCATCGCGAGCGGCGGGGCTAGCGTCAACACCACATCTGGTTTCGTGCTGGATTCCACAATGACCTTGGCGGTATTGCTCAACAACGCGGCCACGTCTACCACTGTGGTTTCTTGCTCCGTGGTCGATTTCGTCACGCCGACGACCGGCCCGCGTATTCGCACCATCATCGTGACCACCTTCGCATCCGGGGATAACACCCTGTACACCGTACCGGCCAGCACGACCGCGATGGTGGTGGCGGCGGGGCAAATAGGCGTCCTAAACCTGCTGAACTACATCAACAACAGCGGCAACGCGCGGACGGTGCAATGGAACGTCGTGCCCTCTGGCGGGGCTGTGAGCGCTACGGGAAATGCAATCAGCCAATCCGCGTCGGTAGCGGATGCGGCCAGCTCTATACGGGCGTTTGATGGAACCATGACAGCGGGGGATTTTATTTCCCTGAACACGAGCGCGAACACGGCGGGGCAAGTTGCGTGGTTTACAGTAATAGAACGAACGGTAGGAGGCCCATGAGGAGATTCTTTGCAAACCCCCGCAACGCAGTCATGGTATTCGCTGCAGCGGAATTATTTTATCAGGGCTATCGCTTATCGGCCGCCGAAGAACCCACCGCGCCCAAGCAAATCCTGGTCCCCTTCAACGAAGCCGAGCAGAAGGGCATGAACGATCTACAGCGCGAGTACAGCGTGCTCCAGTTGCGCGGCGAGAACATGCGCCTCAGGAAGTGCCTCGCGGAGTCGATCCCCGATCCGCAGTGCGGACAGCTAGCACCGACCGGCGTGTACCGCCTCGTTGCATCGAAGTAGTGCGATAATCCCGGTATGTCCATGGGAACTGGTCGCGCATGAATCAACCGGGCGGACACATCAGAAGTTGGGATGGCCAGCCGGCGGGTTCTTGCTACATCCTTCAAATCGGACCAGATTGCATGGCAAAAAGGACTCAATGAAAATACTCGCTCTCGCTCTTTTGTTCGTAGGCGCGGCTTGGGCACAAACCAATTACGTGCTCTCGTGCCCCTCGACCGCACCCGCTGGCACGCAGGTGTCCTGCACGATCATCGCTACAGGTGGGGCGCTGGTGGCGGCGCAATTCTCGACCACGGTTACGTCAGGCGCAGGCGGCACGCAGGTTGCATGGAACATCGCGACTGCGCTCACCAATAAGACCGTCTGGACCGCACTCCCGAATCCCATCGTGTTGCTCTACGGCGCGAATCAGGCGGTGATCCCGACCGGCGCGATCATCTCCACGCTCAGTTTCACGATGCCGACGAGCAACGCCAACATCACGATCAATTCGTGCTACGCCTCAGACGCGGGAGGGGGTTCGATACCTTGCACCACAAACCCCACTCAGGTCGTTGGCCTACCGTTGTCAAAGTGCGACATTGACGGCGACGGCGCAACGACCCAAGCCGATGTAAACGCGATGAGGTTGCAGATTCAATCGGGACCTCCCAATCCGAACAAGAACATCACGCATCTCCAGCAGGTTCAGAATGCCGTGCTCGGGTTCCCGTGTACACTACCATGAGATTCACCATCCCCATTCGCACGCTCGACGCGCATTACCTGATAACCGGATGGGAAGGAATGCGCCCGTCCTGGTGGCGCTGGCTCACGCTGGGAATGAACTGATAAACTAGACCCGTGACCATCAAGATCGAGCATCTTCACCTGACGGTCCACGTCGCCGAGTCCGAAGCGCTCGACGAAATATCCAAGAAGTTAACCGCACTGGCGCACCAGCAAACTCAAATCAAGGACACAATCATCATGGCAATTTCCGCAGCAGAACAACGAATCGTGGACCGCTTCAACGCGGAGACCACTCGCATCGCAAACCTCATTCGCGATCTTCTGGCGAATCCGCCAGCCGACGACACGGAGTTCAACACCGTGCTCGAAGGGATCGCGGCTCAACTGGAAGCTGTCGGCGCACCGCCCGCGACTACCTAACGAAATCGATTAGCAGATAGGCGAAGGGGACTGGCTTCGGCCAGCCCCCTTTTCGTTTACACTTAACCCACATGAGCGACCCCGTCCAGATCGTGCTGATCCAGAGCCTTGCCGTAGCGATCCCCGCAGTTGTGGCGGCGATATTCTCGTACCTCGGCCTGATGCAGTCGCGCAAGAATCATTCCCAGATGAACAGCCGATTGGACGAAATGCTCAGGATGAAAGGCGCGGCGGGCGAAGCGGTCGGAGAAGAGCGGGAGCGTCGGCGCGTACAGAACGGAGAAAAGAAGTAGAATCTAGGCATGACACTCGAAGTTTGGTATTGGCTGCTCATGGCGCTCTGGCTGTTCTACGGCATCTGGCAGGACCGTGCGATCGGTTGGCCGGCATACGGCGGGCGCTTGCTGTATTTTCTGCTGTTCGTCATCATCGGTTGGCGGATATTCGGCGCACCCGTAAAATAATATCCGCGAGTTCTGCTAAAATCGACGGCTAAGGGAGCAACCGAATGCCGGTGAATCGTGTACCCAGTCCGCGCGTCACGCAAGCAGGCCACTGGCCTAAGATCGGCCAAGCATCCACCTACCTAGACGATAACGGCGACGAAAACCCCTGCCAAATCTCATGGGTAGGCGCGAAGAACCCCGATCAGACGAGATGTAACGTACAGGCGACCTACCTTGTCCCAGTAGAAGGACGGGAGGAAAGCCCATGGAAGCGCACCGAATCAGCTTGGCAGTACGACAAGGCGACGGGGCGGGTGTTCTACGACCCCTGCGGTCCGCCCTGGTAGCCGCGCGCGAGAGACGAGCCATGTACGCTGACGATCCCAACAACGGGCTTACCTTGTGGCAGCAGATCGCGGCGGCCATCGGCACGGCGGCGGCTAGTTTCTTTAGCGGGTGGTCGCTCAAAAAAGCTCGCACGGCGCAGCGCGAAACCATCGACATCGAAAAGGAACTAGGGGAATCCGAAAGCATCAAATCGCTTGAGGTGCGCATCCATCGCCTGGAGCTGGCACGCCACAGAGACAAGCGCGAAATTCTGGACGCGATCACGGCGATGGGCGATTCGTTGCGGGGGAATTAGCCGGTTTTGAAATCTTCAATCGCGGAACGCGGGATGCGCCAAGAATGCCCAATTTTGACTCCACGAATCAACTTTCGGCGCAGCCACAGACGCACGGTGATTTCCTTTACTTGGAAGATCACCGCCGTCTGTGCTGGAGTCAGGAACTCAGCACTATTCGGTATCTTCGGAAGACGTTGAGCCATTCCCGCCGACAAACCCCGAGATTAAAGTGGGCACCGAAGCATCAAAGCCAACCACATCGAGAGAGCCAGCATCGGAAGGATCGGACAAACTGGTACGGTTAGCCACCATGTTTATCACGATCATCTTGGCGTCGATGCCGGTTTTCTGCCGATACTGCTGGATCGCTTGAGCGTTGTGCTGATTCCCCGCCCAAGTCTCTCCGTCCGTGATGACCACAAACGCATCCACGGGGTACTTCTTAGCTAGCGCGTGATTGATCGCGGTTGCGCAATCGGTTCCACCGAAGCTGCGCTGACACTTTTGCATGGCGGAATCCAGCCGGTCGGATTTAGAGATTCCGAGATCCACGAAGCTGGTCGCGAAACCACCGATGAAGTGGTTCGGCTCAGTCCTAGTAATCAGCATCGCCATCGCAGCTGCGCCCATGTTGGGAGTCAGGCCCGCGAGCCCGCCAACCTGTCCGTAAGTCATGGAGCCCGACACATCGATTCCGAGATAGAACCGTTTGCCAGTCGGCTCCACGTTATCGAAGGCCAGATAAAACGCCTCATTGAGTGCGTCCACAACCTGCGGAACTGGAGTCCACGTCAGGCTTCCTTTTTGCCCCTTGCCTTGCGCGTAGGTCAGGATGGCTGCGAGAACCTGAATTGGATGCACGCGAGACTTCCGCAGATACTCCCGGTCGGACAACCGCTCCACCACAGTCTTGCTAGCGTTCGAGAATGGCGCAAGCAACCCCACGGACCCCATGCGCCCGAGAGTGCGGATCATCGCGCCCAGCGGCATCTTTTCAAGCAGCGCTTCCCAAACAGCGGTGGATTTCTGCACTTCAGTCGGGACCATCTCTCGCGTCAATCCGTACTCGCGGATCAGCCCAGCGACTTCCGCCTCAGCTTTTCCCTTGGCGAGCTCCATTCCGCGAATGATGCCGGACTCAGGGACGCCTTCTCCCTTTACGGCCCAGCGGAACAGCGCCGCATGCTCGGTCTTGAGATTCGCGTTCGGGTGAGCCAGCCGCAGCGCGTCACGATGCGTCCAGCCGTTCCGGTTCTGATACTTCGCCAGTTGGTAGGCGAGCTTGTCGGCTGGCTTTTCGAGATACCACTGAGCCACCGCGCGGCGAAGCGCAGGACCCCAGCCCCGCATGGTGTCGATGAACACGCAGAACTGGAACAGATGAGTCCCGATGCGAGCGACACGCGGCAAAGCAGCCAGCGCAGCGGCCCGCACCTTCTCATCCGAGCCGTAGGACGCCGCCAGCGCGAGTGCGTAGAGCGCCGGATCGTTCTTCGGGGCACGTCCGGCCTCCGAGATACCCTCGATTACCTGAACCGCACGCAGTCCGTCCTGCGCGATACAGGCGCGAACATTCTCGAGGTTTTGCTTCGTCAGGTCGGACTCGCCTACGTAGTAGGTGCCGCCCTCAGAACCGAGGATCAGGAATCGCTCCAGCCGCGTGAACGAATCGGCCTTGAACGCAAACCCGCCAGCGTTATTGCGGGTCATCTCCTTCTCACGTCCAGGGATCGGCTGGGACTGTTTGGTTTTCTTCGCGGTCGGCTGCTCAAGCAGGTAGCTCATGGTGCTCCTTTAAATCGGTAAGCAAATATTCGCCACGGAATTAACGGATTTCACTCCGCCACTGGTCTGCAACGGTCGCAGGCGGCAGACCAGCACGCCTTTCGTGGAGCGACGTGGTAGATAACCGAAACGTCCGGCCTACCGAAACTGAATCGCAAGCAAATAGTGGAGTCGGGAATGCCGGGGATTTCACCCAGCGTCTTTTTGCCAAAGATAACCAACCCCGTCCGGCCTGCGAAATTCTCAAGAGCGGGCAAATGTGTTTGCCGAGGGGTTGTCATTATGAAGATAACCCTCGACGTCCGGCTCGCTCAAAACTTTACAGCGCTAGCAAATATCGCAGTCGGTGTTTTAGTGTCCTACCGTTAGACGACAGGCTTTTTTGGAACCTGCCCGGACTCGAACCGGGATTACTCTATTAGAAGTAGATAACCAACTACATCCGGCCAGCGCCGAAAGATCACTATAGCACTATTCGTGCGTTTTGCAATACCCCTCGTCGCTTTTTGTTGGTTCCACTACCCGCAGATGCCACGCGCTCAAGCACGCAATCTGCACCGCTACCACCGTTAGGCGCACCGGCCACTGATCTGGGCGCAGCGGCTCCGTGCTCGTAGACCGCCACAGCCCCGCGTAAACCTGCACGGCGAACCACGGCAGCAGGATCAGGTTGTGCAGCAGAAACGTGCGGTCCACTCGCGAGCGCTCCAGCCAGCAGTAGACCGCCGAGGCTACCAGCACCGCCAGCGCCGCGATCATCGAATACAACCGGGTGAAGTACCAGCTAGTAGGATACCCGGCATACGGCGGCGGGACGGCCGCCACGGTCGCGCTGAGCACCAGCAGGCCCACGGCGGCGGCGAACATTCGCGCGTAGCGGCGCTCAGGCGCACGCACCAGGAAGCTGGTAGCTGAGACCGCCTCGACCACCAGCAGCGCCGTGGCGAGCGCCAGCGGTATCTCGACGGGCATGCCCCACGTGCGGTGGTTCGGCGCGAGGACGGCCCAGGAGGACGCGAACAGGTAGGCGCACAGTCCGGGCCACTGGTAGCCGGGGGAGCGGATCAGGCGCACGACCAGCCACCAGCGCAGGGCGACGGATAGCAGGGTGAGCGCGACCCACCAGACCTTGATCGGCTCGGGGTGGTAGATGCCCATCCATTCAAGCAAAGGTGTCATGTGGAAAGCCCTGCCCCCGGCATCCCGGTTAGCTCTAGCATGTCTGCTGGGAGCGGGCAGGGGAGGTTCTAATTGTGATTGTCTACAATTACGGCCAGTTGGCCTTTATGCCTCTCCTTCAGCCATTCCAGGGGAGGCATTTCGAGTTTCGGGAACTTTTCATGGATGTCTTCCTTCCATGGCGTGTATCGCTCTGAGGCAAAGGATCCCTCGTCGCAAACAACACGATGGATTTTGGAATAATGCTCCTCGGTAACCAGTTCCACGGGGATTACGTCCTGGACCCGAAAGCGCCATTGAGTAGGCCACTTCTGGGACTTACCAGTGCCGTTGCATCCATTGCAGCCGTTGACGCATTCCGCATCAGGGCGCTTGCCAGTCCCCGCGCAAAGGTCACAGGGCTTGATATTGGTGGGGTCTGCGGAAGGATCGTAGCCGTCCCACAGCCCGGTCCAGCGCCCTCCGATCTGCCACCAATCCCACCAATCGGCCCGTTCCCCCATCTGGCTAGAAACGGCCTTGTGGATCAACTCTTCGGTGATGTCGGATGGTTCTTCGATCAAAACTAGATTTGAATAATGCATGGCCCATATTGCCACGCCCTTGCGTTTGGCGTAAGTCCCCCAAATGCGGGTATCCAAAAGGCGAAGAGCACCAAACCATCATAAAACGTGTAGAATAGCGTCATGCTGGCTATCGACCCACAGATGCCCGATCAGTTGATCCCGACGATAACCGCCGCGTCGATGGTGGTCGCGGTCATCCAGTGGCTCAAGGAAACCAAGCTAGTCCCGTTCATCAGCCACAACACCGCCGCGCTGAATCGATGCCTCGGATGGTTCGCCGCGCTGGTCTCCTCAGTGGGGCTGCATTATACCTACGATGCATCGACCGGGACTCTCGTGCTCACCGGCTTGACCGCTGGCGCGCTGGCGGCATCGGCGTGGGCGACCGTACAGAGCTACGCGGCACAGTGGCTCATCTACAAGGGCATCGTGAAGGGACCGGCGCAAGTGAAGCTGGCGACCGAAGCGGCGGGCGCGGCTCCGGGGCAAACTCCTGTCGTGCCCGTTCCTGCGATGGGGCCTGAACTGCCGGAGAAAATATGATCTGGCTATCGAACGCGCTCGCGCATCTGGTCTGGTTATGGCGACCCGTAAGGTGAAGCGCAAGCCGAAAGCCCCGCGCAAGAAGGCCGCGCCCAAGCCCAAAGAGCGCGTGCGCATCGACACGGAGAGGTTTTTCAGCGGGCAATGAGATAGACTGACCACATGCGAACCCACCGCCTGCTTATCGTTCCGTGGCTGATCCTCAGCCTGTTCCTGATGGCCGCGAAGTGCCCGTGGAGCACCACACTCATCAACCTGCTCGAAAACGCGCTCATCATCGGCCTCGAAGCCGCGTCGATCAGCGGAGCACTGCCGCCGCAAGCGCAAACCTACGTCGACGCTGCATTGGGCGGGATCGCGTGTGCCTCGGATGAAGCCGCGTCGAGCGACAGCCAGCAGGTCAAGGCCGCGAAGATCACCGAATGCTTCAGCGGAGCCGTCGCGCCGGTACTGCCTCCAGGGACTGCGCAGAACGTTGTAAATCTCATCAATCGGCTGTCGAAGGCGGTAGCAAAAATTCTGGTGCGCACGATTCCAGTTGCTACGGTAATGGCGGATGTCGGGACAGGGGTAAAGCCTGACGTGGTGAGCACCGAAGACGCGGGAAAGCTGACCGACATCGCGAAACGGGCGCGGGCGGGGATGATCCGCGGCAAGCGATGAACGTCACCATCGATCTGCAAACACCCGTCCGCCTGACGCCGAGCGGCCACAACATCGCCTATTCGTCGGTCTGCGCGTTCAGCGCCACGAGCAAGTACGTGTTGACCGCAGACGTCGGCGCGGTGGCGAGCGTGCTGGATCGCGAAACCGGCAGGGTAGTTTACCCCGACATCCCGAATGTCAACATTGAGCGGGCCTGGTGGCATCCGACCGACGATGAGACGCTCTACTATGCGGGCGGCGCATGCCTGTATTCGCGGCTGCTCAACACCTCCACCGTCACACTGATCGCGGATCTGAGCAAGCCGACCGGTGCGCGGCCGGCGTTCCCGAATCTTCAGGTCGGCAATGGTACCTGCGATATCCGCGACGATGGATGGCTCGCGCTCTTGAGTAAGGAAGGGCAGGCGTTCGGCGCGGTCGATCTGAATGGCTGCACGCCGAAGAATCAGGAGAGCCACGTCTTTGGCATGAGCTACAGCACGGCGGGGATCACGGACGCCAACTATGCCGACGTGACTGCGCTCGACAGCGTGTCGAAGAAGCACTATTTATTTGTTGCGTCCATCCCGGCGCGAATCTACAGCATCGGTCCCAAGGGACTCCAGTTTGAATATGAACTCTCCGCCGATCCTTACGTTTACGGCAAGACTCCGCACTCGGCGCTTGGAGCCACGGTCGATGGCCAGCAGTTCCTTTTCTGGACGCGCGAGAACCAAGTTCAGCCCCATGATGCGGTCTGCGCGTTCTTCAATCGCGGCGCAGTCCTGATGGACGACGTGACGAAGCTCTATACCGCAAACCTGTATGGTAGCGGGGCGCACTTCGGAGCGAACGGGAGCGGGATGATGGTGCACTCGTTGTTCGACGCCTATCCCAACATGCCCATAGATCCCCTGCGCAACGCAATCATCGTCACGGAGTTCGGGCGAGATGTTAGGATTATCGTGCAGCCGCACGGCTCAGATGCTCTGACGGATTACTGGGCAACTCCACGAGCGAACCTCTCGCGAGACGGAAAATGGGTGGCCTACGCATCGAACATGGGGGTGAAGGAACCGCCCAGCGTGTATGTGGTGCCGACTCGCGGCAGCCAGCCCATACCGCCGACGCTGGAGCAACGCGTGGCCGAGCTGGAGAAATGGCGGGCGGAAGTGGCTAAGGCGTCACGGCCTTAAGGCTTTCGCTGGTAGATCGACCAGCCCTTTCGGATAAGATACTCAAATAACATTTGCCCCGCGACCATGCCAAGGATAAACGCAAAGATCATTAGCCCTATAACGTCGATCACGATATCGCTCACGCCGCCAACCTCCACGCGATTAGCAGGATTAAAATGCATACCACCACGGATCCCGGAAGCAAGGAGGGCAGCGGGCGGCCGGTGCGGGGATTGCGATCACCCGACATGGGGAGCCTCCGCTTTGCCATGCAGTATTTGGCGAACCTGCTCGGCGTGCTTCGGGCAGAATTGCTTATCGCGGTACATTCGCCAGCCTTGGTCATAGACAATACCGGTCGCTGCGTTGTGGTTAAGCGCCGTCACATTGAGAAACTCTGCGCAGCGCTTCCGGTCGCACGTGATGCGCACCAGCGTCTTGTCGTCAACGGTCGATTCGTAATACATCACTTCCCCTCCGCTTTGAAGAGTTCGGCGAGGACGGCGTGGAGGCCCGCTGCATAACTTCCGTTTGGGTCAAACTGGCGAGTGCGCGGGGTGAATATTTGCCGCACCAGCCGCTCAATCAGCGCCTCGTACTCCGGCGTGCCCTGAGCCGGAATCTCGGTGGCGGTGCCCCCTATGCCGCTGGCGGATCGACTGAGGTAAGCGCCACCAGGCCCACCTTCGCGGAACAGGAACACCCGCTCCTGCGGCTTGGGCGGCTCCTGTAGGATGATGCGGCGCCAATCTGGGCTGTTGAAGTGTCTGCCCTTCTCTTCGCCGCGTTTCCGAAAGGCTCCATCACTTGCGATGTAGCACTCGCCTGTTTCAGGCTCGCGAAACTCCAGCGGCTGCTTCCGCTTGTGCCCTGGAGGGTCGGGGACGTCTTCGAGCGGGCGATTATACACGTTGTCAGGCTCAAGCTCCACCACGCGGCAATTCGCCAGCGCTTCACCGAGCGTGTAGCCCGTCAATAGTCGCGCGATCCGCATCCCTAGGGGGACTCCCTCAGGCTGTTCGCTCATTTTACGATCTCCCGGATGGTCACCAGCAGTGCGGGCAACTGATCGGGCGGTATATCGGCCTGCAGCTTGTACCCCGCGTTGGCGATGGCGTCGTGAAACCGCAGTTCCGTTTCGCCGCCGATGAATGCCGCTTTGCCGGATAGCTCCTTCAGTTCCTCGCGGTTCATCCGAATCTCGCGCAGGGCCACCAGAGCCGCTTTCATCATCTTGTAGACCATGGCGCCGGATTCGAGGTCCGGTATCTCGTTGGACTTTTTGTAGCCCGCCTGAGCCAGCACGCCGTAGTACGCGGAATCGTCGCCGGCTTCCTTGCGCAGTTCCGCTTTGATGTTCTGAAACTCCTGGAGCATCTTGCCGCTGACCAACTTCGGCGTGGCCGTCTTGCCCTTTGCCGGGGCCTTGGCCGCATCCTCACGCGGGGGGTGCTGCACGGCCATGCTGTTTAGTTGCTCAAGCGCCTCAGCGTCCTGCTGGGCCTTGCGGTCACCGATGCTATCGATTGTGGCGGGGGGCTCCTTGGCTAGCGCCGCGTCCACGATGGCCTGCTGTGCCTCTCGTGTGCCCTCCATCGGCCCTTTGACCGCGCCGGCGTCATCCACGACCACGCGGTAGGCTCCGGGGATGGTCTCTACCTCGGTATCGTCCAGGAACCCCAGACCGCAGATAGACAGCGTGACTCGCCGCTTGGCCTTTGTGGTCGCCTTCATGATCGCGTTAGCCCGCGCCTCACCTTTGAGTGTGGCGATATTAACGGCGCCGGTATCCGCATCCTGCCTGCCATTCGGTAAGACCGCGTGCGCCGTGACGATGTAAAGGCCCTCGACCTCTTCGCGCTCCAGTTTGGGGATACTGACACCCTTGAGCGCCCTAAGCTGGTCAGCGCAATCCTTGCGGGCGTACAGCACCAGCTTGTTATTGAGGCTCAGGTAGTCAAATGGCCGCGTCATCGGATTCAGGCCGATTGATTCACAGACTCGGTTGTAATACACCACGCGCTGATCCGGCGTCAGTCTCGCTAAGTCCCCGCCGATCAACACGCGCTCAATGTCCACGCCCATCGGGGCGGTATTCGCTACGGCCATCGTGCTCATGCGGTTGCCGGAGCCCCCGCTTTCGCCTTGCGCTTACGATCTGCCGACTTGCGCGGGCGACCGACCGCCCCGAGCGCGACCAGCTCCCGCGTGGCGCTTTCGTACACGTCGGCACGCCTGCGAAGCTCGACGATGTAGTTGGCCTTCTCGTCGTCCATGATCCGCTGGGCGGTGTCGCGGCACAGTTGCGCGGCTTGGTAGCGCGATCCGGCCACGCTCACGGATGCGGTGATTAGTATTTCGTCTTCGTTGTTCATATTCTCCTCAGCAGCAGGTTTTCTCTACGCGAACAGCTAACTGCGGCGGGTAGTGCGCGGAGGCCAGATGCGCCCGCAGGGATCGCCGCGCGGCCTCGGCGTCGGTGGCCACGATCTCGGTGCGCAAGACCCACTCCGAGGCGGATTCGTCCAGATAATACCCGGCATATCGGTGTTTCATGGGCGGGTTACCTCCACGTCGGTGGTTAGGTTGCAGCAAGAACACAGGTTGATTGGTATCCCACCACGCAGGTAGGTTTTAACCCCGTAATCTCCGGGGCATTCTCCGGGGGCGTGCTTCATGGCTTTGTATTCCTGCTCCAGATACATTCCACGCGGGTTTGGATTGGACCGCGAATCCTCGCCACATTCACATCTCATTGCGCCGTCACCTCGCTTTCCGTATGCACCGCGCAATCCTCCGCGAATCGCCGCCCTGTCCCATCGCACTGCGGGCACGTGACCCACGCCTCCACCAGATCCGGCCCCATGCGGTAGCCGAATCGCGGCACGAGCGCCTCGTAGCGGCCTTCGCCGTCGCAATTGGGGCAACGGAGGCAGGTGCAGTCTGGTTGAATGGCTTGGTTGTTCATGCCCATCTCCTAGCTGTTTCGCAGGATTCGCACGCACAACCCGCAACGCCAACACTATTGGAGCGCGGGTCAAGGTGCGTAGTAGGTTCTGGTTCGCTTACAACGAAACCTTTCCCGTCGCAATACTCACAGCGGCAGTTGTTGGGCGTAGCGCCCTCACCTCTGCATTTTCGGCATGTCTTAGTGACGAGTTCCATAAGTTCATTCTACGCCTTGTAGTCATTTTGTCAATCCCCTTGACAAACTTTTATTTTGACATATACTCACCACATGGACCCAATGAAGCATACGACGGTTCGGCTGCCCGATAGCCGTCTAAGGAAAGCTAAAAGCGAAGCGGCGAAGGCGGGCACGACACTGCAAGAACTATTAGCCCGTGGGCTTGATCTAGCGCTCGCGGAACTGAGGACTAAGGAGCGGGCGGCGTAAGTCGCGCGCCCTGCGTTTGTCCCTGCCCCTGAATCGGCCCCTCCGACCCGGCTCAGCGGCCCACACCTGGAGGCGGAATCTGCAACCGCTTGGGGTAAACGCAGAGCGGGAAACTTACACCATGCCAGTGGATCGACTTAAGAGAAATATAGATTGGATGGTCGCTGACCAGGACGGAAGCATCCCCTCATGGGAGCGCGTGGGTATAGCGGTCTTGATGGATATTCGTAGTGAATTACAGACGCTCAATCGTCTACTGGCGTGCCCCAACTTCATTGGCATCCCGGCTACACTGCGTTCGATCCGCAAGAACACAGCCCCGAAACGAAAGGCGGCCAAGTGAAGTGCGTCCACTACATCGTCGGTTGCCTCCCCCTCCATTTGCGCCAAGCCGCGCCTATGGTGCTGGACGACCGCCGCGTGTGGGTGCCTGCCGAGCTGCTGGATGGCGTGTGGGTGCCCGTGGAGCAGCGCGTGCCTTGGTACTGGCGGGCGTGGAAGGCGGTTTTCGCATGAGTCTTAATGAGTCCACCGTAAGAATCGCGGCCCAATTGCTGGACGCGCGAGACCTCGCCAAGCGTTTGTACGGGGACGCCTACGAGCTTAGGCTGAGGCCGTTTCGCGAGGCTATCCAGCGCTGGCAGAAGGAATCCAGCAGGCCACTCGCTGAGGTCTGCAAGGTTTTGCTGGAGAAAGTCGAGACTCAAGGCGGAGCGGATATGCTGCCCGCAATGGCGGCGTGCTGCGAAGAGATGAGCGGGGCCGCGTAATGAGTTATAAACGCAGGGTATTTCCAGGCACTCCCCCAGACTTGGCGCGACGGTGGTTCGCGGAGGATGCGGGCGATCTCAAGGCATGCTGGATTCTGCTCGGGCTTGCGGAGGCCGCGTTTAACCTGCCTGACAGGGCATCCAAGAATGCTTCCGCCACGCTGATTCACGCTCACGTCTACCTGAATGATCGCGACGGATACGAGCAAAAACCGTGGCCCAAGAATATGGTCGCTTTCCCGTTTGTATCCCATCCTCCAGAGGAACTGTCATGAGGCGCGGCCACCAAGGGCGCACGGACGCCACGCAAACAGCCATCGTTGAGGCACTCCGCGATGTTGGCGCATCCGTGCAGTCGCTCTCGGCGGTTGGCGGAGGGTGCCCGGATTTACTGGTATGGTGGGGCGGCGAACTGCGGCTGCTTGAGTGCAAGAGCGCCAAGGGCAAAGCGCGTGACTCGCAAGAGAAGTGGAACCAGAACTGGCGTGGTCCTCTGCCGATCACGGCACGGACGCCGGCCGAGGCGCTGCGGGCGATTGGAGCGATCCGATGACCGGCAGGCGCATGGAGTCGATCAACCGCCGCAATCGCGTGGTGGAGGCCGCCAAGCGCGGGGAATGCTATTCGCTGATCGCGCAACGGGAAGGGATCGGCGCGAAGGCGGTCAGCCTTATTGCGAGGGCGGCGGGCATATGCGTGGGGCGCGACCGCGCATGAGCAGGGAGGGCGCGGATTGAAACCGCTTGCCATAGACTTGTTCTGCGGCCTCGGAGGTTGGACGGAGGGTCTACTCGCTGAAGGCTATCGCGTCGTTGGGTTCGACATAGAGCGCCACGATTACGGAACGGGTGGGTATCCAGGGCAGTTGGTCCTGCAAGACGTTCTGACGCTGCACGGGTCGCAGTTCAAGGATGCCGCGCTGATCGTCGCGAGTCCGCCGTGTCAGGCGTACAGCTACCGCGCGATGCCCTGGAAACGCGCCAAGGCTTTGCCGCCGCCGAGCAACGAGCTATTTGAGGCGTGCTTCCGTATCCAGCGGGAAGCGAGCGAAGCTGCCGGTTGGTACATTCCGCTGGTAGTGGAGAACGTCAAGGGCGCCCAGCCGTGGGTAGGACGGGCAGCGTGGCACTTCGGGAGCTTCTATCTGTGGGGCGACGTGCCCGCGCTGATGCCTCCGTCCAAAGTCCTGAAGGTCCCCGGCTTTAACTTTCACCAGTTTGAGAAGACTGGCAAGTCGGGCGGTAGTTTCCAGTCTGCCGCAGTCGCTGGTACGAAGGTTCCAGGTTTGGCGCCGGGGCACTTCCCGCCAGGCGGGTTAGCGCAAGGCCATCTGAACGGAACCAAGGTACCATCAATGAACAGCCGGGATGGATATGGCAAGCCGGGGTACAAGGCACAAGGATTCAACGTCACCGCGGCGCAACGATACCGCGAATCCGTCAAGAACGGCGGCGACTGGTTCGGCTCCGGGGCAAACTGCTCACTTCAGCGCCGAGCGTCCAGCCGATCCGACTCCCGTAAAGCCGCCAGTGCCCAAATAGCCAAGATCCCGCTACCGCTTTCGCAATGGATCGCCAAAGTGTATCGCCCATGAAGCGCTCCGTTAGGTCGGCCATCCTCGAACGCTTCGGCGTGGAGCCTGTACGCCCGCGTGTGGCGCTCGTCTCGCTGCCGCACCCAAGGGCCGTCCGAGCCCCGGAGAAACTGTACGCGCGCCGCAAACCGCCGCGGCGGGCACCTGGCGGCGTGGGCGGGATTCGCTACGGGCTGTTTCGGTGCCTGCATTTTTCTATTGCAAGCGCGTGCCGGGAGGCGCATAATTGAGTGGTCACCCGGCCAGGTGACGATGTGAACTGGGAGGCGGGGGGCCGACAACCCCTTACGTTCGCCCCCCATCCAGTTGTAAGGGGAGTCATTTACGAAACGCGGAACACCTAGACATCCGAAGATGTATGCGCTAGCTGAAGCGCTCGGAGTCCCACTTCCTCACGCCGTTGGCATCATGCAGATGCTATGGGACCATACAGCTTTAGCCACTCCGCGCGGAGACATCGGAAGCCTGCCTGACGCGGCCATAGCAGAGGCTGTGTGCTGGAAAAAGAAACCTACGATATTAATCGAGGCATTAATATCGTGCCGATCTAACTGGCTGGACGTCGACGAAGAACATCGTTTGATTGTCCATGACTGGCCGGACCACTGCGAGGATCTAGTTTGGAAAAACCTCCGATATCACTCTAAGAATTTTCTGCCAAGGTATAACGTTGACGTCAACACACCTCGGAGAATTGGCAGAGAAGTTTCTGAGAAATCTCACCCCTCGCGCGTGGCTATGGCTATGGCAGAGGCTTCTGAGAAAGAAACTACGGAAAAAGAAAAACCTTCTGCGAAGAAAAAGCTCTCGCGAAGCGAGGCGTCCCCAGAGTTCGAGGAGTTCTGGTCCGGCTACTGGCTGAAGAAGGCCAAGTCCGATGCGTGGAGGGCTTATGCGGCGCACGTGACCACACCTGCGCTGCATGTGGCGGTCATGGAGGCGGTCGAGGCGCAAACGCCGGAGATGATGTCGCGCGATGCAAGTAAACGGCCTTACGGGGCGACGTGGCTCAACGCGGGGCGCTGGAACGATGAGATTGTGGCTCCATCGAACGGAGCTAAGAGCAACAAACAAGACATGTTATTGAAGGGGATAGGCTTATGATCTCAAAAGAAATGGCGGCTGGTTATTGCTTGAAATTTGGGCAGATGAGAAATTTCCCGCGCGACATGCCGGCGGCTTTCGGCGAATTGGTGCTAGCGATGGAATGCTCCGACACCGAAGAAATCGCCCGCCGCGCCACGGCCACGTTTCTCGACAACGCCGACCCGGAGACGCCTTGCCCGATGCCGCGCAACATTCGCGAGGCCATCTATGCCATCCAGGAGCCCGTGTACGAGGCTCCCAGACCACCGGAGCCAGTTTGCCCCGACTGCGAAGACTCCGGCATCGTGGGCGGCTTCCTGGGCGGTCCCAGAGGCATTTGGTGCGACTGCCTGAGTGGGCAAAAGCTCAAGGCGAAACACCCCGGCGAGTTGGATGCCGTGAACGAGGTTTACGACAAACTCACGGCCAGACTGGGGAAGAAAGAAACTACGCGCGAATTGTTGGCGCGAATCGCAAGCGAACGGCGGACACTGGCGAACGTGACGCAGATACTTAGCTCGATCGACGCGGGGAGGCAGCAATGAAAGCGGTCGGCGAAAGAGTCCACACGGCGAAGCTGGAGGCGGGCGACGTCCTGCAAATCCGCGCCATGTATCGGGCCGACAAGCGCGGCTACGGGTACAAGGCACTCGCGGATAAGTTCGGAATAGCGAAAAACACCGCCGTGGCGATCATCAAGCGGTGGACCTGGAGGCACGTATGATCCGCAAGGCCACCACAGACGAGCAGCCGCGGAAACGGATGGGAATATGAACTACGAACTGGAATCGCAACGTCTGCAAGCCGCACAGGTCATGCAGAACGAAGCCGAGCGCGATCCACGCCGCGGGCGCAAGTGGAAAGCCGCTGCTCCCCGCAAACCAGACGGGTTCAGCGAAACCAGCGCCAAGCAGTTCAACCGCATGGACACGCGCCTCAAGTTGCACCAAAGCGAGAGCCTCAAAGCAGCGCTCGCCAAGTTGAAGTAAACTAAATCCTGTGGGACGCCCATCGAGCTACACGCCTGAGATTGCTGAGGGAATTTGCGAACTCGTCGCGCTTGGCTCCAATCTTGAGCGCATCTGCAAAGAGGACGGCCAGCCAGATAAGGCGTCTGTTTACAAATGGTTCAGGCTTCACCCCGAGTTCTTCAACGACTACACGCGCGCGCGGGAAATGCGTGCTGAAACGCGCTCTGACCGCATCGACGGTTACTGCGCGATGGTGCTGTCAGGCGAGCTTGGGCCGAACGAAGCGCGGGTGATCATCGACACGGAAAAGTGGCAGGCTGGCAAGGAATCTCCCAAGAAATACGGCGATGCCACGCTACTCAAGCACGGTGATCACGAGGGCAACGTGCTGAAGGTGCAGATCAGCCAGGTAACCGGCACGGACGAATGAAACCCGGCACAGTTCCACCTAGGTTTACCGCACCATTTCCGCGAAATCCTTAGGCCCGCAGGTTTACGCGGGTGCCCTGCTTACGCTACAGGCCCACGTATTGAGATTGCCCCCGGCTGTGATGTCGCATCATGGGCCGGTAAGCCCGCTCGCGTGTTCAGATTAACCAGCTCTTCGCTCGGCATGGTAGCCGTCCCACCGCTGGCAGGCGCATCTGCAGCCGTCACGAGTGACTCAGTAGCAGGACGCCCGTTGATTACGATGTGACGAACGGGATACCGCTTGTTGCGGCCCTGCATCGCGCCCTTTAGCCCGCGTGTCACGGCATCAGGGTAGCATAAGAGCACGCACCTCCATTTTCAGCACAAGCAGCGAAAACTGTACGATCTCCTGATCGCCACTGGTCGTCACGTCGCCACCACTATCGGATTCGGCGGCGCAAAGGGCGGCGGCAAATCGGCCGGCGTCCGTAACTGCGCCCTGCGTCTCGCGCTCGAGCTGGGCGCGCAATACCCCGGCCTCACAATCACCATCATCCGGCGCGTATTCGACGATCTCAAGAAGAACCACATCGACGAGCTTTTCTTGGCGTATCCGGAACTGCGTGAGCACTACCGCGCCGACGACAAGGAACTTAAGCTGGCCAGCGGCGCCCGCATCGTATTCGCATTCGCGGAGACCGCGGGTGATGTGGAACGCAAGTTTCGCGGCGGCTACCAGAGCGCGTTTATTCTTGTGGACGAAGCGCAGCAGTTCACTGAGGCCGAGTTGCAGGACTTCAAGATGGCCGCACGTTGGACCAAGCAGGACGTCGGGATCCCTGAGGGCTTCTGCAAGCTGGTGCTGCTGTTTAATCCAGGCGGCAAGTCGGCCGACTACCTGCGCCGCATCTTCTGGACCAAGCAGTACACCACGCGCGAGGAACCGCAATCCTACGCCTTTATGCACGTGTTCGGCTGGGACAATTACGAATGGTTTCGCGGGCAAGTGCAGATCAGCGAGCACAATTTCTATCAACTGCCCAGCGCCACACGGTTTCAGATGTTCATCACGGAGACCTCGGAGGGCCGCAAGTACGACGCCTTCCCGGAGTCCATCCGCGCGGGCTACCTGCTCGGCAGCTTCGACCATTTCGAGGGCCAGTACTTTGCCGGGGCTTGGGACGCGCAGAAATGCGTGCTGCCTACCTCGATGGTCAACCGCATCATCCAACCGTGGTGGACGCGCTGGATGGCTCAGGATTGGGCATTTGCCGAGCACGCGGCGCACTACTGGTTCGCGTCGGGCAAGGTCGCGCCGTCGAAGTGGATGGAGCTATTCGGCGGCCGCTGTGAGCACGCGATGGATATCGTGATCGCGTATCGCGAGATGGTGGTGACCAACGTACCGGAGTCCGACTTGGCATTGCAGATCGCGGGACTGACGCCGATTGACGAGCGCCCACAGATCTCGAGGTTCTTTCTCTCTGAGGACGCTTTCGGTAAACGCGCGAAACAACCAGGCGGTGCGCACACCGTCGGCGAACAACTGCGGGCCGTGCTCAATCGCTACGAGCTGCCGAGCCCGGAGCCAGCCGATCAGAACCGCGTCATGGGCTGGCGGTTCATGTACAACTGCCTGAGGCAAGCGCACCTTGCCGGATCGAACGTGAGCGATGAGCGCGCGCTGCAAGGACCAGCGTTTTTTGTGAGCGCGGAATGCCCACAAGCGATCAGTAATATTCCGATGGCGATCCGCGCGGAAGATGATCCCGACGATGTAGAGAGAATAGCTGGTGCACTCTGGGAAGACGTTTGCGACGGACTCCGCTATGGCCTGCATTCGATGCTTAACCCGAAATCCAAAGCCCCGCGTGACGTGCGGGCGCAGGAGTTGTATAATTCCATCCAAGGAACGAACACAACCGACGTGATGACGTCCAGAGCAATGGCGATGGCGAAATTCAAGGAGCAGGAAATGAGCACGACGCGAGTCGGGAGACCACGATGGCGGGATTAAGGCTCTGGCTCCAGTGGATCTTCCACGGTCGCTCGCAACTGGCCGCGATGCGTGCGGATTACGAGCAGCGTATCGGCAGACTTGAGCGGCGCGTTCAGGATATTCCCACGATCACCGTTACGCCGCCCGATGTGAGAGAATCACCACAACGCCAGAAGCCGGAAGTATTGCAGGCGCGGACGTGGCGCGAGTTTCTGCAGCAGGTTGAGCCAGAGGAGACCATCGATGCCCAATGACAAGGCCGGTAAGTTTCACATGAACCCGAAGCACGCCGAGCAAGCCGACAAGATGAGTGCCCCGAGCGGCGGGGCACCTTCAGGCGGCGCACCGGATCCCGAGCCAGATCCGATGGCCGATGCAGCAGGCGGGTCGGATCTGGTCACCACGATGGCGCAGATGGCGCAGGAATCGGGCGACATGGGGCTAGCCGAATACATCATGGCGTATCCCGGCGCACAGGGCGCGGCTCCCGAAATGGGCGCTCCTACTGGTGGCAGCGCCCCGATGATGCAGGGTTATTAATTGCTTGTCCGATGGCAGGCGAAAGTAGTCCCACTCAGCTATCCGGCGGCGCATAGCGTCAGGACCGGCACAAGGAGAATATCATGGGTTACCCTTCAGTCTTCGGCGGGCAGTACATCGCCGCGAATTTCGCTTATGGATCACCCGGTGGTCCCAACGCTCTCGTGGTCGATTCGTTGATCGACACGCCGGCTTCGCCTCCGGTCGCGCAATCGCTGATCGTGAGCTTCGGCTACACGACCACCATCGACGGGATTCTGTTCTATCCGCTGGCGGATAACGCGCCGGTGAACGTGGGCAGCGCGGATAACGCAGAGGAAGTGACGCCGTCCAGTGTGACCGGCAATGGCCGTCCCGACTACGACCGCGTATCGTTCGCGGCGGACTTCGCCAACGTCCATGGCAAAGGTGATCCGGTGGCGTCGGCCACGTTCGGATTGCAGGAAGCCGTCAATCTAGCGGAGGCCGCGGGCGGCGGCGTGGTCATCATCGATCAGCAGTGGGTTAAGATCGGCGGGACGACGGCCATTTTCAACACGGTCACCGGAAATCTCCCCGGCAGCGTGACCATCACGGATAACCGATGAAACTCACGGCGTTAGTGCTGGCGGCGACCCTGGGATGCTTCCTGGGGTTGCTGCTCAAGGGGTGATTTATGGCGTCTCTGGAAGAGCTGGACAAGCAAGCGCAGTTAGCCTACTGCGGAATGACTTGGGAAGAGTGGAAGGCTAAGTGTCATCGCGAGGCCGAAAACTTTCCCATGCGTATTCCGCTTGATCCGGCCAAGGGCGGCGCATTCTCCGAGATGGAGGATTCCGATAAAGCATGACAGCAGCGGAGCGGATTGCCTACATCGAGAAGCAGATGATCGCCGTTCATCAAGAGCGGCAATCGTCCGTGAACTGTCCATACTGCGGCGGGCAGAATATCGAGGGCAATCCGCTCTGCTGTGAACTATTCGGACGTGCGGCAGCGGCGATTATGCTGCGGTGGGACATCAAGGACCGCATCGCGCACGCGGAACAGATCGCGGAGAAGGTGAGCCGGAATTGACACCAGCCCCCGCTATCGAAGAACAAGAGCGGCCCTACGGCGAAAACTTCGAGCAGCTTCCCGAGCAACTGGTCAACGCGCTGCGCGAGTGCGTCAAGGACTTCCAGGGCAATGAGAAATACCTGCGCCGTCAGGAAGTACGCCGCGATTGGAAGAATCGGCTGTACGAAGTCGGCCAGCAGCACGTCATCTGGCAGGGCGGTCAAGGCGGCGGCGGATTCATCGGTGTAACTCCCGGCGGACGTGCGAACAATCTGATGGGCGGCCTGAGTCAAGCGCCCAACTATGTGGACGCGTACAACCTGTACCGGCCCTACCTGCGCGTGAACCTGTCCGTCCTGACGCAAAACCCACCCGGCATCAAGTTCGATCCGATAGAGCAGGAGCGGCAGGAGGACCAGGAAGCCGCCAACACCGCCGAGGGCTACCGGCATATCTACGACCGCGCGAATAACGTAAAAGCGGTCCAGATGAAGATTGCCCGCATGATGGGCTTGAGCGGCCGCGTGGTCGCATGGACACACACCGAACCGAATGCCCAGAAGTTCGGATTAAACCCCGATGGTTCGCCGCGGCAAATGGAGACCACCGACGTATACGGCACCATCGAGACCAAAGTGCCCATCCTAGCGCGGAATCAGGACGATTGCCTGTACGTGTTCATCTCGGACGATCCCGATGTGCGGTGGGCGAAGGCGGACTACGCCAAGTTCCCGGAGATCGCGGACAAAATCAAACCGGGGATGTCCGGCCTGGGCGAAAGCGCCTATGAACGGCTAGCGCGGTTGAACGTACTGCAAGGGTCGCGCTCGGAGATGTCCAGTGCCGACGCCTACTCGCATCTGGTCGCCCGCATGCGCTGCTGGCTGCGGCCTGAGGTTTTCTCGGACGAGAAGATGAAGCAACGCCTTGACGAGCAGGCCGATGGCTCCATGGCGGCCACTGTTGGCGATCGGCTCAATGAACTATTCCCTGAGGGCTGCTGCGTCACGTTCATCGGCGACATTTACGCGGGTGCCTATCCGCAGTCGATGGATGACGCGATCGTGATCGGGTTCCCATCCGAGGGCGAGGGTATGAGCCGCCCCGGTTTCATGGACTCGTTTCTGGTGATCCAGGACGCCTTCAATGATGCGCGCAACACCACGCGGGAGATCTGGGACACCGGATTCCCTTCGACCTGGATCGGTGCGGATGACCAAGAATTCGACGCCATCTCGAAACAGCGGGCCGACCCATATGCAATCCGACAAAAGAAGCTTCCAATGCCTACTTCCAGGATGGAGGATTCTTTTTTCCGTGAGCCGAATCCCGAGCTGCCCGCCACATTCATCGAGGACATGCAGCAGCTTCAGGGCGAACTCCCGCAGTTCATGCTGGCTGCTCCCCCGGCACTGTTCGGTGCGTCCATGGAGGACCAGAAGACCGCGAGCGGCTACGCGCAGGCCCGAGCGCAGGCCATGGGGCAGCAGGGCACCATCTGGATGCCGATGCAGTGGATGTTCGCGCGAATCTACTTCCAAGCGGCGCTGCTCGCGACCAAGAATCCCGACTACGCCAAACCGATTGCGGTACCGGGCGGATCCGGCGCCACAGCCACCATCGAAATCGCCAAGATGACCAAGGGGCAGTTCGGTTGCTACCCGGATGAGGATTCAAGCTTCCCGGAATCGACTGAGGCGAAACGCGCGACTCTCGATAAGATTCTCGCGACCATCGGCGATAGCGAGATCGGCATGGAGATGATGCAGAGCCCGCGGAATTTTGAGACGTTCATGGAACTGAACGGCTTCCCGGAACTGGTCAGCCAGCGGGCGCAATCCTGGAAAAAGCAGATGTTTGAGATTGAGCAGTTGCTCAAGACTTCGCCCATTCCGCCCGATCCCGCGCAGTCCGAAGCCGTCGACATGGAGCATGCCGCCGCTGCGATCCAGGCGCAGGAGATGGGTGCACCCGAGCCGCCGTACCAGCCCGCACAGCCAGAATCGACCGTACCCGTACAGGACTGGGATTTCCACCAGTGGGAAGCGGCCGCCTGTCAGGATTGGCTCAATAGCGAAGATTGCCGCCGCCAGTTGGGGAATGGTAACCAGGCGGGCGTGGATAACGTGGTACTGCACTGGAAGCAACACGTAGCCGCGGGAGCCGCGATGATGGCCGCCGCTATGCCGCCACCGGCTGAATCGCCCGCGGGCGAACCGAAGGGCGACAGCAAGAAACCGCCTGAGCAGAAACCCGGCGCGATGGCTCCTGGGTTACCTGAGATCCCCGGCGCTACCGCTACCATGTGAGTATGCTTACCGGATTTTCCAAAATAGACCCCATCGCCTTGATCGGATGGGCTAGACCGTTGCTGCGGACTCGGGATTATTACTTAGTAGGGCGCGGCCCGGTTTGCATGGTTTATCCAGGGTTCGGAGAGATGTATGTTCGGTTCGATCCGAAGCGGTTACCAAATTAGGAGATTCACATGGACGAAGCAGCCGTACTAGACGCGCCCCTAGAGGCAGCGATTGAAGAGACGCCAGTTGAGACCACTCCCGATACGCTCGGAGCCGTCGAAACGCCCGCAGAGGAAACGCCAGCGCCCATATCGGCCGATGTGCCCGCCATCGAAAACGGCCGGCTGTCTGCGCCAGCGAAAGAGTACCTCGATAAGCTGAAGACCGAGAATCCGGCGCTTGAGAAGCAATTCCGCAACGCGCTGTATGCCCACGCGCAGTATCAGAAGGAGCTACCCGGAGGCCTCAAGGAATTGCAGGCCATGCGCTCGCTGGTCGAGGAACGCGGCGGGGCGGACGGCTTGCGCGAGATGGCCGAACGCCTTGGTTCCTTCGAGGAGTTCGATAAAACCTACTTTGCTGGCGATCCCAAGGCGCTGGAGCACATGACGGCCACACCTGAGGGCCAGCAGGCGCTGGTCCGCCTGATGCCCGCCGCGCTCGACAAGTTCCAGCAGATCAGCCCTGATGGGTACACGTCCCACATGGCGGGGTTGTTCGCGGCAACGATGGACTCCTGGCGTGTGCCAGTCGCGCTGGAATTGCTCAACTATCTGGTGGCGGACAATCCGCGGGCGGTCGAGCAACTGCAAAAGATCCAGGGCTTCTATGGGCAAATGCTGGAGCTGTCGCAGAAGAAACCCGAAGCGCCCAAGCCTCAGCAGCAGAACGGAGCCGATCCCGACCGCGCCAAGTTTGAGCAGGAGCGCACACAGTTTACCCGCGAGCAGTGGAAGGCCGAAACCGCCCGCGAACAGCAGGCCACGTTCCAGAGCGAGTGGGATCGGCTGGCTGGCGGCCGCAAGCTCACCGATGGGCAGGATGCGGCGGTACGCGAGTTATTTGAATCGAAGCTCAACAAAGCTATCCAGGCCCGCCACGCCGAGAAGCTGGAGCGGTACTTCAGCGCCAAGGACAAAAACGGCTTCATGCGCTACGCCGCCGAGATCAGCCGCACTGAGGTACCCGCCGCGCTCAAGGCCGCATTCGAGCAGGTGATGCCGGCGAAGCCGGGGCCGAAACCGCCCATGCCTCCCGGAGGAAAACCACTCACGCCGCCCGTCAACGGCAAAGCCGCGCAGGGATTCACGCAGGTCAGCAAGCCGCCATCGAGCGATGAGGTTGACTACAAGCATTCATTCAACAGCGCGGCCAACTGGCAAGCCGGTAAAGCTGTGCTGAAGGATGGCCGACAGGTCCAGTGGAAACGGGTAGTGTCCTAAAAGTGCGTTGATGGCTTTCAGCAACCGGTTGCTAGTTTAGTGTATCGCGCGTACTCTGGATTCATGCCAGCGAAAGAATCCCGCGAGAACGATCTGCGCGCACTCCGTAATCTGATCGACGAAGCACACGCTGTAATCTCGATGGCGGATCTTCCTAAGGATCGCACCAAGCGGGCCGTCAAGCTTCTCACCTCGGCACTCGCACTCACGGATGATCTGATCGCCGTTCCTTCAACTGCCGTCACTCTGGGGAAGCTCGGAGGGCTGAAAACCGCCGAACGTGGAAGCGAGTACTTCAGGCAGATAGCGGCCAAGCGCAAGATCAAGGCCGGGGGTAGACCTAGGCAGGGTAACTAGGTTTACCCAATTACCCTATACGCGAGCGATACGGAACTGACGGAACGCCACCGGACAGTTAAACGTTGGGGACCTCGAACAACCATTGCTCATAAAGTCCAGATAGCATCCAATTCGAGCAAGGCCTCATTCGTTTACGACGTGATTCAAAAGTCTGGGCCGAATGGAATGACCCCGGCAGAAGTCAAACAGGAGGCGATCAATGAGGGTATCAAGCCCTATGCTGGGTATCCTTACACGGTAATTTACAAGCTAAAAGAGCGTGGGAAAATTGAACCGAACCAGAATGGACGCTATGTGGCTACCTAGTCGGCAATCCACGCAACAGGCTTTTAACGATCTCGCAAGAGCGGGCGGACAGGCCGTCTCTGTTTTTCAGAGCGGAGACCCGACCTACCGCACGGAAATGTCAAAGGCCCGATGCTGAAACATCGGGCCTGAGAGGGGGTGATTACTATAGAACCACCATAACTGATTGACTTTAAACAACGCGGACGGGTCTGAGTCCTGAGAGGGGCACTACACCCGTCCTGCGCTTCCAATTCTACCCATTCCATCCCCCAAAGTAAAGCCAGAAACTTAGTGCGTCTACCCTTTATTGCGTTGACAACAGCAGGCAGTTGCTGTAGTATAGATTCATGACATGCCCCACTTGCAAAGCTGAAGGTCAGCGGTTCGGAACCAACCGAAACGGTAGCCAGCGGTTTCGTTGCACGGCATGCAGGAAGACCTATAGCCAGAAACCCACGGATCGCATTGAAGGCTCCACGATCCCGATGGATCGGCTGGAGAAAGTTCTCCAGTTACTCATCGAAGGTTGCTCTGTGCGGTCTATCGAGCGCCTCAGCGGTCTGCATCGCGATACAATCCTCAAGTTGTTGGTTGCTGCTGGCGAACGATGCGAGAAGCTTCTAGGCCGTCTAATTGTGAACGTCCCGGTCCAGGATGTTCAGGCCGATGAGATTTGGGGATTTATCGGCAAAAAGCAAAAGGCTGTCACGGAAGACGACGATCCGAACTATGGTGACGCCTACTGTTTCGTCGCACTGGAAACCTCTTCAAAGTTGGTTCTCAACTTTGCGCTCGGCAAACGCAACCAAGCCACCACGGATATCTTCATCGAAGGTTTGCGCCATGCAACCGCACCCCAGAATTTTCAAATCAGCACTGACGGATTCACGCCCTACAAGTCGGCCATCGAAAACACGCTTGCTGATCGCGTGGACTTCGCCCAGTTGATTAAGGTCTACCGCGCGACTCCCGATGGAGAGCGGCGGTATTCACCGGCTGAAGTGGTAAGCACGGAGGTGGTCCCAGTCCTCGGCAATCCCGATTTGAAGAAAGTTTGCACCTCGCATATCGAACGTCAGAATCTCACCATGCGAATGCAGATGCGCAGATTAACCCGCCTGACCAACGCGTTCTCCAAGAAGTGGGAGAACCACTGGGCTGCGCTCTGCTTGCACTTCGCCTATTACAACTTTTGCCGGATTCACCGCACGTTGCGCGTTACGCCTGCGATGCAGGCAGGCATCACGGATCGCGTGTGGGATATCGCGGACCTACTAGCGTAGAATAAAGGGCGAGCTAAGAAGACAAAAACTACAACCGTGATTGCAAGTCAGGGCGCTGGAATCGCGCTGACCGCGCACTTGGTCTACCTGGAGTGTACCCATGAGACCAAGATTGTTGCAAGTTAGAGACTTCCTGCTCGGATTGTTCGCGATGCCACTTGATGATGCCCATATCGAAACTCGAAGACATCGACACGCACCCGTGGAAACCTACGAGGTGTTTGTGGAAGACTTCAATCGGATCGAAACCGAAGCGGAAACGATCGGAACCGATCTAACGTTTGGATCAATCTGGATATCGGTAGCCATAACCAGCACCGCTGCCTTGCCAACGATCCCGAATGATTGGAATCGCATTTTTGGCAGCTTCCTAGTAGCAACCTTGGTGGGATACAGCCTCGGCACCTATTTCTTACTTCGCTGGCACCGCCAGAAAGACTCCTTAGGGAAGCTTATGGATAGGATTCGGTCAAGCCAAATCCCGCAGTGGGGGGATGAGCGGAAGGAACTCCGAGGGTCAGAACTAGACAAGCTAACGCCTCAGTTGCCAGTCACGCCCCGTAGCCCGCCATCTGAAGAACCAGTAAGCGATCATGAAGGAGAGAGAGCTTCATGAGCCGCGTTTTACTGGTCACGTATGATCTCAAAACGCCCCTGATGTCCTACACGCCCTTCTATGAAGTTTTGAAGAGGCAGGATGGGTGGTGGCATTACCTTGGGTCAACATGGTTAATCGCAACAAGCAAGACTCCAGAGCAATTACATGCTGAGCTTGGACTTTATCTTTCCATGCAGGACCTAATCCTGATCGTGCCGATAACCAGGCCATACTATGGGTTTTTGCCTCAAGACGCTTGGGACTGGATTGAAGCAAATCTACCTCAACCCCCTAACCCATTTCCAGTTGGTCCAGTGATAACGTCTATTCCTCCGCCGCAGCCCATCGGAGGAACTCCTGTGAGAGGGATCAAAAAATCGTGATCCCGCCATCAACGCACTTTTAGGACACTACCCAGCACCGTTGACAATAGCCGCGTAATCGTATACCGTATAAGATAGCCATGTGGCGCAGGCCCTTTAATAAAATCAAGTGGAGTTATGCTGGCAGCGGGTGGGGGCTAGACGAGGGTGATAGGCTAGCCCTGGGCCTCTTATTTGAGCTTCATCAGGAAAGTCACTTGCCTCGTGATGGGGCTGAGTTCTTGATGCGAGTGCAGCAACGTTTCCTAGAGGCCCATTGTCCAGAATTGCCCTCGTGGTGGGGGCCGAAATCGTGACGTGCCCAAGTTGTAAGCATAAATGGTACCCGCGCAAACCGGGAGGCGCTAAGAAATGCCCGCGCTGTCAGAAGCCGAGGAAGAAATGAGCGAGCCGCTGATTTGCTGCATCACGCCGACGCGCGGTCCAACGCCCATGTCTAGCCAAGTAGTGTTCGCCAAAAGCGCCGCAAAGTGTTTCCAGCAGCAGCAATACCACGCCAAGCGCTTACTGATTTGGAATACTGGCTGGCGCGTATTTCTGAAGAACACAGACCCAGATATTCACGAAGAGATCGTGCCCAATATCGGGCAGACTGTAGGGGTGCTGCGTAACCACGCCATCGAGTGGGCATCTGTCGCATCGTGGCCGACTAGCTTTATCGCCCACTTCGATCATGACGATTGGTCCGCTCCCGACCGCCTCTCGATCCAGCTAGCCCATATTCAGAAAACTGGCAAGCTCCTAACCGGCTTCTATAACTGCATGTTCTACGACGTGCGCGATGACCGCGTGATGTTCTACCAGCACGAATCTCCCAACTACGCGCTCGGCACATCGCTGTTCTACCGCCGCGAAGCCTGGGAGCGCGTCAAGTTTCCCGATGCCACACCGGAGGACAACAAGTGGAGGATGGCAGTGGGACTGACCAACTGCGAATCGATCTCGTCACTGCGGGCAGACGGGACGCCGATCATGATCCAGACGATTCACGGCGGCAACGCGAGCGCGCAGATCGTAGAAGGCTCAAGCCGCTGGATGAAGCCCACGCCGGCGCAGGAGCGCGAGGTGCGGAGGATTATGTATGAAACTATGCCGAAAGTGCCAGAAGGCGAAACCGCTCGATGAGTTTTACCCGCATCCCGAGACCGCGGATAAACGCGAGGGAAGCTGCAAGGCATGCCGGCGCAAGGATGTCGTTCAGAGGCGGCTTCGCGCTGAGAAGCGCATCCAGGGGCTTGAATCGGAAGTGAAGCGATTGAGAGGCATCATCAATGAAATGCAAATGCCGGACGTGCGGTGTAGAGTTTGAGATTCCGAAAGCTGACTTGGAGAACGACCACAGATGGATGAGCGCCGCTTACGCAAGAGCAATTCAAAAGCACGAAAAGCTAAGTCCCGCGTGCGAACTCCGCAGCCTGTCGATCGACATTCCGACGTCGAGCTAACCTACATCATTAGCGCGTTCAACCGCCCCGCGATGCTGCCGGTGGCTTTGTGGTCGATAGCGGGCCAATCTCATCAGGATTTCCAGTGCATTGTGGCTGATAACGCCGATCACGAGCCAACGGCAAAGTTGCATCAACTAGCGGTCGAGCAAGTGAATGCCTTCCCCGGCATGCGCGGCAAGTTCGTATACATGCGCACGCACGGCAAAACTAGGGTGAGCGATTGCTACTGGGCGGCCGAGTGGGCGGTCAAGAACATGCCGATGGGCCGCTGGCTCTGTTTCCCCTGCGACGATACCTATCTGGTCCCTGGTTTTGCTCAGAGTCTATTGAAGCAGGCCGCAAAGAAGAATGCAGATTATGTATTCTCCAGAAATATAATTGCTGGACCCGATGCCTTAGGTGAGGGGGTTGGATATATCAAATGGAAACAGCGATTGCACCGAATAGCCAAGACGTGTTTCATTGTCAAGTGGAGTGTGTTCGATCAGGTTGGGGGGTTCCAAGGAAAGATGGACCGTATTGGAACAGTCAACGCGGATTATTTCTTTAGCTCGCAGATGGTGGCTGCGAATAAACGAATTGCCAGCGTCAAAGGGGTGCTGCTTGTCCACAATTAACACATGGCGCGATATACCGGGCTTTTTCGACTTCGAGGACATCTACGATCAGGCAGTGGAGGAAGCGCACAACGGAGACATTCTCATCGAGGTCGGCACGTTCCTCGGCAAGAGCGCCGCGTACATGGCGGATAGGATCAAGGCCAGTGGCAAGAGCCTACAGTTCTTATGCGTGGACCGCTGGGACGAAAAACAGTATGCCCAATGGTGGATCGACATACGCAAGAATCCTCCGGCGCCGTGGCCCTGTGAGGAATTGAACGGCAAACCGCTTCAGGAAGCGTTCTGGCACTGCATGGAGCGCGCCGGCCACGGCCATCAACCCGTTATCTGGAAGTCTTCGGTAGAAGCGGCGCGGATGTTCGTCGATGAGTCCCTGCGGTTTGTCTTCATTGATGCCGATCACAACTACAGCGGTATCCACACCGATATTCTGGCGTGGCGCGGGAAGGTGAGACCGGGTGGCATCCTGGCCGGTCATGATTACCGCGTAAAGGCGTGGCCGGACGTCGCCCGGGCTGTTGACGAGCAATTCAGCAAGGTCGAGCACCGCAATAATTCTTGGCTGGTGAGGCTCTGATGCCAGCCGAAAGCCCATCGTTCGCCAAGCGGCGGCGTAACGGCAGAAAGGCGCACGACAAGAGCGCAGAGTCCGCCAACTTTGGGAGAATGACCGTATCGCCAAATGATAACCTTCATCGTGTCCACGTTCCAGCGCCCGGAAACCCTGGAGGGATGCTTGGCGACAATCCGCATTCAGCCCGCTCCCAAGCGCGTGATCGTGGCCGATAACTCGCTCGATGCATCGGTGGATAACAACCGGCTGGCGTGCGCGTGGTTTGGAGCGGAGCACGTCCACACTGCTATGGGGGATGCTTACAGCGCGGCTAACAAGGTTGTTGAGACTGAGCGCATCGAAAGCCCCTGGCTCTGCTTTCCTTCCGATGATGGGCTGATGGTGGCGGGCTTTTCGCAGATCATGCTGGACGCAGCCAAGGGCAACGGACTGGTGTACTGCGACTGCATTTACCGGCAAGACCCGCTGGTGGGTTCGTGGCCCGCGTACCGGCTGCTGGACGCTGCTCCAATGATGGGGCGCATCGACAAGACCAACTTCATCGTGCGCCGCGAGTTATTCAAGGGCTTCCCGCCGCATCCTAAGGGGTGGTGCGATGGAGCGCTGATTGAGCAACTGATCGCGCAGGGCGTGAAGCACGCGAAGGCTCCTGGCATACTTGTCCTGCACCAGTAATCGTGTATACTGATTCGCAAGAGCAAGTCGGTAAAGGAACGGCTACCTTTAAACCGTAGACCGAACTGCTTGAGTAACCGGCGAAGGTAACAAAGCACAGCGGCGTCTAGCTGGCTCCTCGGAGCGAAAGACTTACCGGGCTGATCCCAAATCAACCTGAGGAGTCTTTATGCCCACTGGCAGCAATGCCCAATCCATCGCCGCCCAGATCGAATGGACGCGGCCCGATCTTGAAATGCTCACGATGCTTTCCAGCGTGTTCTGGAAGCGCATCCAGAAATCGAAAATCAAAGCCGTATCCACTCGTCCCTCGCGTATCCCGTACCAGCCTGCCACTGGCGGTCTGTTCGGAGTGTGGAACGCGGACGGAGCCGACATGGAACGCGGCAGCGGTCCCCAAGAGGTTCCGGGGTACATCTCCTGCGTCAGCTTTCTGCAGGCCACCGAGTACACCGCGCTGGCGGAGTACGGCACGGATTCGAGCGAGAAGGCCATTCAGGATTATGTCAAGCTCACGCAAGAGCAGGCATCCCAGACCTTCGGTGGCTATCTCGACGCGCTGGTAGGGACGGGCGACAGCTCCAATGCGCTGGATGTGGTTGTGGGCACGCTGACCAACGGGCTCGAAGTCAACAATGCGAACTTCTTTCAGGACAATCAAATTCTGGACGTCTGGAGCGCGGTAGGCGGTTCGTTCATCGCGCGGATCCAGATCCAATCGGTCGATTCGGCGAACAACGCCATCTGGCTCACCGGCCCAGTGCCCGCTGGTGTGGTTGCGGGGACGTCGCTATTCGTCAAAGGCTCGAGCGCTCAGGCGAACTCGGGGCTGGCGGGCATCCTGACCTATCAGGTTTCCGGCAACGCCGGCCTCTATACCGGTATCCCGCGCTCCAGTTGGTCTGGCAAATTCTCCACGCCCTCAATCAACTTGGCGGGCAAGGCGCTGACTCCCGCGATTGTGCGGGCGCTGCAAGCCAACCAGATCCTGGCGCTTGGTCCCGACGCTATCGCCAAGAGCGAGAATGTCGCCCACTGCAACGTGGACATGCAGGCCGCGTGGGAAAACAACGCCACACTGGTTCAGCGCGTCATGGTCGAGGAAAACCGCCGCGATCAGTCGGCGGACATGCTGCCCAAGAACCCGACGACCAGCATCGCGGGCCGCGAGATGATCGTGAACCCCCGCGCGATTCCTGGCCGCATCGACTTCCTGGCGCTCAAGTACTGGGAGCGGGTCGAGACCAAGGCCACCGATTATTACGAGGTTGGCGGGCAGACCGTGTTCCCGGCCTACGGTTCGTCGGGCGGGCTGGCGTCGAGCACGCTGTTCTATCTCGTCATCATCTGCAACGTGCTCAACGTGCAGCCCCGCATGGGCGCGTTCCTCGAAGACATCGCGATTCCGACCGGAATCTTCGGGCACTGATTCTCCTAGGGGCGGTCGCACTCTGGGGGAGGGGCCGCCCGCCTTTTCACTATGGCCTTAATGCGCTGCTCG
>Ga0207670_10000130_pt1 | contig 49868 bp, 80 predicted proteins | sample KBSS23HmetaG_FD_184339 | JGI IMG/M metagenome (GOLD analysis project Ga0207670, IMG submission 184339) | Switchgrass rhizosphere microbial communities from Kellogg Biological Station, Michigan, USA - KBS S2-3H metaG (SPAdes) (version 2) | ecosystem: Host-associated > Plants > Roots >... | reverse complement strand
TGCCGCCCTACTTCTTCGCAGGCAACGTGGCCTATCGGCGCTTGCAGATCGAGTGGACGAAGCCGCCGCGAGATGGGCCGAGGAGATCGCATGACCTCCCGCCGCATCGCCGAACCCGCCGCGCATTTGGAGGCCCGATGAGTTACACCAACGAGCGCTGGAAGTGCGATCGCAACGGTGGCGTGCTGGCCCGCTACATGCGCGCGCCGAAACGTTGGTGGTGTGATCGGTGCGGCGAGGAGCAGAACTATCGCGGTCATCGTTGCCAAGAATGCCGCCGCCGCGTTTGCTGCCAATGCTTTCATCACGATCTTGGAACGTGCCCGACATGCCGCACCGATTTCATCACTGGATGGCCGGAGGAGCGCGGCGCGGAAAAGTACGTGGCAGACTGGAAAGCAATGCGGGACAAATTCGCGGGCAGCATCTTCGCCGTATTATTTCTCTGCCTCATTTTGGCGCCTCAGATTCTCGCTCAATACCCCTCCGAACAGCTCCACATCCCCTACGTCGTCCACTCTGCGCCCTACTTAACCGACCTGACGCTGACCAACCTGACCGCCGACCGCGTGAGCATCAGCTACACCTTCCGGTCAGCGAACTCGCACGACGCCGATCCGAATGCGCCATTGCTGCAACAGCGGGTGGACGTGCGCTACCTCAATCCGAGGCAGTCGCTCACGGTGGAAGTCGGCGAGATCGGTATCAGCGGGCAGGGGCAGCTCGTCATCAATGCATGCAAAGAGTTCATCCCGTGTGGCGATGCCATCGACCAGACTAGCGATCCGATTAACCCGCATGTGCTCCAGAACTTCAACCCCGCTGCGATTCGGAAGATCAGCGCGTCGGTGCGCATCTACTCGGTGAGTGCGACAGGTGGCACGCACGGCGATTCGATGACCGCCATTCCGTGGTACGCGCTACCAGGACTTGACGGCGCCGCTGGAATGAACCGCGTGCAGATCGTCGGCATTCGCAACGAGGGCCATTTCACTACGCAGATCGGCCTCAACAACGCGTCCGTCTACTCCACGACCGTACTGACGGCCATCCTGCATGACGGGTCGGGTGTCGAGCGCGGTCGGCGCTGGACCGAAACGCTCGGGCCGTTTGAATCGGTCAAGCGGAGCGCCGAGGAGATGTTCGGAGCCGATGCGTTCGCGGCGAACCGGCTCAACCGAACTGCGGCGATACAGAGCGCGTGGGTCGAGGTGCAGCAGACCGCAGTGATGCCGAATGAGCTGGCGGCACGCACGGTGGGGTGTGAGTCGGGATGCCCGAGGTTCTATGCGTGGGCGAGCGTGACGGATAGCAAGAGTCTGGATTTCTCGATCGTAGAGCCGTCGTTTGAAATGGTTGAAAAGTCTTCTGAGGTTGCGACGGCGTTGAAGGAAACGCGGGACGGAGCAGCCCCTTCCGATGTTCGCCTCGCGAGCATGACCGCAACGCTATCAGGGCCTCCGCGACTGATGGCTGGTAGTGCGAAGGGAGCCGGTACTCAAGCCCGGCCCGCAACCTCAGAAGTTGTTCCGTGCATCGTCGTCGGCCCCTTCCGCGCCGACGCCAGCCACTCCGCCGACTGGTACAAGATGATCGAAACGAAGCTGACGGGCGGCGAGCACAGGACGATACGTGATGTGCCGTTTGCTGAGTTGTGGGTGGCGCGGGCGGTTTGTAGTGGGGGTGGGCAGTGAAGGCGGATATGACAGTGGATCATTGCAGGATATGCGGGCATCTGCGCATATGGCATCACGGCCAATATGTTTCGATCAGTGGCGCAACGGGGCGAGGTGCTGAATGCCGTAGGTGCGCAGGCCCGATCCGGTCACATTCGTTTGAAGCCGCGTCGCATCGCGGATCGGAGAAGGGATGACGGACCACAAACACGTGTATGGACCTAACGGCGTCTGCTGGAAATGCTATCCGGGCAGCGTTGAGATTCAATTAGCTCCGTGCCCGTTCTGGCATGCGAGCAGGGCGCCCGCTGGTGTGCTGCGCGCCGACCCGATAGTTCGATGCATGTGGTGCGGCGCGGAAGGCCCCGGCGGCGAAAATCCGATCACGGCGTGGAATCGTCGGAGGATTGAATGAGCGACGAAACGAAGGTCAGTGTCGAGGAGATGGTCGCGGCGTTGAATGACGTAATCAACTACGTACCGCATCGTGACTCGACGATCACGCTGATGGCCGCCCGCGCTTACATCCTCGCCGCGCAGTCCGAGATCGCCGAGATGCGGATCGAGCTTCAGTGCGAACGCGCCGTTATCAAACAGATGCGTCAGATGGCTTACGACGCCCGCGCGGCTGCGAACAAAGCAATCTTCGGCATCGAAGCACTCGCGCAGTCAGATCAGAACCGCGTTGTTGAAACGGGAGGCGATAATGCCTGAATCCCTGCTCGATCAAATCCACGCCGCCCGATCACAGGCCGAAGCGAACGGTCAGCCCGAATTCGCGCGATGGCTCACGGCGCATGCTGACGAGGCGTGTCCTGCGGCGATTGCGCAGGCGATGGCGATGGATGATACGGGTGTGCCGTGTGCTGACTGCGGCTTGGATTGCGACGCTCGTCCGCATCAGTTGTTCGGGGTGGGCTGCGGACCGTGCGATCACACGCCGACGTGCCACCCTTATCGCGCCGCGACCGAACCGCCCGCCCCCGATGCGTTTCGAGCGGATGCGGTGAAGGAGGCGGTTGAGTTGCTGGCCGCGCATACGTATGAAGGCCATACCCCGGCCTCGCACTGGCGTGAACACGGTCGCGGGTTGAAAGCCTCAAACGAATGCAAATTAATCCGACGTTTTGCGCCTCTCCTCGCCACCCTCGACGAGGCCGAACAGCATGCGAATGAGGCGGAACGTGTGCTAGCGATTGAGCGGACGTGCTCTACATGCTTCGCTCAGCCGGATCGCAAGACTTGCGTTTGTGATGGGCGTAAGACGCGCGATGCGGAAATTGAGGGGCTTCGCGCTCACGTCTACACTTTGGGCAATCAGAACGCCACCCTGACCCGCCAACTCGAAACGGCGCGGAATGGGTTGCAGAAGATCGGCGCCCGATTCTGCGTCTACGATCAGCCGGGAAGCGGTCCGTCCTTCGGTGGCGGGAGATGTCCCGGCCCCGCAGACATGAACGACCTCTGCGCTCATAGAACGGCGCGGGAAGCCCTCGCTGCGATCGACGCACCGGCAGCGGAGGACAAAGATGGCCGCGATGACGGTAGCGGCGGCCCAGACGGCGGCACCGTCACGTCTGATGCTGAAAGGTTAGCCGAGAGGCGCCCCGTCACACCTCCCGAACCGGCGAACGCGCAGAGGAGCGAGGCGGCGCCTGTTCCGATGGTGTTGCACTGCCTGAAGTGCGGGTTGCAGCACATCGACGTAGACGACGAAACCGGAAACTGGGCAACGACGCGGACGCATCGGAAGCATCTCTGTAAGCCGAGCGATGGTGGTTGTGGCACCGTATGGAAACCGTTCGACCATCCGACAGTCGGCGTGAAAGAGGTACCGCCCTCCGCTCCGCCGATTTGGTGGAGGCGAGCCATGCACAGTGATTTTGATGAGGATTACGTGCGCCCCATTCCCACGCAACAGCCGGACGGAGATGTGATGGTGTTGACGTTTGAAGAGTGGGAGCGCATCAACTATGGCGAGGTATTCCGTAACCACGATCGTCGCGACTACGCTGCGCACGTTGCACAGAAAGCGTGGAACGCCCGCCAGCCAGAGATTGATGCCTTGCGCACCGTCGTGGAGGTAGCGAAGCGGGCGCTTAAAGAGTTCAACGAGTCTGAGGATTCTGATGTCGTTTATGTACGCATGGAAGAACTCCGCGTAGCCCTCGCGAAAGCGGGAGGTGGAAAGTGAGTGAGCCACTTGCGGCAAAACGTATCCACGACTGGCCCAACTATCGTCGCTGGTCGTACGGCGGCGTTGAGTACCGTCAACTTGAAGGGATTTCAATCGGCGACGAAGCGGGCACGCTCACCTTTCTATTTTCGTTGACATGGCGCGATCGAATTCGCCTGCTGTTCGGGTGCGGTATCTACGTCAGCGTTATGGCATTCAAGCAACCGCTACAACCGCTGCGAGTTGATGTCATTGAACCGGAATTCGTAGGCGAATATCGAAAGTACCACGATCAGATTGACGAGGCATGCACATGAACGGAAGGCAGCGGTTTAAATGTATTGGTTGCGGGCTGACAGTAGAAGGCAGACTTAATTTTCGTGGAGAAGTGATCGCTTCTGATCGAGCCGGATGGGACGGCTCTGCGGTTCGCGATTGTGTCTGCGTAGTGTGCATGGCGCCCAGTGAAGAACTGGAGGCGCAGCCGTGATTGTAGGCCTGTGCCAAGTCCCCTACCCGCAAGGCGCATCACCGCAGCCGTTCCCCACTGTCGCGTCGTACCGGGCGTTGCGCGCACTTGGGGTTGACGGGCTGCGGTTGCAGTTCGACCTCTCGATTGCCGCGCCGCTGCCGGACAAGTGGGACAGGAGCTTGTTCCGCGCGTGGATCGAGCCTGCCTTCGAAGCCGGAATGAACATCAACGCGAACTACTGCGTCGGCGCGGGGCCTCAGTCGTACGCTCCGGTATTCCATGAACGAGCCGCGTTCGAACTCGCCAAAGAATTCGGCCGCATGGTCAAGTCGTGGTCGTTCGAAAACGAGCCGGGGCCGAAGGCGCAGGCGTACGAGGGCGACGACGGGCCGACTGCGACGCGCGACTACATGCGCGACGTTTACATGCCAATGTGTCTTGCGTTCGTGCGCGGGATTCGGCGGGCTATACCGGATGCGTGGATTGGTGGGTGCGACAGCGATAGCGCGACGATCCAGAAAAGGTACACGGATCTTATTGACCACATGTTCTCGAACGCTGGCGCAGAATTGCATCCGCTCGGCCCTATCTGCGATGAGGAATGGATTCACAATTACGGTGACGTCGGCGGCGGCCACTACGCGCGACTCCGCGGCGAGCCTGACGATCCCGGATTCCTTGACGTGCGGACATCGCGGCCGATGGGGATCAGCGAGATTGACCATCAGCAGTTTCCATCGGCGATTAAGCGTGCCGTTTTCGCTGCGGCGTCGGCGCGCGCGCGAGGAGAATCGGATTCCGAGGCTGCTATCGTCGGCGCCCTCGCTCGCCTCCGCCCCGCTCCCGAAGAGACGATGGCGCTGGTCGATCTGCTGCGCCGCGTTGGACGCGAGTTCCGCGACTGCACGCGGTTCATGCTTGGCTGCCCCGATTACTTTTTCGAGCGTGGAACGATCTCTGGCACCGGCCTGACGTGCTGCTCGTTCTACCTCGCCGAGCCGGTCGTGAGCGATGGCGGTCGGGCGTTCGCCGCAGCAATCGCGGAGATCAACAGGCCGGCCGATCCGCCGAAGAAGGCGCTGCCGGTGCGGAAGAGGGCGGTGCGGTCGAAGTGATTGCAAGTCGCTGCAAATGGTGATAGGATGCACGCATGGGATTAATCTTGGATGATCACGGGAAGGGTATTCACGCGGAAGCCCGCCGTGAGTCTTTCTCGATCTATGGCGATTACGGTGAAGGCTTCAGTTTGGAATTGGAGTGGCGCGATCTGCCAGAAGTTCTATATCTCGTCAAGAAGCTGGCCGCGCACGCGAAGGAAAAAGGCCACTGGAACGGCGCCGCAAAGGGGAGGCTGCGTTGACTCCAACCGTCACCGTCTCCTTCCGCATCCCCGCCTCCGTTCACGCCGCCCTCAAACGGGAGGCGGAGCAGACCGCACCGAAGCTGAGCCTCAATTACGTGGTGGTGCGGGCGCTCCAAACCTACGTGAATTCGCCGATGCCGGGGCTTGATGCCGCCGAGGATAGGAAGTGCGACCACTGCGGCGCAATGACTTGGACGCGGATGCATCAGATGACATGCGAGCGTGTGTATGCCGATGCTCCGAAGTGGACCATTCCGCCGCCGATTCGAACGGCGAAGAAGCCCGTTGCGCGGCGAGGAAGGGGGCGGAAGTGATGCGACGCACCTACACGTCACGGGACGTGCGAGCGGGCTGCTTTCAGTGCTTCGGTATTGAAGCGCATTGGCTGGCTCCTAACGCTCAGGCCGTAGCCGCGAGACACCACGATGCTACCGGTCACGCAACCTGGGTTGAGGCTGTGCTGAACATTCGGTACGGTTCGGAAGAGCACAAGCCATGACCCGCCACACTCTCGGCTTCATCGTATTCCTGCTCGCGCTCCTGACCTGCGCCTCGTCGGAGCTATCCGGCCATCCGCTGCCGATCGTTCCTGCGAGTGTGGCGTGCGGGCTGTGTGCGATTATGGGATGGAGGGTAGGCAGAAGTATCGACTTTTGAGTGCTCGGATGCGGGCTGCGATGCGGCTGGAGCGCATTGACCAACGCGCGGGGTCAGTCGAGGGTTCGATTCCTTCCGGCTCGCATCTGAGCACTGAGAAGTTGAACACGAAAAGGAGAAAGCGATGAAGGTATTCAAGATTCGAATCGAAGGGGACGACAATCCCAACTGGCACAGGGACATCATCGGCAAAGCTAAGACTATCAACGAGGCCACCGAAAAGGCGATTGCGTACGCATCGAAATGTGCGGAGGCGAACTTCACTGAAGGCCCTCGTGTAACGATCGCCGAAGAACTCGGCGAATTAGTCTTTTAACGGAAAGGAGCACCCACATGAAACGCACACTCACTCTCGCAATCCTCACCCTCTGCCTGACCGCCTGCGGAACCGTCACCAATCAGATCAACGCCATTCACGCGCAAGTCGTCAGCAAGGTCAAGACTGACATCGTCAGCGTGAAGGAAGTCGGCGTCGCGTCGAAGAATCAGAAACTCATCGACTGCGCCGACGCCGTGCTGACCGACCAACTCCCGCCGCTCGAAGATCTCGACAAGGTGCAGGTGACCGGCATCTTTTCGTCGCTCGCACTGGCCGACGCGAAACACGAAGCGCTGAAGATCAAGCCGACCGTCGCGGAGAAGTGCTCATTCTTCGGATGGATGCTCGGGCAACTCGGATTGCTCGGGCAGGCGGTGCACTGATGTTGCCACTACTTGTTTCGCAAGTAGAATCTCTGAAGTCGCAGATTGATCGGCTGGCCGCCTTCATCATGGAAGAAGTCCCCGGCGAGCCGTCGCAAAACGAAGGTGCCGTCGATACTGCTATCCGCGTCATCCGCGAGTTGCGAGCGTGGAAGAACGAGCGAACCTGTTTCGGGGTGCAGGACGACAGGATTGGCGGATGGAACGACTCCGACACTAGCGCTCGGGCGCTGTCGCATGGTGGGGCGAAGTGATGGCGAAGGGTAGACCGTGGCGGAGTTACAAGGTGCGCACGTGCTGCTCGATGCATGAGTGCGCGTTGTGCAACAAAGACATCCTGCTCGGCCAAACGTATTACGACGGCGGGTACGGTCGTCGTGCTCACGAAGACTGCGTGAGGCTTCTTACGCCGGAGGGTCGTGATCCGAAGACCGGCTGTGAGCCCGGCTGCACGTGCGCGGAAGGATAAGGAGAACGTAATGGCGTTAGATCAGAAAGACGCTTCGAGTTGTGGCATCTGCGGTGGGGTCATGGTGAGCATTCGCGGAAAGGATCCCGGCGAGCCGAGGCGCCCCGTTTGTCCGACATGCCTTGCTGAGCGCATGGATACCATCCGTGAAATGACCGGTCGTGATTACGGAGTCGCATACCAATCGACCGACACCCCGAAGGAGCCAACGACATGACCCCCACCCGCATCCTCTTCACCATCGCCCTCATCGCGCTGACATCGTGCGCATCAGTTCGCGAGCGCATCATCGAGCGCGTCAACCGAGACTCCTACCTTGCGACCGGTCGAGCGCCGTCCAATTGGACGCCAAAAGAGAGCCTCTGTCCGGCATTCAAGCGCAACGGATGGCAGAACCATCCGCCGGAGCCGATGTGCTTCAAGCCGCCAGCGAAGGTTGGCGTCACTCCCCCAACTCCCGCGCCTTCCGTTCCACCCCGTCGCTGACCTTGGCGCTTGGAAAGTGCGCACGAGCCTCACGGAGAGTTCCGAACGCATGCACCGGAACGCGATTGCGGTCCTGAACAACGAACGGCGTGACGTAGCCTACGACAATCTCCAGTTCGCTCGGGGCGGTGTCGGCTTTCGTTCGGCGCTTCATTGCTGCATCATCCTCTGTGCGATTGAAGGGTAGGGTTCAGGAAGATGGCGGATAAGTCGCCGTTCAGCTCTCAGGGGAGTGCTCGGTATATAGGCGCTCATTGCGTCGGTTGATTCGGCTCTAGGCGATCGTAGAGCAGCGCGATTTCAGCCGTGGACAGCTCACGATCGAACGGCTCGGCCTTTGCCGCCAATCGCAGGATCATCGCCGCCAATTCCTCGCCACGCTTGCGGCGGACGGCGATTCGCCCGAGGTTAAGATGGCGAGGATAAACGTGCGCTGACCGGCTCGTGATCTTCAGAAGGCGCAACCGTGAAAGCAGCAGTAAAGCGTAGTCGATTAGCATCGGCATTGAAGCCTCGCGCGCGCCGCGTGCTCGTTCGCATCCTTCAGGAGTTCCGCGGCCATCTCGGGCGCCAGTTTCGAGAGTTCATCAATAGCCCGAACCGCGAGCGTTGATGCGGCCCGCAACGCAACTTCGCACCGGCATCGAAAGGGAGAATCACCACGACGCATAGCCATCCAAGGAACGTAGGTCCGCGATGAGGGAAAGTCAAGGCGTGCAACCGCGAAGGCCGCGATGGCTGGTCGCCGTTGGGAGCAGAGCTGGCATACAGCAATGTCGGTTCGAAGCGGCGAAAAAGCAAGGTGTCGGGCCGCCTCGAACCGTTTTGTTCGGCGAGGCGGCCAACGACGGGCCGCAGAGGAGTGTGGCTTATTCACCACACTTGCGTAGCGCGCGCAACGAAGCGTATCGTGGCGCCGTCAATGCACAAACGCGGAAAAAGGATACCACAGGTCCCCGCGGGGAGTTCGACAGACGGTTCCTCCCTAACACGAACGGTCGGGCGCGCAGGGCGACTTCCTGCGAAGAGTCAGGCACCCTCTCAGCACTCAAATCCGGGCAACGCTGCGGTAGTCGATCCGCTCACGAGCACTGCGTCCCGGTCCCTGTCATACGTGGCAACACGTCCGTCTCTCGGCTGAGGGGACATCCGGCTTCACTGTGGCCGCCCGTCTCGTACTATGACGGGGGAAGGTGCTCGGACTAGCGGAAACCTTTCCCCTCTCCCCCTCCAATCCTGCCAATTTCCCCGCCGCCTCCTATCGAGAGCGAATCCGTGCCAACTCCACACATGAATCTTGGTGTCCCATGGAATTCAGGGCTGATTTCGGACCCGATCCCCCTCCCGCCCTCCCGCCAGCAGTCAGGCCGAGCGAACGAAACATCGGCGCATCGACAGGCTTGGCACGCTTCCGCTTCTGACACGGAATTGCTTCGTTTTTTCCTCATGAACCGGCACATTCTCGGTGAAAAGTTTCGAGAGTACTTTGAAGCGTAAAGTGGTCAGCGGGTGAGTCGCCGAAGAGGGGGTAGTAGACCCCCTCCCCCGGTACCCCGAGAGGAGGGTGGTCGGAAACGTCCATTCGACACCACAAAAAATGCCCAACTTTGGACCTTGACAATCCGCCCCCTCGGACCCAAATTGCTCGGTATGACTACTTGGACCTATGTCACCCCTCGCGATTCAAGCATCTGCTACACGTTGGACGGTCGCGAACCGAGCATGGCGACCGGAAAGCAACTCGCCGCCGGAGAACGCCTAGAACTCACGGAAGTTCAGGCCGCAAACTTCAAGATGTTGACGTTTTCGGCTGGCGCGACTGTTGACGTTCTGAAGTCCGAATGGAGGCTGCCGTGAGTTGCGCCAACTGCGGACGCGATCTCGTCAACGACCACACGCCTACGGGACTTTGCTGGCCCCACTGGATTCCCGTCACCGAACGCCTGCCGGAGGTGGGCGTGGTGCTCGCCTTCAACTCAGAAGGCTTCTTTCGCGTGTACGAAGCCGAAGGTTTGTCGCGCTATCCGCCTGGCAACGTTACCCACTGGATGCCGCTGCCGGAGCCGCCGGAATGAGGGGCGATGTCAGCTTCGGCTACTTCGGAAAGCTGGTTCAGGAATGCACCTGCGATGAAGTGCTCTTCGTCAACGGCGTTCGCGAGTGGGTTGTCTGCCGCGAAATCGGCATGGAGTTAATCGTCCGTCTTGTCGTAGCCACCCGATGAGAGGTCGCCTGCCGCATACTCGGCGTTCAGCCGATACCGTACGTCCCCGCCGACTCTGCTACACTCCCGACATGATCGACCCGCAAAACATCGACGTTGAGGCCGAGCGCAGTATCGACACGCTCGATGTAACCGTTCACGCCCGATTCCGCGCCGCCGTTGCGGTCATCATTCCTCGTGATGAACTCGATGACAACCCGCGAGCCATTGACGAGGCGAAGCGCAAAGCGATCAAGCTACTCTCCGAAAATCCCGACGCCTATTCGGTCGGAGCTGGTGCGCGAGCCGTGCGGATTCCGGCAAAGGATTTGCCGTGAGGCGCGAGCAAGGGATGATTCTCGCCTCGGCGAAGATGACGACCACTATCCGCTTCGATGACTACAAGGGCGGCATCGTCGGCTACATCCCGAGCGATGACGACGAACAGACGACACGCCTGACTCCATCGCAACTATCTGAATTCATCGCCGCCGCGCAAAAACAGCCGGACGAAAACGGGAGCCGCTGATGGCCGTCACGAACCAAACCATTTCCACCCTCTCCACCTCGCTCTTCACTGACACGGCGAACTCCTCAACCGCCGTCGCCGTGAAAGCCTCCTCCGCGACCGTGAGCTACATCTACGCCGACAATTCGGCCAATGGTACAGCAACGTACTTGAAGCTCTGGAACGTAGCAGCAGGATCGGTCACGGTCGGAACGACAGTGCCGGATATGGTGATCCTGTTGCCCGCGTCTACGATCGTCAACATTCCGATTCCCGCTGGCCTCGTGTTCGGAACGGCGCTTTCGTGCGCTTCGACCACGGCGGGCGGTACGGCTGGCAGCACCGGACCTTCGACGGCGATTACGGTGCGGATCGCGTACACGTAACGGCATGGCTCAGCCTCTCGACCTTCGACACACGATCATGCCTCTCGGCGGAAAATGGCTGCGCACTACCGGATACGACGATCATCCGCATGTGCTCTATCTGCCGGAGCGAAAGATGCACATCCTCAGTTCGGCTTGCCCGTGTCGGCCTCGGTTTGACAGCGGGGTTGTGGTTCACGATCGCTTCACGGCGGCGCGGCTCAAACCACTACTGCGTTCTCACTAGACCGCCGCCACTACAACTTCGGCAACTTCCGCCTCATCCATCCGAAACATCCGCCGCTTGGCCTGCTCTTCGCTGACCTTGCGCAGCGCCGCGACGATCATTTCGTTGAAGAAATGGCGGTCCTTCGGATGCTCGATCCGGCTGACGAACGAACCTTCGCCGTCGTAGATCGTGATTCCGAGCTTCGACCACTGGACGCGACCGATTTGCGCGCTCAATTCGCGGCCTCCGGCGGCACCGGAACCTCTCCGTACTGGCCCGCGCCCGAAATGGTCGCCCCGAGCTGGCCGATGTCGAAGAGCCGCAGCCCTTGCAACCATCGGAAGTCGTAGCCGAGCGGCAACATCTTGCGCATCTCGTCATTCCAGTAAGGCGACCCGCTGCCGTACTGGCTGAACACGAAAAGCTCGCCGAGTTTCGCGCGCTCGACGGCCCATTTCGCCTTCACTTCTTCGACGGAGTTGCACGGATCGCCGACGACGAGGAGAACACCCACCATCGGCTGATTTTCGTATCGTCCGTCGAGCTCGACGACAATTCCGTCAGCGGTTTCGGTCTGGAGGAGTCGCGGCACGATTCGCACTACGCAACGTCCGGGGGCGGGATTGAGGAAAGGAGCGGTCGCCGTCTGTTCAGTCGCCATGGGGCAGAATGTTACACTCATTCCTCGAAATGGGAACAGGCCGACCAGTCGGGCGACCGAAAGAGATTCCGGGCGCCAAAGAGATCACCTACGATGCCGTCGTGATGGATATCAAGATCGCGGCGATGCTGGCCTGCGACTGGAAGCACCAAGACATCGCCGATCACTTCGGCCTGCACATCAACGCGATCCGGCACCGTTTCGACCGCTATCCGCACTCCGACGTGATCCCGCAGGTTCGGACGTGGGTGCGCACGGCGCTGGATCGTTACATCGAGGACCGTTTGCGCGCCGCCGAAGAGGACATGCGCGAGATGAAAAAGGAGTTGCACAAAAAGTCCTACAAACTGGTGGCGAAAGCGGTCAATCATGGCCTCAACCAGCCCGACGAAAAGATGCCGGACCCCGTTCATCTCCGCGCCGCCGAGATGGGTATCGAGCGGACCGAGGGTAAGCCGCTTGACCGTAAGGCCATCATGACCCGTAACGAAAACGTAACACGACGGGAAGTGGACGGCGGCGAGTTGGACGAGATTCTGCGCGAGATGGCGCAGATCAATCAGCTTCGCAGGCCCACGGCGCTGATCGAAGGCGTACGGGACGCCGAAATCGTGCAGGAATGAGCGACCCGATCGACGATCAAGAGGACGCCGAAGCGGCGATCGTCTCCCGCGACCGCCGCCGAAGCCTCTCAACTGGCGCTTTCGAGCGTCTGAAGGCCGCAATCCTTGAAGATTCTTACCTTTTCACGAAGCGAATCTGCAAGCACACCGATCTTGTGCCAGAGATTCACATGCCACTCTCCTACATGGCGTGCGGCCTCACGGATCGGCTGATCGAAACGCTCGAAAATCCGAAACTCGACGGGTACGTGACGCGAAAGCTGCGTCTCGGCTTCGCGACGCGCTTTTCGCAGTTCGGGGCGCGTCCGTGGAGGACCCCCGAGGGTCGCGCGGAGATTGACCTGCTCATCAACGGCTCGCTGATGCGTCCGGCGATCCTCAATTTCCGCCTTTTCCGTCGTCTCTACAAATCTTCGACCATCACGCACGGCGGAACCACTTTCATCGCCACGAAAGACCCGAACAGGACGATCAAAATCACGCATGCGATTGACCCGATGGCATGGGCGTTCTGCGAACAGATCGCGCAGACGATTTTGTCGGGCACGTATCGCGATTTTTTCCCCGAGCGCATCCCTGACGGGGACCTTACGAAGCTGATCGGGCAGAAACGCATCACCCTCGGCGGCAGAACGATCTCACATCCACAGAAAACGATCCAGGCGGGTGGATACAACTCCACGGACGAAGCCGCGCACTACGACACCTTCGTGACTGACGATTTAATCACCGACCTGACCTCCATCGCCGAAATGCGCGAAGTGAAAAAGTACATGAAGCGCATGACCGGCTTCTACATGCCGACGCGCGTCATCCGGCGGCTGGAAGTCGGCACGAAGCACGATGAAGACGACGACGACACCGAACTTTGTAAGATCCCCGATTGTTTCACGCTCCGCGTTCCGATCGAAGAGCACGAAGGCAAGATCACAAACATTCTGGAGCGCGGCAAACCGACGTGTCCGCAGATTTTTCCATCCGAGCGCATCACGACTGAGCAGGAACACGTTCTTTCCGGCGAGGAAGACGAGGACGGCTACCGCGTCTGGTGGAATCAGTATCTCCTGTCGGCGACCGGCGGCACTCTGCGTCTGTTTCCTCCCGATATGGTCGATGATCCGAACCGTTGGTGGCTTGGCCCGTACGAGCATCCGAATCCGAATTGGCAGAAGCGCGGGCACTTCCTTGTCGCCCGTTTTCGCCGCGACAAATTCGGCAAGCCGGTTCGCAATCCGAAACGTCCGCCGATCTACGACGCGAAGGGCGAGCTATTGGAGGATTGGCGGCAGAATGCGGACATCATCAGCTACGATCCGTGGCAGGAGCTCGACCGCGCGATTCTTGTTGACCCCGCGTGGTCCGAGCAGAAGTTCACGGACAATTGGGGCGTGTCGTGCATCGGTCAAGACCCAGACGGCGTGAAATTTCAACTCGAAACGCTGAGCGACCGATCCGGCGTCGAAGGATGGATCAACGCGCTCGTTTACGTCGATGAAATCTGGCATCCGCGCATCATCGGCTTCGACGGAGCGGCAAACCAGGATGCCTACATTCAACACCTCATCAAAACGGATCGACGGCTTCGGCGCATGGCCTCGCGAATGACGAAGGTCAAGCAAATGCGCGGAATCAAGGCCGTGAGGCTGAAAGAAGCCGTCGCCGAGCCGATGAACGTCTACCGATTCCTCCTTGCGCCGCCGTACCGCGATTCGCGAGGCGCTGACCGCTTCGGTGGTAACATCACGCGCCAAGAGCTTAAGTTGATAAAGTCCACGCCGAAAAACGAGGTTGCCGATCAGGACGGAATCGCCGACACGCTCGCGATGGCCGGATCGGTGCTTCGCGCGGCGAGGCGGATTGATGCGGAGCCGAAAGCGGTTGCGCCTCGCGTTTCGATTGATCCGATTCTCGGGATTCCGGTTGATTCGCGAGCGTTTGTTCCGCCGCCGACGAGGTATGCGCGATGAGCATCAAGGATGTTATCTCGGATGCCGTTGATGAAAAATGGGCGTCCCCGAATCGCGAAACCAAATGGATCAATGTTCATGACGCCTTGCCTAGCGCTGGCGAGTTCACCTTCACGTACGAACCGAGCGAAGTCGCCGACTTGGTGTGCCCGATTGGCGTGAATAAGTTTGTGGCTGCGCCTGAGGGCGGCAATGGTGCGACTTGGGAAAACGACGAGTGCCAAGTTGTCAATCCAACGCACTGGGCGCCATTGTTTCGGGGTCCGAATTGAAGCTCTCCGATCTCCTCTCCTACGAAGTCGAAGCCGTCGAGTTGGAGATGGACACGAACGGTCACACACGCGTCATCTTCAGCGACGAAGAGTTGATAAAGGTCAACGCTTTCCTCAAAACGTCGATGGACACGACCTACGAAGATTGGATTCCGATCTGGAATCGCTCCGTCGAAAACAAAGAGACCTATCGCACGATCAAAGTGCCGATTCCGGACGGCGGACGTTCGATGTACCCCGCTCCGATCGCGCGCATTCCGGCGGACCAGATCATCGCCAGCGTCTACAACGCGAGCATGCGGCCACGGCCTGTTTTCTCGATTGATGCGTACCTCAAGGCTGTCTATGACGTTCCCGGCGAGCAAGTATCGATGCCGCCGGAGCCTGCCGCGCCGGGAATGGAAGCGCCGCCTGCGCCACACAATGTCGTCACCGCCGAAAAGCAGACCGCCGAACTGGTCGCACACCGTCTGGAGCAATCCTATGACTTCGTGATGCGTGAGCGAATTCAGATCGGCCCGAAACTCATGCGCGGCATCAAGGGCGCTGTCACCGGTTCGCCGTATTGGTGGAAAGTCGTCGCCGATCCGAGCGAGCGAACGAGCGCCAACGCAAAGAGCGACGGCGTTTACATCGACCTCGACGACAAGTTCGAAGAGACGCGGATGCAGGGCGATCTCATCAAGTGGTATCTCGTCCCATTCACGAATGGAATGATGCCGGTGGAGTTCCTTTACGACGAAGATGGTATCGACCGAGCGCCGTGGTTCGCCGAGCGGAAGTACATGCGTCCCGACGAAACGGCGAAGCGATTTGCGGCGGGCGAGTTGTTCCTCGTCAAGGATGACGCTGAGGCGCTTTCGCTTTCCGCCGCAACCGTCGATGCAGTCGATGAGTTCCGGACGCGCGCCGCGCAATCGACGGAACGCAAGTCGGCATCGAAGCAAACGCAGATGGTCCCGAATTGGTTGACGTGGTTCTTTTGGGACGTGAAGTACATTGACCCGCAAGACCCGACGACGCTTGACGGAAAGAAGAAGTGGAAACAGAAGCGGCTCTCTCTCCTCGGTGATTTCCACCTCGGCTCGGGCAAGCTGATGACGTGCTGGATGAACGACTATGAGCACCGTTGCCGCCCGTACGAGCTGGTCGATCAAATGGACGAGGGCGACTGTACCGTTGATCGCATGCTCTATCACCAGACCATGTTCACGTACGCGGCGCAGAGCGAAATCAAGGGCGCGCACATCGCCGGAACGCTGCTCTACTGGTACGACCCGAATGCGCCCGACGTGGCGGCCTACTTCGACAATCACAAGGTCATCTATCCTGGCGAGCACATTCCTGGCATCAAAGACAAGGAATGGGGAACTTGCGCGGCGGGCGAGAAGCACTACTCCATGCTGGAGTTGTTGAAGTTTTTCCTGTCGATGTCGCAACTCGATTCAAAGGAAAACGAGTTCACGGCTGGCGGTCGCCCATCCGGCAGAACGCCAGTCGGAACAGCGGAAAAGGCTTACGAACACGCCGAGCAGGTGAAGACGATGTTTCTCGCGCGGCTTTCGCTGAAGCTGAGCCGCCTGCTTCGTCTCGACGCCGAAACGCGCCGTCAGTTTCAGCCGCTCGGAGAAACGCTGCCGGTGTGGGATGAGGAGTCGAAGGCCACAATCGAGATTCCGTTCCGCTTTCCTGTTGGCGACGTGCTCGATAACTTCCGCATCGCCCTGACCGCTGCCGATGAAGCGCTGAGCGAGGAAAAAGACCCGCAGCAGATCATGATGCGCAAGCAAGCGCTCATGTCGGACGGCGAGTACATCGCGAAGATCATCGCCGCCATCGTCAACATCGACAAGCCGCTTCCGCAGAGTGCCGTCTCCGCATTCGCGAAGATCATCGAACGCGATCAGCAGATGATGCGCAAGCTGATGGGTCAGATTGTCACGGACGAGGAAAACTACGACCTCATGCCGGAAATCGAAGCGATCAGTCATGAACGGAACGAGGCGCTGAAAGCCAAGCTCCAGCAGCCTCCGCAACCGCCCAAAGTGCCGGTGAAGCTCAGCATCACCGGTAAGATGACGCCCGAACAGGAAGCAGCCGCAGCCGAGAATGCAGGAATCGGCGCAGGAGAAATGAATGCTCAAAGCACAGGTGGACCTAACCCGAATCTTCCCGCAGCCGGAGGAAACAACGCCGGAGCACCTTCGGGACCTCCTCAGCAACCCCCTGTTTCGTAACGTGATCCGAAGCCTTCAGCTCCGCTCTTTGGAGTTGGCGATTGCGCGGCAGTCGAATGAGCGCGGCGCGTACGAATTCGATGCTGGCGCAGCTCATGGCGCAACGGAGATGACGAAGCGAATTGATAGCGTATTGGCCGAAGCTGCGCGGAAACGCGACGCTCAGGCAGGAGGAAGCGATGCAGACCCCAACAACCCGTGAACGCCGCAAGCGGCACGACGGAAGCGAGATCGACTCAGTAGCGAATCTCGCCGATTTCGTGCAGTCGTTCCCGGCATCGTCATCGGAACCCGAAGAGCCGGAAGCCGCCGCGCCGCCTGCCACTCCAACGGCAACGCCGACCGGTTACGAAGGTCAAACGCCGGAGCAGATCATCGCCGCGGCGACTTCGGAGCGCGAGAAACGCGAACAGGCCGAAAAGGACGCAAAAGAGGCGCGGGAAGCGCTTCAGCGCCAGCAGACGCAATCGCAGATCGAAGAAACCTCGCGCCGCATCATCGCTGAGCAACAGCAGCAAGCGCGTCCGGCGACTCCGCAGGCCCCACCGCCACCCGATCCGCGCGAAGCGAAAATCGAGGAACTTTGGTGGACTGATCCGACTGAAGCGCGGCGGTTGCTCGCCGAGATGAACGACGAGAAAGTCAACAAGCGGCTCGCCGACGAACGCGAAGTGACGAAGCGCGAAGTGTTCACAGAGTTGACCGCGAAGCAACAGCGCGAGCGCGAGGCAGCCGATCGGCAGACCGCGAATGCGGCCTTCGATGCCGCCATGCAGAAGTTGCGCGCTGCCGGAGTTCCGGAATCTGAGTTGAATGACCGCGTACGTCTCGTCTCCGTCTACTCGGCCATCACGTTGAAGCCGACGCCGGAAGCGCCCAATCCGTACTACACGGATGGCGGCCCGATGAAGGCCGATGTCATCGCGAAAGCATGGCTCGATTTGACGGGACGGAGCAGCGCGACTGCCGGAACGCCACCGCCGCCGCCAGTTCCGCCGCCTCCTCCGCCAACGATCATCGCGCCGCCTGGGTCGTCGCGTCCCGCGCCCGCCGCCGTGCCGCCGGGAAACGCTCGCGCCGTGCCGCTCACATCCGACGCTCAGCGCGACATCGCGCACATGGCCGAAGCGTTCGGTTACGATAAAGACAAGATGCTGCAACGCCGACGCGACCGGCTCGCGCGAGAAAAGGGGAACTAGATGGCAACCGCAACCGCGAAATCAGAAGAGAGCGTAGTACCGAATCCGCGCGACTACACGAATTACGGCGATTGCGCGCTGAATCTTCCGCCCGACTGGTCGCGCTCGCGCATGGTGGGCGATGCGTCTTTCGTCCTGACCACGATCGGCCACGAGGGCGGCGTGTCGGACGTTTTCCTAACGATGAATCCCGGTCAGGCGCATCAGTTCACATGGTGCGACCCGAAGGACCAGAACAAGGTTTCGGTGCTCCGTTCGAATCACTACGTTCTCTGCTCGACCGACTGGACGAAGAATCCGCACCTCTGGGAATGGGATGGCGAAGGCCACATCGTTCATAACGGGCAACAGGTCTGGGCGCGCGAGAAAGTATTCTACGATCAGGATCAGGCCGAGCAAGTGCGACTCCAGCGGGAGCGCGACGGGAAGCGTGCCACGTCGGCGGACGAAGAGAACACGCTGCGCCGTCTCGAATCGCAAGGTGCTATCCTTGAGGACGAACGGGGCAGGCCGCTCAAGCCGCTCCCGCCGAAATAAGGAGGGGCGCGGATGGCGGGAGTCGAAACCAGCACCATCGGATTGCAAGTTGGGAAGCCGATGGATTCGGTTCTGCTGACGCCCGCCGCGTCTCCTTCGTACGCCGCCGGAAAACTGGTATTCGATTCCGACAACGACAGCCTGACGTTCTTCAACTCGGACTCCGGCGTCGGGATGCAAGTCGGGCAGGAGTTCTGGCTGCGCGCGAAGAATGTCACCGGTTCTACGATCGGCAACGGCGTACCGGTCTACATCAGCGGATCGGATGGCTCGCTGCCAACGATCGCTCCGGCTGCCGGAAATGCTGATCCGAACGCCTACACGGTGGGTCTAACAACGGAATCAATCGCTGACACCGTGACCGGTTTCGTCACGACGCAGGGCATCGTTCATGGCCTCGACACGTCCGGCTTTTCGAATGGTGCGATCCTATACGCACATCCGACTTCGGCGGGCGTGCTGACATCGACGGCGCCAACGTTCCCATACTTCAAATCCCGCGTCGGAGTCGTGGCGCGGTCGCACGCAACCCTCGGTCAGATCTTCGTGAATCCGTCCACGACGACGCAGCGCATGATCTCAGTGCGCAATCCGCTGATCTTCACGAAAAGCGATACGACGCTCGCGGATGTGACCGGCCTATCCGTCAACGTGCTCCCCGGCGTTCATGCGTTCGAAGCCGTGCTTCAGCTTTCGGCCTCGGCGATCGGCGGCTACAAACTCGCAATCGGTGGCACCGCGACAGCAACCGCCCTGCTCGCGCGCATCGTCGCGAACAACGTCCTGACGGCAGTATTGAACTCGGCGGTTACGGCTCTCGGATCGGCTGTCGGCGCCGTTGCGGGAACGGACATTTTCGTGCGCATCTTCGGCACCGTCGTCGTATCCGTCGCGGGAACTCTTACAATTCAGTTCGCGCAGAATGTTGCGAGCGGCGCATCTTCGGTGCTCGCGAACAGCGCGTTTCAGGTGCAAGTGGTGGCGAACTAATGCCAGGCGTCGATTTCCAGTTAGGCGGGAGCGGGATATCGCAGGCGACTGCGGATGCGCGCTACACGCTCGTCACAAGCGACGTCGTCGCTGTTGTATCAACACAGTTTGACAAGACGAACAACACCCTTGCCAACATCCCTGGTCTGAGCATCACAGTCGGCGCCGGAGAAACTTGGGTATTTCGTGCCGATTTGTATGTAAATTCTTCAGCCATTGGCGGATCAAAGTACGGGGTTGGTGGGACCGCAACCAGTACGTCATTTAAGGCTCGCGTGACGATACTAACGGATGGCGTCTCAACTTCCACGAACACGAGTCCGGGGGTATTTTCAGCCACCGAAGCGCAGGGTTTTGGGGCAGACACTAATGTCACGATCACGGGCACAATCACCGTCAACGCCGCCGGAACCTTAACGATTCAATTTGCGCAGTTCGTCGCTGATGCGGGGGCGTCCTCTGTTCTCATCGGGTCCTCATTCGAAGCACACAAGAAAACGTAAGGAGAAGTAAATGTCTGTCCAAATCGTAACCGTCCCGTACACCGATGGCTCATCCGGTGTCAATCTCGGAACCCTCATTTCTGGCTCATCGGCGGCGATGACGCTGCAACTAGTCAACGACGCTGACCCCGGTACCGAGCCGGGAGACGCCGCAACAATTCATCTTTCGGAATCTGTCCAGTCAACGCCAGGGTACTTTCTCACCGCCGTCTCACCCTCACTTCCGATCACCTGTGATCCGTCGCTGCTGTGGGTGTTTGTGCACGGCGAAGGCGACTTCGTGCAAGTCATCGCTACAACGTAAGCGCGTGCTACCATCTTCTGAATCGAGGTGACGAATGGCTACTCAGAACAGCGCATCCCTTCCGACCAACTTCGGATCGAACGTCGAAACGTCAACGACCGGCCCATCAGGTAGCGGCAACCTGCGTACCGATACGATCAGCGAAGCAACATCCGGCGCGGGCGTCACGTTCAAGCATGACATCGTGCTCGATCCCGGTGTTGATCTGACGCTCGGAACCGGCATTCTCACGCTCGGTTCCGGCGGCATCGTCGGCGGATCGGGCGCGCTCACCGCTGGCGCTGGAGGACTCGCCATTCCGAGCACATCCACCGTCTTTCACTCCGGCGGCGTTGCTCCAACGACAACGACAACCGGCACCGAACTCGTAGCCGTCACTACGGAATCGTACGTCGTCGAGATGCTCATTCCGTACAATTGCACCATCACCGGCATCGCGGTTCTGAACGCAACCGCCGTGGCGGGGAACATTCAAATCTCGCTCGCCGACTCGACGGGGGCCATCATCACCGCCGCGCAGACCGCATCGACGGCCGCTTCTGGGACCGCCGCATACCAGCAGGTTCCGTTCGCCGTCGCGTACGCCGCGAAAGCTGGTAAGTACTTCGTCGTGCTTCAGGCCAACAACACCGGCTACAAGGTCCGCACGCACGTCCTCGGCAACTTTACCGCCGGAAAGCTGACCGGCGGAACGTATGGCACGTTTACGACCGTCGCATCACTCCTTGGAACTTTCGTGACCGGCCTCGGCCCCATCTGTGACACCTACTGACATGCCGATGCCAATGCCTCCGGGCGCCCCTCCGCCGCAAGAACCGAAGCCGCCGATGCCGGAACCTCCGGGTCGCGAACCGAGTCCGTACGGAAAGCCGCAGGGCCTTCCGCCGCGCCCGATGCCGCCGCCATCAGCCGCGATGCCGCCCAGTGCGCCGCCTCCAGGCGCTGGCGCTCCGAACATGCCGTGGGTTACCCCCGAATCCGCTTCGCTTCCGTGGGGTCAGTTCGGCCCCATGCTCGCCGTCATGACAAGCTGGCTTGCAAAAAACGGATGAGCGTGCAACACTTTTCGTAACGCAGCACCCGCGAGACTCGCATTCGGGTCCAGCCTGAACCTCGGCGGAACCTGTCCTTCACGAGCTACGCATCGACTTCTCAACGTTGATGTTCGGAGGACAGCATGGCCGTCACTGGCGCAACCGCCGTAATCGCACGCCCCGGTCGTCGTAAAACCGGCGCGATCGTGCGCAGCCAACCGGAAGCCTCATCGCAGACTTATCCCGCGGGCGCACTGCTCGTTCGCACTACCGGCCAGTTCATCGGCATGGGCGCGACATCGCAGGCGCAATCCACCGGCCTTGTCGGTCTCGCCGTATCGACCGGCCAGAATCAGACCGCCAACGGCCTCGTCAACGCCGTCTATTTCGCGTTCGAAAAGGGCCTCCCTGTGAAGCTCACATTTTCGATCGCGTCATGGATCGGCTCCGTTCATCGCGGCCTCACCGCTGGCTTCTATATGTTCTCCAACGGTTCCGTCGTCGTGAAGTCCGGCGGCGCGTCCACCTGCGGCACGATCATCGACGCTGTCGAGTGGGACACCGGAGTCGCGGTTGCCGATGGCGATGGCAACCCTCTCGTCTACTTCGTCCCGGCTGACGCCGCGATTGCGATGTAAGGAGCCGACGCCATGACTTACTGGACTAAAGCAGACGCAATTAACATCGTCCGTGACCTCATCGACGAGGCATGGGAAGCTGAGACGCCCGAGCAGACCGCCGTCTACCCGAAGTATTGCGAAGTCGATTCGTTCGGTCGCGGCGAGTTCGTTGACATCCAGATCGGCGGCCTCGGTGCTCCGCTTCAGCGAGCGACGCTGGAAGACATCGACTACGACAGCTACGTTGTCGGCCCCGAGCTGCGCGTGATCCCGGTCAACTATGGCCGTGGATTCCGCATGGCGCAGGAAGACCTTGACGACATCGCCGATTCCGGGCCATGGGACGGAACCAACCTCGCGAAGATGGGTTCCTATCAGGACGTGATGCGGCGCTGGAAGCGCTCCTGCACAATTCGCGTCGAGCAGACGATGGCTTCGAAGATCCTCAACGGCACGACCGCTGGAGCGTATGCGGGCCGCGACGGACTCGCGCTCCTGTCCGCTTCGCACGTCACGCTGAAGAATCCTCCGCAGACGCAGAGCAACGTCACGACCGCCGCATCGCTTTCTCAGGCCAACCTCTACTCGGCCATCACCGCGCTCGATACGCAGCTCGACGATCGCGGCGACTGGATCGAAAACACGGGTGGCTACATCCTGCTCTACGGTCCCGCGAACAACATGCGTGTCGGCGAAATCCTGAAGACGGATCGCCAGCTCGATACGCACAACTGGAACAAGAACATGCTGATGGCCGAGGACATCACGCCGGTTCAGTGCAAGTACCTCGGCGCGTCCTACGCTGGCTGGTGGCTCATCTCGAAGAACCGCAACCCGCTTCACTGGAAGTGGCGCCAGAAACCGAAGTATGACGAGAACGTTGACTTCGACGCCAACGCCGTGAAGTACAAGGTGACCATGCGCGGCGCCTCGTATCATCGCGACTGGCGCGGGATCGCCGGATACCCGACCTCGTAAGCCGATCGGTAGCAGGGAGCCGTCGCGGTTCCCTGCTACACTTGCTCGGCATGAGTGAAGATCATTCCGACAGGGAAGATACCTTCGAGCGGTTTGCTGAGACAGTCGCGAATCGCGCTTACGTTATCGCCCACCCCGACACGTTCGCGGATTTCCGTCGAAACCTTCCTTTGATGATGGCTGCGCTTGATAGGCTAGTTCAGGCCACGCACGGCGAGTACGTTCCGCACCGTTATTGCGAGTCGGGAAAACTGTACGCGATGCCGTACCGCGAGCTCACAATCGAATTTCCGAAAGTGAGCAACGATGATGCCTTTCGTTCGATTGAGATGGCATGGCGATACGGGCAGAAGCTGCGGCAACATCTCGTCGTGACCGGAGTCTAAAGTGGTCCGGTTCATCAAGCGGCGCATCGTCGAACCTTTCGAGTATCGCGCGCAGGATCAGAAGCAGCGCATCCTCGATTCGCACCGAGTGAAGCGTTGCGATACGTGCCGCTTCGAAGTCCCTGAAGAGGACATCACCGTAGAAGATGGGCGTGAGCACTGCCCGATGTGCGTCGATACCTACACAGCCGAATGGCTCGCGAACGAGCAACGCCACGTCGCTGAGGTTCAGGCGGAATCCGCGCGTCGGCTCAATAGCCCGCCGCAATACTCCCTTCGCGACCTGAACGAGAGTGAGCCTGGAATCGTCACGGCGATCACGGACACAAACGGAAACACGCTGAGCCAAAACGGCGTGCTTCCGTTTCCGTCTCCAGCGGACGGGAAATCGACAGGACAACTCCTCATCATTCGCGGAGTTTCAAACAGGACTCTGCGGCTGATTGGTCAGCGGTTTACAGCCGCGAACGTACTCACGTTTCCGTCCGGTATCACGAGCACTACTCCGGTAATCGCCCCTTCGCTCATCACTTGCCTCCTGTCTGCGTCTGTAGGGATGACTCCCGGTTCGTACGGCTTCACGATCGCTGACGGGGTGACGCAGTCGGGCCATGAGTACCCGCGCCTGTTCGCTGTGCGGTAAGATGACCGTCATGGCAAATGACGAGAGCGGATTTACGGCCTGCGCCGAGGAGTATGCCGTCAAGGTTGGCAAAACGGTTGACGAGTTGAAAGCCGATGGAATCTGGCCGGTTCGTTGTCGTTGCAGGCCGGGAACCGACAACCCTCATTGCGGCGGATTCTTCATGGCTCGCGGAATCATGGATACCGTCGATGATGGCAACGGCGGAACCTTTCAGGCTTACCGGTCGATCCCTCTGACTAGCGCGCACGAGGTGACGCAGTGACGCGCCCTATCAGCGGTATCATCAAGCATCCCACGGCGATCATGGCGGGCCGACAGCACCTCTCCGCGACCTCGTTCAAACCGAAGAACGTAGACGCGACCGAAAAGGCGAAGCTATTCCGCGAGCAAGGCGTGGTGTGGATCAGTCCGACGCGCGGCCGCATCTACACGAACGTGGTCTGCTCGTGGCTCTCGCTGCAATGGCCGACGAACCACCTGCGCAGCCCCCTCCTCGCGACGGAGAACATGGAAGTAGCTTCGGCCTACAACTATCTCGTCAAGCTGGCGATGGACCGCAAGCAACTCCGGCAAGGATTTCAACCGCAGTACGCGGACCTCTTCGCCGATTCGCCGTTCATCCTCACGACCGAAGAGGACAACGTGCTTCCGAGTGAGACGCCGATCCGTCTGCTCGAAGCGATCATGACCTGTCCCGATTGCGGCGGCGAGGTGCTTTCGCCGAAATGGAAATGCGCGAAGGGCCATCAAGGATACGATGCCGTTTCCGGTCTCTACTTCATCAAGACTGACCCTCCGATTCCGATGGCGTTCGGTAAGCCGACGTTCGATAAGCGAAAGCTGAACTTCCATCCGCTCTCCGTCGTCGATGCCATCAAGCGCGGGAAAGTCATCGAGTGCAACGGAATCGCGATGGGCGCCGCTTTATGGCGTAAAGACCTCTTCCGTCGCGTGAAGAATACGAAGAACAATCCGTGGTTCAAAACGACGCCATCATTCACACAGGACTTGTGGTTCTGCAAGCGCGCGAAGCTCGAAGCGCATGCGCGGTTCGGGGTGCATTGCGGCGTGCGAGTAGGCCACTTCGATGCGGCAACCGGTCAGCTTTTCTGAAGGAGACGAATCATGTCAGCAGCCGAGATCAACATTGCCGCAGAATGGCAGCCGTACATCAGCCAGCAGGGCGCTTCTGATCTGTTGCAGGCCAATTGGTCCGGCAAAGGGTACGCGCGCTACACGCCAACGGCAGCGCAGCCCCTGACCGGCACCGTCGCCGCTGGAACCGCGCTGCCGTCCGACGCGCGACACGCTCTCATCTCCATCAAGGGTGGCGGCATTCGCGTTCGTACGGACGGCACGAACCCCACCGCCGATGAAGGTCTGTACATCCCCACAGGAACACTGCTCCGTTTCGAGGATCAGCGGCAAACGCTTTTGCAATTCAGGTTCATCAATGCGAACGGCGAGACGAGCGAAGTGACAACGATGTGGTTCGTGTGAGCCATGGCGAACTATGTCGCTATCTACGACAGCCGTAGGTGGGTCCGCTCCGACTCGACTGATACGACCATCGTTCTTCCGATCGCGGCGGGCGGCACCGGCAACACGACCGGGACGGCGACAGTCAACGCGAACCTGACCGGCCCGATTACCTCGGTCGGCAACGCAACCTCCATCGCCTCGCAAACCGGCACCGGCACTACGTTTGTCATACAGACGAATCCAGCGCTGATCGGCCCAACGACCGACACGCTCCAAACTTCCGGCAACGTAGGGGTTGGAGTTGCGCCATCGGGGACAAACGGCGTTCGCGTTTCCGTGAAGCAAGACGGAAATCAAATCACAAAGATCATTGCGAACAACTCCGATGCCGCTTCCACCGGAGCGGCTACCGTGATCGTGGCGCAGTCGGATTCCGCTATAGCGCAGACCAGCGCTTTCGGTTCGTCCTTCAGCGGAACCCTGTTCGGACTCAACCTCGCCGGACAATCCAGCTTCAACAACGGTAGCATGGGGACGGCAGGTGTCACGTTCGGCTCGACGAATGCCGCGCCGGTTCGCATCGGAACAAACGCGACTGCGGCAATCATCATCGGCGCGACAACTCAGGTCGTCCAAGTCGTCGCGCCGATCATTCTGAAGAGCTACACCGTCGCCACTCTTCCGGCTGGCACTCAGGGCATGCGGGCGTTCGTCACTGACGCTAACGCGCCCTTGTTCGGTCAGCCGGTCGTGGGTGGCGGCGCCGTCGTAACGCCAGTTTTTTACAACGGCGCCGCATGGGTTACGGCGTGAGTCAGAAGCAAAATCCGCCGTGCGTCTGATAAAACACGATGTACTTGCGGTTGAAGGAGTGATTCTCTCCGGGTACGCGATAAATTATAGCCGTCGTTTTTTGCGCAGAATCTAGTCCGTCGTAGAACGCTTTGGCGTCGGCGATCGTGGTGAACTGAGAAAGCGTCCAGTTGAACAGGCCACTTCCGCAGATCGGGCCGCCGATCCACGTCTCCGGCGTGTCGTATCCGGCGGCATCCGTCGAGCACGACGTATCCGAATCCGTTGGCGTATAGACGAGCGCCCAACTCAGATCGTTTCGAGAATAGGTGCCGGAGCGATACAGCGAAAGCGTCGGAACAAGACTCATCCGGTCCTGCTGATCTGGATCGTAGGAGCGGTCCAGAGCGTACGATGCGGCTTCGGGTGTGCCGTAAAGATGAACGGTGATCTTCGACGGGTAACTCTGAGCGGTTGCGGACAGTGCGGCGATGGTGAGCAGTGCGGCGAAAACTAATCTTTTCATTTCTCCTCCTTTTTCGTGAGACGCAAAAATGTAAGTCCTTCTTTCGTGGCGCGCAAGGGGTAAAAGAAAGAAACCGAAAACGGTATCTGCTACACTTTCTTTTGTGGCATGGACCGAAGTAGACAGCGCGACCACTTCTCCCGCCGAGACGGACATTCCATTCGGTCCGATTGGAACGAAAACATCGTTTCAGGGTCGCGTCCGCGCGCAGCTTGACAACCTGCCTTCGCAGCACGACCACTACACCCTCATCCCGACCTACTGCAATCAAGCCATCGAGGAGATTCAGACGCTCGGCCTTTCGATGGGGCGCGAGATGTTGGATCAGCTTCCGCGCCTGCGAAACTGGCGCTGGTGGGATGTGACGATCGCGGGACAGAACTGGCTCCCGCTCCCCGAGCGCATGCTCTGGCTGGAGGCGATGTTCTACGCGGAGAGCACGGCTGCGTACGATCCTTCCACTGTGACTCTGAAGCCGTCATCCGAGCCGCAGGGGGCAAACGATGACTTCGGCCTCTTCTCACGCACATCAACCGGCTGGCCGACGCTGTACCGCCGCGCAGGTTCGCGCGTGGAGTTCTGGCCGACGCCTTCGATCTCTCCGACCGACTACCGCGCCACGGTCGTTTTGCAGGGGACGCGCATGGACAACATCCTTTCTGCCGACACGGATACGCTCCTCATGTCGCCGCGCCTTCAACTCCTCGCAATTGATCTCTCCGTCGCCGTTTCGATGGAGAAAATGGGATGGGATGAAGCGAGCGAGAAACGCACGCAAGTTGAAACGAAGTTGGGGCGCCTCATCAGCCCCGGCGAGAAAGAGCGCGCCAGGAAGAAAACAACTACGCGAGTGGCGGGGTCGCCGTCGTGAACCTGCGCTCGCTCGTCCGTAAACCGAATGCCGACGAAATCAACACTGCGGCGGCGGCGAACCTCGCGAACGTCATCCGGTGGTCAACGCCGGTATCGGTTGTCGCTGCTGGCGCCGCCGCGGCGGTCGTGGTGGCGCACAATCTAGGAGTCATCCCCAACGTGTGGCACGTGGAACCTCACGTGGACAGTCGGTGGTGGATTGACCCCGATGACCCGCAATCGGAAACGCAGATGGCGTTCCGTACGGCGCACGCCGGAGTATTCGAAGCGAGAGCTGGCATCCAGTGAAACCGAAGGGCAAGCGGCACAACACCATCCCGGTTGACCTCGGAGGAATTTTCGGAGCAGGCGACCCAAGCACCATTCCGCCGGGCTTCGTCTCCGTCCTCCGAAACTACATGATCCGACCCAACCGTTTCGAAGGTCGCGCACCGTTCGTCTACGACTCGCTCGATGCGGTCAGCGGTTTCGCTATCTGGCAGGATATGACGAACGAACTGCAAAAGACGGTCGCGACATGCAGCGCGGACAACAAGCTCTACACGAAAAATGCGAACGGACAGGGGTACGGAACTGGCCTCGCGGGCCTGACGGCTTCGATTCGGCTGACCGGTTACACCAACATCCTCGGCAAGCTGTACCTGGCTTTCGATAACGGCGCTGGCGTGCCGACTGCGATGGCGGTCTACGATGGGACGAATCTGAGCATGGCGCCGTTCAATTCGACGATCAACGCGCGCTCGATCGTGTCGTATATCGATAGAATTTTCCTCGTGTATCCACGAATCACAGTCACGAATCGGTACAACCAAACGAGAGCCTACGATCTGACGGTCGCGGCAGGGGAATGGCTTCTCACGAATTGCGTAGCCAACAACGTTACATCCAGCACATCCACGATTTGCCGTGTCACTCCTACTGCGGCCGCAGCGACTTTTAGACTTGACGGTTCGTCTGTAGTCAACGGCGTGACGTTCAGTCCTTCGGGTCTCTTGTTGGCACCCTCGGCCGCAAATCAGCCCGTGACGTTTTCGTGGTCATTCCGATCGGTCAGCGCCACATACGACATGCCGATGACGGTTTCGCTATTACTTTCTGTCGGAAGGAATAATTTAACAGCGTACACGGCGGGGTGGTTGATCGTTGACGCGGCCGGGAATAGGCAGCGATGCACGATCGCTGGAACCTCCGCCGCTGCCGCTCCGGCCTTCGCTACGACAGTCGGCACGACCACGGTGGATGGCACCGTGACGTGGATATGCGAAGGCGGCAACGTCATGGCGAGCAGCGAATTCTTTGTGCGAAATAGCACCGACGCGCCTGGATTTACGACAGGCTACGTTCAATATTCACTTCCACCGACGCCCAACCTCGTCTCCGTATACGCGAGGATTAGTTTCGGCAACTCGGCGTCGCCGACGTACACGTTAGCGCCTATTGATGTCAGCCTGAAAGACGGCGTGCCGGACGGTGATCCGCGCAAAAAGAATTACGGTTTTCAGCTCACTGTAGGTGACTTTTTTTACCCATTCTTCAACAAAGAGTTGACTAACGTGGCGACGATCAACATTGACGCTGTAATCTGGAGCGAGATCAGCGACCCGAAACGAATTCTTGCCCGCAACACCTACCCTCTCACCGAGATCGCGGGCCTCGCAACCGCATCCATCGTGAGCAACGGGCGCCTAATCGTTTTCAAGCGCTCCGGCATGTGGATTTTCAAGGGCAACGCCGATCCGTTCGAGCCAATCCTACCCGAGTCGCCCGCGCTCTCTGTCGGCTGCATCAACCCTCTCGCGCTCGACGTTTCGCGCGACAACGACCTCTATTGGATCGGCGAAAACCACGTCTACAAAATGAAGGTCGGCGAGGACTCAGGACCGACGATGATCGACTCGCCGGGTATGTTCGAGGAAATCTTCGCGCGAGGGAGCAATTGGGTCGAATCGCAATCGACGTACAACATGCCGCTCCTCGCGATCGACCACGCGAACAAGGATGTATGGGTCTACACGCAGAAGGGGAAGATTTACATCTACTCGATTCAATCCGGCCTGTGGTCCTACCTCGATACAAACCCTACCGGAACGAGCGCAGAAGTCCGCGCGATGATCTTCGATCCGACCAGCAACCGAATGCTCGTTTCGTTCGGAGGAGCGGCGGCTACTCGGTTCGATGAAACGAGCGACGCGGCGGATACGATCGCGACGGGCGGCGGGACAAGTTGGAGCATCGCGAATGACATCGTTCCAAAGCCGTTCGAACTGTTCGCGGCTCGATACGAAGCGACGCTACTGGAAGTCGGCCTCTTTCACCTCGCAACGGTGCAGAACGGCTCGCTGTCGATCTCCTACTCGTACGATCGCGGGGCGACCTACACGACGCCGGACGGATACCCGGTCACATCATGGCTGACCGATCCACGCATCAAGCTGCCGGTGACGGCAACAGGGGTGAGTGTGACCGCCAAGATAAGCAGAGTCGGAGCGGGCGGGAAACGTAATTGGTGCATCAGCAAAGCCGACGCCCTGCTTCGCGTCCACCGTGGCGACCCGGGCCGAGTGAACGCAACCTGAGTTACACTATCGCTCGTTAGCCGCACTTCGCTTTCGGAGGCAGGCGCTCACGTAACAGCGGAGACCGTGGCGCGATGGCGAACACTGCATGGGTCGATCCCGATAATGACCCGCTGAATATTCGATGGGGCGGTTACTCGCCATTCAGCGACGGCGGAACCGGAGCGCTCGCATCGCCAGTCGTGGATACTTCCGGCAAGACTCAGCATGCACCTCCCGGTCCCGGCGGCGGAGGACTCCCCGGCGGAAGCAGTGGCAGCGGCAACAGCATCATCGACACCTACATGGGAGCGGGTGCCGCACCGGCAGCGGGGACGGCGGCCACCACTGGAGCCGGAGCCGCAACCGGCGCGGGCATCCTCGGCTCATCTCTGAAGTGGGGCGACATCATCAACGCCGCGCTGGCGATCTACAGCCTCAAAAAGGCCGATCAGACGCCGAACTTCTACCCCGTTCCGCCATCGCCATCCGAAACCTACCGGCTCGACAAGACGAAAAGTCTTTACGATTTCGCGTCTGGTTATACCGAGCAGTATTTGAAAGGCTTGAACGGCCTGAATCCAGATTTCAAGATGCCGAATAGCGCGACCGGGAATCCTGCTTTCATGGGCGGCGTGAAGGTCCCAACGGTGGACTTCGGCAAGATGCCTTCGATTTCCGGCGCACCTCCCGAGACCTCACAAGCCGTGTCGAGCATCCCTCCTGGTATCACTCCGGAGCGCGTCAAGGTTGATCCGACGACTGGCAAATGGTCCGTTGATAATCCAACGCCCGCCGAGCAGGCATGGCTTGACGCCGCGAACCGAACGAAGATGAGCGTACCGGCGGCACCGGCAACAGGCGGCGGCGATACCTACGCGCCGTAAGCGAGCAAACTGATGGCAGGAATGACCGCTTTCGATAATCCGCTCGACACGACAAACACGAACTCGGGCGCGCAACCGTTCACTGGCGGCGGATTCACGCCGATGCCAGCGCAGACCGGCAAGAATGGTAATCCATTTACCGATGTGCTTGACCATGTGAGCGCGTTCAACGACGCCATGATGCCGAAGAACACGGACGCCGTTCCCTCGGGCTTCGTCAGCTCCGGCGGGCCGATGCCGGTCAGCGCGTTTTCGACCAGCAATCCGAACGCCGGGACGAGCCAACAAACGCCGACTACGACGCCAGCGCCAAGCATCAGCAACCCGCTGACGCCTTCGACGCCGCAGGGTGAGACGCCGGTGTCAACGCGCACGCGGCCCTCAGCCCCACCCTCCGCTGCGGCGCAGTTCACGGATCAGCAACTCGGCGATCACTTCAGAAGCGGACAAGCCTTCACGTCTGACATGCAGGCGATCCTCGACCAGCGCAACCCGAAACCGGCGGGAACGGAAGACCCTGCCGTAGCCGCGGGCTGGTACCGGGGGTTCGCGTTTCTCGACCCGAGTTTCGGAAGCATCACGACGGAGGACGTGACGAATCAGCGGCTTCTCGCCGCCAACGGCAAGTTCGCGGAAATGGGACACCCTGAGTGGAATGACATCGGAAGATGGGCGCTGGCCGGAAAGCCGAGCGGCGGAGCTGCCGGTTTCGATCCCGCCGGAGGAGGATTCGTCGCCCCACGATGGGAACCGGATCAGCAGGCAATCGCGGCGGGGACGACGCACAATCCGCCCGCTACTACGACTCCGCCGATGGGGACCACTCCGACGACTACGCCTGGAACGACTCCTCCGCCGTCAACCGCGCCGCCCGGAACAACGCCGCCCCCGGCCGGAACGGGGACCGGGACAACCCCTCCCGCCGGAACGCAGCCACCGGCAACTCCGCCGCCTGACATTCAGTCGCTTATCGATATGTTTCAGAAGGAAGCCGGTTCGAACAACGGGCCGGATATGGAGAAGTTGCTCAGCCCAATGTTTCAGCGGCAGCAACAGATCCTCAGCGACAAGCTGCGCGCCGAAGCCGCGCTCACTCCGGGGCGGCTGGAGAGCGGCGGCTTCGGAGAGAACGAGGCCGACGCCCTCGCCACACTCAGCGGCCAGCAGTCGGCCACGCTCGCCGATTCACTCCAGCAACAAAGCCTCGCGAAGATGCAGCAGAATACGGCGCTCATCACGCTCGGCACCAACGCCGGAATGCAGAAGTATGTCGCGGACCTCAACGCCGATCTGACGAAGTTCCAAGTCAACACGAACGCGGACCTTCAAAAGTGGCTCGACAATCAGGACAACGCGCTGAAGAAGTACGGCATCGACACCGGAGACGTGCTCGCGCGGTATCAGTCGGAGCTTCAGTTGAAGGGGCAGATGTTCAGCGCGGAAAAGGGCGTCGATGCCGCCGCGCTGCAAGCCGCCGCCGCGCATGCCGCCGCCGCCGCAAGTGCTCAGGCGTCACAGGCGAACGCGCAGCTTCAGTTCCAACTCGGCATGCAGGGCCTCAACGTTGATCGCGAAAAGAACATCGGGCAGTTCATTCTCGGTCTGCTCGGTGTTGGTAACATGGATCTCAACTCCCTGAATGGAATCCTCAACGGAATCCTGCCGGGTACCGTGGTGACGAAACCGTAATGCCTAACGTAATCTCAGTCGGCCCAAGCCCTGCTCCGGCGATCATCGGGCAGTTCCTCGATCAGTACAACGCCAACCGGCGCGCTGACCAACAGGATGCGCTCGGACGCGGACAGCTCGCGCTCGGGGAGCGGCAGCGGCAGGATACGGCCAGCTTCCAGCAGGGGACGCTGAAAGAAGCGCAGGATAAGTTCGCCCTGCTGGAGCGTACCTACAACGACGAGCAGAAAAAGGTCGAGGCGAAACAGTACATCGATCGGATGGGGAGCTATCACGATGCCATCCAGTCGTTGCCGGAGAATGATCCAAAGCGCGTCGCGCTTGAAACGCAGGCGAAAGCGGAAGCCGCTGCCATCCCGCCAGAGCTGATGCCGTACGTGAAGCTGGCGACGCTCGCGCCGGTCCTCACTCCTCAGCGGCAGGCCGGACTCAACGCAAACGTGCAGGCGGCGGCAGCAACGGGTCGCACGGCAGCGGGCGGCACCGATCCTAACGATTACGCGCAGACGATGAAGATCGGTCCCGCGCAGGCATTCCCGACTCCGCAGATGTTCACGCAGCAGCAGGCGACGGACCTTGCGCGCCGCGATGCCGCGCCGGACAGCGCAGGGACGCCGACGCCGAATCTCTCCAAGGCCGTACCGTCGCCGTCAGGAAACGCCATCAGCGACTTCGAGGCGCGTTCCACATCGGCGATGCCGACCAGCGCCGACAGCCTCACCTCGCAGACGCAAGTCACTACCGAGGGGATGCGGCAGGCGGGCGAGACGAGGCGGACGGGGATGACGAACGCCACGCAGGTTAAGGTCGCCGGTATGGCCGCCGCGCGCGTTCCGGCCGGAAGCGTCAATCCCGACGACGCGAAAGCCATTGCCGGAGAGATCGTCGCTGGTCGTCAACCGCCAGTCGTTCATGCCCGCATCGAAGGACCGGTGCGTGCCGCTCTTGCCCGCGACGGATACGACCTCACGAAAGCTACGCAGGACTGGACATCGACTCAGAAGTACCTCTCGACGCTGAACGGGCCGGGGCAGGTACGGCTTCGTCAGGCCGTCGATTTCGCTTACGAATCGATCCCGCTTGTCGATAACCTCGCGAAGGAATGGCAGGGCGGCGGATTCCCACTCCTGAATAGCGCGCGGCTCATCGGCGCGAAGCAGGGCCTACTCGGCCCGCAAGCGCAGCAGATCGCCACGAAACTCGATCAGCAGATCGTCGAGATGCAGGCGGAGCTCGCCGTCGTCTACCGTGGCGGGAACTCGCCGACTGATGAGGCGATGAAGCAGGCCGCGCACATTCTTCAAACGAACTGGTCGCTGCCGACGCTTCAATCCGCGCTCGGCCTCTTGCAGCAGAACCTTCTCATCCGCCGCAATTCAATCGTTTCGGCCGGTGTGGCGACGAACGCGGGAAACAGTTACGCGCCAAATGTGTCGATTGCCGCACCGGGCGGCTCGCCCGCTCCGGCTTCTGGCGGAAATCCCCTCGGCCTCACGCCACCTGGGGGGCACTGATGCCCTACTCGGTTGACGAGTTCGCAGCACAGATCAAGGCCAAGTTCCCCGAATATGCGAACTGGCCTACGGATCACCTCGTTTCCGAGGTTGTCGCCAAGCATCCCGAATACCGGTCATGGGTGACACTCGACCCGCGCACCGAGATTGCGATGCGGAAGGAGAATCCGCCCGCTACGGCGCATGGCGATCCGGCGGCGGGACAAAGTGATATCAGCGCCGGAGACGTGCTCGGCGCGGCAGGAAAAGGAATAGCGCATCTCGCAGGCGTTCCGACTTCCATGGCCGAAGTCCCTGCGGCGGTCAGAGATTGGGCGCTCAACGTCGCGACGATGGGCGGATACGGAGCCGCGAAAACGGTTGGCGGTATCGCTGCCGACGTAACCGCTCCGGCTCGGGCCTACGCATCAGGACAGGCCCCAACCGCGAAACAGAACGCCGGAGCCGTTCCGATCATCGGCAGGCCAGCACTGGAGACCGCGCGTCCGGCTATGGCCTACGCGCACGGAAACGCCCCTACACGCGACGAGAACCTAGGGGCCGTCGAATCGGGCACGGCACTCGCCGGAATGGCTGCCATGGCGCACCCTGCGCTCGCCGGAGCCATCGAGGGCGCAGGTTCGCGCGCTGGCGCATCACTGGAAGCCTCCGGAGCGCGAACCTATGCCGACGCTTTGGCGCCGCGTGACGCCCCGATGCGCCCGCTCGCAGAGACGATCGGCTCGAAACTGGCGGGAGAGGGCAAAGTCCTCGGCGATCCGGCCAAGCAACTCGGCCCCGCTGTAGGCGGAACGGCCGACATCCCTGTCCAGAAGTTCGCCAAGACAACTGCCGCAGACAAGCAACTCGAAGCGCTCCAAACGAAATATCCAGACGCGCAGATCACGGATGCCGGAACGGATTTCATCGTTCGTCGCCGCACTGCCGAACGGGTGCAAGCTGATGCGCTCGCCTCTTCCATCCCGCCCGCCGTAACTGATTGGTGGAGAATGGCGAAGGCGGCGTTCGGTCCTGCGGCTGGTGGCAGCGTTGGCGGTGGAGTCGGCTTCATGCTCGGCGGGCCAGCCGGAGCCGCGCTCGGGGCCGAGATCGGATCGGGGCTCGTGACAGCAGCAGAAGCGCCGCTCGTCGTGAAGAGCGTCGTGCAGTCCCCGCTCTGGCGTACAACTTCAGGCGTCGTGAAAACCTCGCTCGGAAAAGCAATGCAAGCCGGAGACTTCGGAACGGTCACGACGATCGCCGCGCGCGTTCTCGGCGGGGTGGGCTTGGAAGATTCCTACGGCCATGACGAAGCGCTTCACAAACTCGTCTCTTCGCTTCCGGCTGATCCCGTCGCGCGGCAACAGGCCATGCAGGATTACGCTGCCGTGTACGTGAATCCAGATGGATCACAGATCCCTGTCCCGTTTCACGTTCAGAAGAGCACCGTGGATGCGCTCGGGCCAACGCGGCACGCGAGTGGTCGTTACTACACGGAATGGCCGAAAACTGGAGATGCCAACGAAAACGACCCGCTTCTTTCGAAGTCGCTTCCCGCGACCCTTCTTCCGGATCAGTTCAAGGCCGGGAGAAGCATCAAGTACGGATCGCCGATCAGCGGCGTCGTTAATGGTGAACCAGGAACTTCTGGCCTCTACGGCGCGCAGTTCACGTTCGGTCCCAACTCGGGCAAGTTTGATCCGAACCAGAACGACTACGACAACACGGCCCTGATCTCTCGAAAGAACGCCAACGACACGGACGTTTACGCGCACGAAACAGGGCACGCCGTTTATTTCAAAGACATGTCCGACGCTCAGCGTGCCGCATGGCAGAACATCTACGACAGCGCTTGGCAGGACATGAAGCGCAAGGTAACGGCTGCCGGGATTAAGCAGAGCCAGCCCGACGCCGACGCCCGGATCAGCGAGATTGTCGCGCAGTATCCGAAGGCGATCATGAGCTACCACGGCGACGGCAAATACGCGGAGTCTTTCGCCGAGTTGTTCGGTCAGTATATGGCGAATCCGAGCGCGTTCAAATCGACGTATCCGGGCGTCTACGATTACTTCCGAAACCTGTTCGGCGGCAAGGAATACGTCGGAGCGAAATGATGGCGGCGCAGGATCAGAACGGGCCACCAAAAGGCAGCGGCACCTTCGACACTTCGATCAAAGCATGGCTGGCTGCGATGGAAAAGGCGAAGCGCATCAAACCGGGAGGGCGACTGCTCTTCATCAACAAGAAGTCGGGGCAGGCTGGCTGAGATTTCTATGGCACTATGTCCCACAACGGAGGGTAATGCATGGAAGAGCGCGAGGAGCGTGACGAAAGGATTGAGCGCAACGGTCCCGGTCGTAGAGAAAGCGACAGGCCAAGCGTCTGGCAGAATCCTGGATTGTGGGTTTCGATCCTCGGCCTTCTACTCGCAATCTGCGGCATCATCGGCGGCTATGTGTCGCGGCAACTCAGCGACCTGCACACCGACCTTCAGAGGCTCAACGATACACAGATCAGGACTTTCACCGAGCAGGGTAAAGACATCAGCTACCTGAAAGATGCGCAGAAAGAAACGCGATCTGATCTTCGCGACCAAAGCGCATACAATCTCAACATGAACACCAAGATGACCGAGATTGTCACGACGCTGAGGCAACGTGGCATTCCCGCCCCGAATGTTCCAGACCCCCCGAAATTTGGAGGACAGCAATGATTGATCCGAGCGTAAAGAAGATCCTCAACAACGGCGGCTTCATCGCCGCGCTCGCGCCAGTGTTGGCCGCCCGCTCTGGCTGGCATCCGCTCCGGGTCGCAGCAACGCATCTCGGCGAAGTCGCCGCCGCCTATTCGAAGATGTTGGCGGCTGTCGGCGTTTCGGTGAAGGTCGATGGCGATTGGGAGGGCTGCGAGCAGGCGCAATTGCTGATGCAGTGGACCAGCGAGAACGGTCCCTCTGGCGATATCGCGAACAAGGTTGCGCAGATGAACGAATGGACCACCGCTATCTGGAAAGCCTGCGCCGACCTCGCCGCCGGGAAGATGCCGACGTAGACGAATGACCTTACTCGTCATCGCGATCGTCATCGCAACGGCTCCAATCGCCCCGTGGTGGGCAGCACCCGCCGAGCACATCATCATGGCTTTGATCGTGTCGCTTGTCCCGGTGGCGGCCACCGTTGTGCGCGGATTCATCAGTCATCGCGAGCACGTCCAGAACCTCGTCGAGGTGCAGCGTGCGACAGCAGGGCGGGACACGATCATGGCTGCCGTCGAGCAGGTGCATCAGGAAGTGAAGACCGGCAACGCGCTGAAACTCGGCGAGCAGTCCGACGCAAACGAGAGCAGACGGATCGGGCAGATTGCGCCGAACGATCGCACCGAGGCAGAGCGGTCGCATATCGAACAGATACCGGAACGGCGGTAACACGGCGCCGAAAGAGTAACGCGATTCGGGTGTATCCTGTCCTCAGTCAAGTCCCGTCGCCGTAACCAGTCAAGTCAGGAGAGAAAGATGGAACCATCCGAATTCGTGAAGTCCAAAATCAATCCCATTCTCGGTTCGTGTTTTCATGAGGGCGTAGGGCGCGCTAGGTTCGTCGGCAACAACGAACTCCTCACCCCGAGCATCGACTTTCTGCGCAATCGCACGGAAGAGATGGTGCGGGTCATCGTCGGTCTCGCTCGCAGTATGCGAGACCTGAAGGGCAGCCGCAATTTTCCCGGCGAGAATCCGTCACCTGAATACGATCGTGGAGTTGAAGATTGTGTGCTCGCGATGGAAGAAGAGCTTGGGGTCAGTGATCCGCAGGGCGTCGAAGTGTCGCGCATCGAAGCAAAGCCGCCGCTACAGGGAGTCGCATTACCATCCAGCGCCTACACCTTCCGCACGATGGCCCTGCGCGAGGTTCGCGACTACACGCAACATCTCACCGGTCGAATCAAGACGATCGTCGATGCGGCAATCTCCGACCCACAGCAGAACAAAGCCGTGAAAGACCTCGTTCACGCAGCGATGTGGACGGAACATTACGATGCTGTACGTGAATGGGCCGAGGTTGCGACCGTTCGACTGACGCCGACGAACGAACCTTCGCAGTGCATCCCGGCGTTCCCGTTCGCGACCGATCATTCAGTACCGGCAAGCGTCTAAACCAACGCGGCGGGACTTGACTGCTCGACGCGGCACCGAAACCGCATCCCTCCCCGTTCAGGAGTATCATCCCTCCCATGAAATGCCGCCGACACGAACGCGCCAACTGTTCCATCCCGGACTGCCGGTTCGATCGGATCGACGACACGCTTGCTCTCATCCTTCACAAACTCACCCACATCGAAAGGAACGAATACATCATGAGCCAAGAACTCGACGCCCTCACCCAAGCAGTTGCCGACGACACCTCGGTCGATCAGTCGGCCATCACCCTCATCAATGGTCTGGCTGCAAAGATCGACGCCGCCAAGAACGATCCCGCCGCGCTGACTGCGCTGAGCGCGCAGCTCAAGCAGAACTCCTCGGCTCTGGCGGCCGCCGTCGCTGCGAACACGCCTGCCGCGCCAGACACGCCTCCGGCCACCTAACCTCCACCGAACGGGAGCGGCGGTTGATAGGCCGTTCGCTCCCCATCTCGCCGAAAGGAACGCGCGCATGTTGGTCCTCATCCTCTTCGTCGCCGCCTTCATCCTGTTCGTCCTCGCCGCGCTGAACGTTCCGAGTACACGGTTCAGCCTCGGTTGGGCGGGCGCTGCGTGCGCCATGCTCGGCCTGCTCATTCAGCACTGGCCGCACTGATGGGCTGGCGCCTCGCAAAGTCCCTCGAAGTCCTGCGCGATCAGATCAATACTCTCGCGCCGGGACGGGCGCGCGGATGGGATGGCTCGATTGGCGACGCATCGCATCAGGCCCGCAAGTCCGATCACGATCCCGACGCTGATGGAGTCGTTCACGCGATCGACGTAACGCACGACCCGAAGCGCGGCTGCGATGCGAACGTGCTGACCGAAGCGCTACGGAAAGGGAAAGACTCTCGGTTGAAGTACTGCATTTGGAACGGGCGCATTTTCTCGTCACTCGTCAGCCCGTGGAAGTGGCGGGTTTACAACGGGGCGAGTAAGCACGACCATCACATGCATGTTTCGGTGATGGACGAAGGCGCGGACGATACGCGCGCTTGGAAGCTGACCTGAAGTAATCGGCGCGGTTCGGATTGTCCGAACGAATGAGCGCCCCTTGTCGGCAGAGTCGGGAACGCTTTGGCCTGTTGCAATCTTGAGGTGTCGACGCCATAAGTCGCCGTCTGCCATTCAGGCTGCCCGCGCGTCGGTGTCGCCGCGCCGATTTGTCATTCGGTCTTCAGTGGTCCCGACGATTGGAACGCGACCCCGTAGTTAAGAGGCAGACACCCCGGCGATCCAAAGCGAATCGTTTGCCCGTGTCTGTCTTGCTGATCGGATGGACGACATTCACGCGCAGAGCGGCAGAGATCATTCCGCCGCAGACACCGCACGATCCAACCTGAAGGGCGCAGAACCGGAACCGCGTCACTGTCGCAGTTCGGACAGCGAGGCAGATGGGCATCCTTGCCTTCGTAGTCGGTTCGTTCTACGCCGCAGTATTTTGCCGGGCAAACCCACTCGTAGCCCTTCTGTCCCTCGCGCGTTTCGATTTCCATCACATCCCTCTTTCTTGCTTCCTGTTGGCGCTAGTTAAAACTGAATGCGTAACGACCCCTCGCTCAATGCTCGTCCCGCAAGCACAGGACGCGCGGCTTTCATGCTTCGACGCTTCCGGTTTATAGATGACGTGCGGCCTTCCGTCGTCGCCACGATGAACGAGGAGCCATCGTTTCATCACCCCTCCGTCCCGTCATTCGCATCGTAGTCATTCCAGTCGAAATCGCGCTCGTCATCTTCTTGAAGGTCGCGACAGAAGTGGAAGACTTCGTCGTCATCATTTTCGAAGATTACTCCGCAGTGCCAGCACTTCTGTTCCCGCTCGGCCATCACCGCACCTCCTCAACGCACGCCTCATATCCAGTCCGCGCTGCCCACTCTTCCGCAACGCCCTTCGCCGATTCCGCGTGAACGAATGTCCGCAACTTCTGCGGCGAATTGCGAGCTTCGAATGCGGAGCGGACGATCCATGTGCCAGCGATGGAGAGGTATAAGCGATGCGCGCCGGATTGGACGGCTGCGAGGTAGACCGGCTTCATTGGTGACACCTCGCTCGCAATCCTCGGTAGCACCCGACCTCGGCGCAACGTCGCGTGAATCCCGCGAACGTGTGCGGTGGTAGTGTCGGGCGTTTCGGATTCCGGAATGCAAGGATGGTCGGGCATGGCCACGAGTTACGACATCCACGGCAATAGACCGCGTAGAAATCGCCAGACGTCGTTATGACGTGGCAGGGTGGCGACGGTTTGTGTGTGAAACGAGGATCGCTCATCGCACGCGCCCTCCTTCAATCCCCGGCGACCGAACACTCGCAAGGTGCGTCTGTATCCGCCGGATCGCCCGTCGCCGCTCTACTTCGCCGCCCTCGGTGATGCGGCGCCTGCCAGCAACGCCGATCCATGTAGCGCAGATCGAACAGAGGGAGCGCCAGTGTTGCGGGAAGCGGGCGCAGGCGACGCAGAGTTGGCGGCTCACATCCACCTCAACGCGATTCCGTTGCAGAGCAGGTGCATCGTGTTGTCCGCGATGATGAGCAGCCATGTCGCGAGCCACACGGGGCGGTCGGGCGGGTAGCCGGTGCCGACGCAATCGCGCCATGGTCGCTGCCAAATCCACGGCACGCGATCGGATGTGAAGCCAACCGGAGCAAGCCAGTTCTTCGCCCATACCACGTAACGCGCGAGCCGCCATCGGTCGATGACGAAGTGAGTCACGACGATGAACGCCCATGCTTCGAATGAGGGGCGGCACACCGCGAACGGGATCGAATAGCAGAGGGCATGCGCAGTGGCGGCTATGGACTTTCGCGTTTTCTCCGTCGCCATCCAGTCCGACTGAAGCACGTAGTCGCCGATGAGGTGCGCGACGATTTGATCGGCTGTAACCATTACACCTTCCTCCTGTGCGGCTCTCTCGGGTCCATCACATGCGAATCGCGGCGTAGGCCAGCGAGCGCACGGTCCAGCTCCGTTTCGAGCCGTTCGATCTCAGCGAGCATTAGCGTGCGGGACAGCTCCAGAGCGGACTCTTTCCGCGCGCAGTTCCCGCACGTTTGCTCCAGATCGACGATGCGGAGACGGTTGGGATCGGCGGCGGCTGAGGATTTCATCGGGGCTATTCCGCCTGCTCGTCGTCGTCATGCTCTTCGTCGTGGCCGTCGTTCGCCGCACGTTGCGTCATGGCTTCGAACTGAAACGGCACCTGATTACCGCCAGCTTTGATCTCGTGTGCGACTTCGAGCAGGCGTTTCTTCAGCTTTTTCAGGTCCGTGTTGGCGCGCTTGTTCCACTCCGTACGCTCGCCTTCTTTGTCGAGAATCGCCATCGCGATTGCGGCGATTTCCTGATTCAGGTCGCGCCGAATCGCGATCGTGCTCGTCTCGTCGGTAATCAACTCGGTTACGTGCTCTGACATTTGATTCTCCTCTTGCTTTTGTTGAACTGCGATTAGAACTTCTCGATCGTGATTACCGCGCCCGGAGCGTTCTCCGCCGTCGCGTATCTCTTTTCAAGGATGGCGTATGCGACCACCTGCGCATCGTCGAACCAAACACCCGCATCGGTCAGCGCGTCCTCGGTGGAGCGCGCCAGTTTCGACACGTCGGGGTAAACGGTTGGATGGATCGGCGCATCGTCGCGTAGTAGGTGGCTGAACTTCCCGTCGCGGTAGTGATTCTTCGGGCGGACGAGGTAGAACGTCATCCAGACGCGCAGCGGGCCTGAGAACGACGGAATTTCGGCGCCCGGCTGATCCCATCGCATAGCCGTCGTTGCTGCGTCTTTCACGGCTTTTCGCCACGGTCCTACCTTCTTCGACGACTCGACGAGGACCGCGTGTCCAGCGCGCATGCCGACGAACTTCTTCGAGCCTTGCGGGGCGGGAGTTCCGTGGACGACGATTCTCATTCCTTGCCGAACCTCGCCGCGAACACCGGCCCGTACGTGTCCACGATCCACTCCGCCGCCGCCATGTTTCTGGCTGACGGATCAATCGCCTCCGCCGCGATACGGCTTGCGCCACTGGTCGGATCAAACGACGCGAGGCACTTACCGCAGAGAATGTCGTCGAACATAGCTGGCCTTTGGCAGAGTTCGCATTTTGCGGGGTTTACGATGGCGCACCGCCGTTGAAGCGCTTCTGTAGCTCATAGTAGCGCGCCGAGTTGATGCCGACGTTCCGCTCGAAGGCTTCCGCGAAGCTGCCATCGCCAGAATAAAGATTCCCGCACTCGCGAATCCATGTCGTAGCCCGTCGCGAAAGCTCAAGGAACGCCCTCTCGGTTATCTGCCCGTTTCCGTTCGCCTTCCCGAACGCCCGCGCATGAATCTTGTCCGAATTGAAGTCTCCATCCTTGACGCGGAACAGCCACGGAAAGCGGATTGTCGGCCAGATGTACGGTTGCACTTCCACGTCGGCGATCAGTTGCTCTAGGAGATAGTCACGTTTGCCGATTGCCTTCTTCCACTTTCGGTAGGGCGCAACAAGTCTCGCTCGATTCTGCACCTTGTCGATATGGATGTTCACCCGCTCCGTCATCGCGTTCCATGCGTCGATTGCGCGGTCGAGTTCACCGGGTATCGCGGCGCCTCGTCCGACGAATGATGGGATCATGATTTCCGCGAGAAAGGCGTCCGGGTAATCGCGTTGCGCGGCGCTCAGCGAGGCCATTGCGAGAACTTCCTCATCAAAGCGAAAGAGGATGCGATCAATTGAGCAGATGAGGAACATTACCAGCGCTCCAGTTCCGCATCGTAGGCATCCTGTGCGGCTTCTCTTGCGGCGCTTTGGTAGTCGAGACGCAGCTCGCGCAATTCCTTCTGAAGCTGCGCATTCGTAATCTCTCCGCGCTCATACGCGGCGTAGATTTCGTTCTCCTCGCGCTCGTACTGGGATTCGTAACTCATGTCCTACTCCCCCACCTTCGCGCCGGACCTGTTGGCGATGTACAGCATGAGCGAAACGTACGCGACCGTCATCAGGAACGCACCGATGAAGACGCCGAGAAAGAAGGCTCCGAGGGTGGTCACAGGTAATCTCCGGCATCCACTTGCTTCGTTACGAATTGCCACGCGTCGCGAGTCCAGCGGGCATCGTTCAGCGCCGAGTGTTCCGCGTTGCCCTGCTCCGGCAGTTGCTCGCGCTTCACGCCGCGCGTTTTCATCTCCTGCTTCACGTCAAGGCAGTGCATCGGCCAGCCCTTAGGAAGGTCGATCATGCGCCCGAAGATTTGGCAGAGCACGACCCAATCGTAGTCGGCGAAGTAGGCCCAAAACTCGGGCTTGTCGTCACCGATGAAAGCGAGGATGTGCGATCGGATTTCATCGAGCCGCATACCGACGCTGCGAAGATGCGGCTGGACGTTTATCTTCAGCCATGGATCGGCGAAGCGCCGGAAATCCTGCTCGATCAGATTGTCCGCATTCACGATCTCGCAATACAGTTCGCGGTCATCTTCCGAAACAATGCCGATTGACAGCAACCGGATTGGATGCTCGGGACCGCGCTCGATAAACTCGGTGTCGAAAAAGTACCTCACGATCCTTCCTCCATTCCAAGCAGCTTCCGATTCTCCGGCGTGTCGGCGACGATGAGGACGCGCTGGGGCTCGTGTCCGTCCTCCGACCATTTTTCCGCTGTAGTCTCGTTCGAAAACACAGCGTCACCGTTAGGCTCAGAGCCGTCCATCGCTAGCCATGCGCTGAAGGGCTTCATGGCTTCACCGTCCGCGATAGTCGGTCGATTTCTGCGGCAATGAGCGCTCCGGCCTTGACGAGTTCGCGGATTCGTCCATCCAGTTTTTCGCCCGCTGTTGCGCCGAGCGGGAGCGGCGATGGCTTCCACCATCTGCGGTCCCAAGGCCATGCCTTTTTCACATCAACAGGGCGCGGAGGCGGCCACGCGTAGCACGCGGCAGCGACGGCCATCTCGCCGAGCGAGTGTTCGTCGTCATGCTCGGCGGTCCACTCCTCTTCGACGATCTGGCGCTGCCGTTCTTCGGTGATAAGTTCCGCTCCGGTTTTCATCCTTCCTCCATCGCGGCGATCAACTTGCCGGAGATTTCGTTGTGGTCGAAAATGTACAGCGGTAGGGCAGCGAACGTTTGCACCTTCCCGCTCGTCAACTCCGAAAGTGCCAGTTCGGCCTTCGACTTGCTGCCGTCGTTTTCCGCCATCAGGTGCGTTTCCACGCGGTTCGCCAGATCCTTCGCGTATTCGATGGACATGGCGCCATCGGGAGGCTCGCCGCCCGCTTCTGGCGGCACGAATCCCGGCCTGAACTTCGCCGCGCATTCGTCGTAGACCTTCTTCAGATCGGCGTATAGATGCGGGTCAACCTGGGCGACCGGGTCACGCAGCTCGTCACAAAGCGGCTTGGCGTTCTTCCAGCGCTTCTCCAACGCTTCAGACGACGTGGCACGCATCAGGAAGCCTTCTGCGGCTTTGGCGCGCTCAGCGAGCGTTTGGGGCGGTTTCTCGGCCTGTTTGGCGACCGGCGCGGCTTTCGATCCGCCGAGTGACCATTTCGCCAGCGCGACTCCGTGCTCCTCGCTCATCGGCTTACCCTCCGACTCGGCGAACATCTCTTTGAATTGCTCGGGGAGCTTCTTCATCATCTTCTCCCCGACGTTTTCCGGGTTCCACGTCGGGACGCCGTTTGCTCCGGGCATCAGAAGCGCGCAGACCGTGCACTCGTAGACGAAGCCCTTGCCTGCGATCGGCATGAAGCCCATCTGAATGACCTCGGTTTTCCCGCCTTTCTTGACCGGCTTCGAAGATTCGTCGGCGCGGAAACAGAGGATGAATACGACCGAAGTTCCGTGCGCCAGCATGGACCGCAACAGTTGCTTGCGCGCCGCTTTTGGTTTCGTCCACGCGAGCATCGCGACAGCGTCGCGCTTCTTCCAGTCGTCGCCAGCCATCCGGTCGAGTTCCCTTTCGTGAGACTCGATCATTCCGCCATCCCCTTCATGTTCATGTGATGCTGAGTCGATGATGATGATGGAGGATTTATTGACCTTCACGGCATGGTCAATTGCCGCCTGATAGTCGAGTGATCCGTGCGGCGGAGGAAACGCAGTGTATTGATAGTCGAACATCTCCGCGTAGTGTTTGCCGCGTCCGCTCTCGGTGTCGATGATCTCAATTTGCCCGCCGATGACCGACTGAATTCCGACCGCGAGCCGGAGCGCAGAGAACGTCTTTCCGCCGCCGCTTGGCCCCATCAGTCCGATCCACAGCGGGCGCGTACCCGGTTCGGCTTTCACGGTTTCGAAGGTTCGCTCGGGAACTTTCATAGCGATTCGACCTGTAGCGCTTTCTCCTCATTCAGGAGCCGCAGCATCTCCTCGCGCGCGCCGCTGTCCTCAATAATGCCCTCGATGATGGCGTTAGCGATTTCTTTCTCGCGGCCATATTCAACGAGCACCTGAACATCGGTCCCCGTGATCGCGTTCAGGATGCTTCCGCGAATTGTCCAGAATGCGAGATTACGTTCTTTTTCGTTCATGACTCTTCAGCCTCCAATGCTTCGATGATGGACCGCTCACGCCACGCAACCTCGGGGAGCACCGTCTCCCCTTCCGAGTCATCCCACCCGAGCCAAACTCCCGAGTAGATGCACTTCGCGAACAGCTCGCAGGCAAGGTCAATCTGTTGACCAATGAGCTGTAATGTGGAAGTCGGAAAGCGGACGAATCGGGAGTCGTACGGAGGCTCAACCTCGACGGCAATCGGAACGAAGCGTGAGCGACCGCGAAGGGCCGGAAAGATGGTCTCGATGCCGTCACATATCCATGCGGCCTGATAGTCAGCTCCCTCGCCGGCGAACTTTCGCGCGAGCGCCGGAGCGTCGATCGCCTTCGCTGTCGTCTTTGGATCGAACGCGGTTCCGGTCGCGATGTCGAAGCGGTCAGGCCGCGCCCGGCACCAGATTGGCCCGCTCGATGTCTCGCGCTGCCACACGAGGGTAACTTCGGACTCTCCGCGCTCCCATGCTTCGCCGTAGATGGGATTCGCGAGAATCTTCTTTTCGGCGAAGGCGGCGGCGCTTGTCGCGATGATGTTCTCCGCTTCGCTGAGCGGTAGTAGGCCATCTTCGATTGCCGCCGCGATTGCCGCCTTCGCCTCGTCCGTCCCGAGATTTCTCCCCGGCTTGCCGCTCTTTGTCTTGAAATCCTCGGGCCGGAAAACGCAGATGGCTTGACCGGCGCCGAGCAGAATCGAATGGATGGCCGTTCCCATCTTGGTCTGCTTCGATTCCTTCCGCTTGAACTCTCCGGGCCACAGATTCAACTCCCGCCACAATCGCGGATTCCGCGCCGCAAAGGTGAGCGGGGTTGCTTCGATCAGCGTGCGAATACCGGAAGCACTGAGGGCCGGTTGGGGGGTTAATTCGTCCGACAAATAGAGATCCATCGGCACATCGCGATGAAGGCCGGGGGCGAGCGTGTCGGTCACTTGCGACTCCAGCGCGGCCACTGGTTGGCCAGCAGTGAGCCGAGCGTGGGCACCTTTTCTTCCAGCCAGTATTCGCGCCACTCACGAGGCGTCACGCTACCATTCGCAGACTCGATGCCTTGCGCAATCAGTTGCTGACGGAACGATTCGACAATCTCACCGCGAGGGCCAGAATGGGAGCCGCCGATCTTGCAGACCAATGCGCCGAAAAACTCCGCCGCGCGCGGTGTCAAGGTTATAGTGACAACGACGGGGCTGCCTTTCATTTCTTGGTCGTTACGGGGTTGCGGCGCTCCCGCTACCGAGCAGTCGTCGTGGTGATTGCCCGGGCCGACGCAGTTGACGCCGATCCCTTCGCCGATCTCGGGCTGCGAGTCACGCCGATTGATGGAACGCTCCCTTAGCGGCTTCAGGGCTTCACCCTTCCGCGCGCTCACTTGCCACCTCCCGCCAACTTCCGCAGATCGCCCCGAACCTTGCTGAGCTGTTCGACGGCATCCATATCCTTCTCTGCCATCGCCGTCGTCAGCATCTCCTCGGCGACTCGTTGTGCGACCTTCAGTCCGGCGCCGGATAGGAAGGTTGTTGCGATTGTCTGTTCCAAAGATTTTCTGCTCATGCGTTTCTCCTTTTCGAAAACTTCGTGACCGGCTGCCGAGTCGTTCCTGTGTTCACTTCGGCGCGCTGTGTGGCGGACAACTCGCTTCTCACATCCCACAGATCACTAGCGGCGACCCCTCGTCCGCACTGGAGTTGCAGCCGATCACGAAACCTTCGAATCCATCTACTCCCCCTTCAATCCGACGCCGCGCTTGGCGGCATGATTTCCAGGCCGAGGCGCACATCAGCGTCCGCGTCGGTCCATCGGTGTTCGAATGCCACAAGCCTTCCGGTTCCGGCGCGTTCGCCGTTCTCGTGAACCATTCCCGCCAACATGCAAAGCGTTTTTGTAATCTCCGCTGCGGTCGGTACGCGGAGTTCGCCGCTCGGCATCGCCCATTTCCACCCGTTCTCGCGAAACACTGGAGCGAGGACGTGTGCCGCGTAGGTAAAGTGCTGATCGCTCGGCATCTTCGGAGGCTCCTGCTTCGCCTCCAGCGGCATCAACTCTTCGACCAGTTCACGAACGCGCCGGAGGCACGCATTCAAATCCTCATGCTCGCCGCAGTACCCGTTGAGGTGCGAATGAAGCTCCTGAAGCGGCGTTGTACCTTCGGGAAATGTGACCATCAGCTCCTCTCCTGCAATTCCGTAACAACCAGCTTCAAAAACGTCCGCCACGGAATAACCACCTCGCAAAGCTGGCACTCAACCGCCGGAGCCGTACCCTCATCCTCGCCGGTCGAAATGACGACTTCGGGATGGGCTGCAACGTGCTCCACGAAACGCTCGATGTGGCCGCAGGGTTGCGGCTCGCCAGCGATTGCGCGAAGGAGGCGGGATTCGGGGGTGTCGGCGGTCATGCGAGCTCGCTGGAACGCCATTCCGTTGCGGTCACGACGAGACCTTCAGGCCGCGACCAGTACCAGTAGCACCGGACCAACGGAAACGAGCGGTACGCTCGCGACCATCGGCACATCGCGCACCGATAGTCAAGGTTTCGGCATCACATTCGCGTGCCCGCACTGCCGTGCGTGATAGCCGTATTCTGCGACAAGGGCACGCCGCACGCCCAAACACGGCTGCTCGATTGCGTGCTGCGCGCCCAGCCATTCGCGTTGCTTTGCGAAGCCCTTCCGGAATGAACGGCTCGGGTGTCGTGGTCGTGGTCTGCATTGTTGCCTCCATATCCCTCAACTTCGGTTCGCCACTTCAGTTTGTCAAGGGGTCCGCGCGCCGATCGAAAGAAAATGTTGCGGACGGCTTGACAACGCGCCGACGCGAACGCAGATTGATCCCGCAACACCCGAACGAACCGAAAAGGAGGGCGACCATGAAGAACGGTTACGGTCCCGAAGATCCCCCGGAGTAGTCGAATCATCGCCACGAAGTTTGGATTACTGGAAGGCTGATCGAAAGGTCGGCCTTTTTCTTTGAGTGCCACTTGACTTTGCTCCAGTCGGGACCCAAGTTGGGGTGATGGACATCAGCGTGTTTTGGTTTCTAGTGCATGCGCACGATCACGTTATCGTGGATCAGCAATTCGGGTTGGAGGCGCGCAGGGATGCCGCTAGGATACTCTGGCGCTTGGCAGTTGACGTTCCGATTGGCGCACGAATGGAGCCTCAATGACCCGCCCCGATTGGTTCGAACAGCGCAACATCGCCGTGCGGTTTGATCCGTTCACCATCGGTGCGGTGTTGCTGATGTTGGCGATCGTGACGTTTGTTGCTGCGCGGAGGAGATCATGAAAGAGCAATGCAGCGAGCGAGTCTATGACAGTGACCCGTTAGATGTTACCGGTCACCAATGCTCGCGTCGCGCAACGAAAGATGGCAAGTGCGGCGTCCATCATCCCGGCGCGAAGAAGTCGCGTTCTGATAAGTCGCGCAAGCATTTCGATAGGAAGTGGGCGATGCGCAACATTCAAACCCTGCGCAATGCCGCCCTACTTCTTCGCAGGCAACGTGGCCTATCGGCGCTTGCAGATCGAGTGGACGAAGCCGCCGCGAGATGGGCCGAGGAGATCGCATGACCTCCCGCCGCATCGCCGAACCCGCCGCGCATATGGAGGCCCGATGA
>Ga0207670_10000127_pt1 | contig 50366 bp, 37 predicted proteins | sample KBSS23HmetaG_FD_184339 | JGI IMG/M metagenome (GOLD analysis project Ga0207670, IMG submission 184339) | Switchgrass rhizosphere microbial communities from Kellogg Biological Station, Michigan, USA - KBS S2-3H metaG (SPAdes) (version 2) | ecosystem: Host-associated > Plants > Roots >... | reverse complement strand
AGGGGCATCGCGACGAGGCGGATGCGGTGAACCGCACGTTCCAGTTCGATCCGGCGACGCTCGACGGCGTCGTCGTCTCGCACGCCCACCTGGACCACACCGGCAACCTGCCGACGCTGGTCGGCCAGGGCTTCGGCGGGCCGATCCACATCACCGACGCCTCGGCCGACCTGTCGCGCGTCATGCTGCCGGACAGTGCCTACCTCATGGAGCGCGACGTCGATCACGTGAACCGCCACCGCGACGGCAGGCCGGTGCGCCGGCCGCTCTACTCGCAGGACGACGTCACCGCGACGCTCGGACGTTTCCGCACGTACGGCTACGACCAGGCGTTCTCGCCGTTCCCCGGCGTCACCGCCACGTATCACGATGCCGGCCACATCCTCGGCTCGGCGATGACCACGTTCACGTTCGAGCGCAATGGCCGGAGCTTCCGGCTGCTGATGGGCGGCGACCTCGGCCGCGCGGACCGCGCCATCCTGCGCGATCCCGACGTACCGCCGGGGCCGGACGCGCTCGTGATCGAGAGCACGTACGGCGACCGCGTGCACGCGGACGACGCCACGACCGAGCGGCTGCTGGTCGACACCGTGCGGCGCACGGTGGACCGCGGCGGCCGCGTCGTGGTGCCGGCGTTCGCGGTGGGGCGCACGCAGGAGCTGGTCGCGGTGCTCCACCGGCTGATCGGCAGCGGCAAGCTGCCCGACCTGCCGCTCTACGTCGACAGCCCGATGGCCCGCGAGGCCACCGGCGTGTTCCGCCGCCACCCCGAGTGCTTCGACGACGAGACCCGCCGCATGTTCGGCAACGGCGGTGCGCCGTTCGGCTTCGACCGGCTGCGCTACGTCACCACGCCCGACGAGTCGCGCTCGCTCAACGACCTGCACGAGCCGTGCATCATCATCTCGGCCTCGGGCATGTGCGAGGGCGGCCGCATCCTCCACCACCTGCAGCACGCGCTCGGCAACGCGCGGAACACCGTGCTGTTCGTGGGCTTCCAAGGTGAAGGCACGCTCGGCCGCAGGCTGCGCGACGGCGCCGAACACGTGAACGTGTTCGGCGAGCCGGTGACCGTGCGCGCCGAGATCGTGGCGCTCGACGGCTTCAGCGCGCACGCCGACCAGCGCGAGCTGCTGGCCTGGGTGGCGCGCCTGACGCCGGCGCCGCGCACGGTGTTCATCGTCCACGGCGAGCCGGAGCCGGCGGAGGTACTCGCCGGCCTGCTGCGCGAGCGCACCACGGCCAAGGTGCACGTGCCCGAGAAGGGCCAGGAGTTCGAACTGTGGACGTGACCGAGTCCCGCTACCAGGTGGGCCAGCGGCTCCACCACCCGCAGTTCGGCGAAGGCCTCGTCGTCGAGGTCCACACCGACCGCGGGCGCGAGGTTTTGGAGGTGGTGTTCGACGGCCAGCTGCGGCGGCTCTCCGCCCAGCGCGAGTGGGAGATCGTGGATGGCTCGGCGCCGCCGGGCGCGGGCCGCCCCGCCGCCGCCCCGGACGCCGGGGACGAGATCGACGAGAACGGCGACGGCGCTCCGGTGGCACCCGCCAGTCGCCCCGGTGCCGGGCGCGACGGCGGCATGCGCCGCCATTGGCATCCGCAGGGCGAAGCGCTGCTCAAGCGCTGGCTCGACAACGCCTCGCATCCGCAGTCGCACTTCGACCTCCGCGCCGACGCCGAGGCCTGGGCCGGCTGGGCGAGCGCCGACCGGCTGGTCTCGCTCGAGAGCCTGCGCGGGGTCGAGCGCTTCCGGCACCAGGAGACGGCCTGCTTCAAGGTGCTCCGCGATTTCGGCGGGCGCGGCATCCTCGCCGACGAGGTGGGGCTCGGCAAGACCGTCGAGGCCGGCATCGTGCTCAAGGAATACGTGCTGCGCGGCGCTGTGCGCACCGCGCTCGTGCTCGTCCCGGCGTCGCTGTGCGAGCAGTGGCGCGCCGAGCTGTGGGAGAAGTTCGAGCTCGACTTCGTGGTCTCGCGCGGGCCGTCGGGGCAGTGGGGCCGCCATCCGTTCGTGATCTCGTCGCTCGAGACCGCGCGCCACGAACGCCACCGCAAGCGCGTGCGCGGCGCCGACTACGACATGGTGGTGTGCGACGAGGCGCACCGGCTGCGGAACCACCTCACGCTCGGTTGGAAGTTCCTGAACGACCTGAACCCACGCTACATGCTGCTCCTGACCGCGACGCCGGTCCAGAACGACCTGCGCGAGCTCTACAACCTGGTGACGCTGGTTCGGCCCGGGACCGTCGGCACGTTCTCGCAATTCCGGAGGGACTTCCTCTCCGGCCACGACAAGCGCACGCCGCGCAACACGCCGCGCCTGCGCCGCCTGCTGAAGAGCGTGATGATCCGCACCCGGCGCGCCGACACGCAGCTCACGTTCGCGCCGCGCAAGGTCGAGACGCTGTGGGTGCCGCAGAGCGCCGCCGAGCGCCAGCTCTATCGCCAGGTGAGCGAGTTCGTGGCCAGCGCCGTGCACGCCGAGCACGCGCAGCCCGGGCGGCCGCACTACTTCACGCTCATGGTGCTGCAGAAGGAGATGGGCTCGTCGTGGGCCTCGGCCAGCGGCACGCTGGAGAAGCTCGCCTCCCACCCGGAGGGCCTCGACGCCAAGCACGTGAAGGGCTTCGCCGAGCGCGCGCGCATGCTCAGCGAGGACGCGAGCAAGCTGCGCACGCTGCTGCGCTGCATCGCCGGCCTGAGGGGCGAGAAGGCGATCGTGTTCACGCAGTTCCGCGCCACGCAGGACGCGATCGTGGCCGCGCTCGAGGCCGAGCACGTCACCACCTCGGTGTTCCACGGCGAGATGGGCTGGCGCGAGAAGGAGGAATCGCTCGAGCGCTTCCGCAACCACGACCAGGTGCTGGTGAGCACCGAGGCCGGCGGCGAGGGGCGGAACCTCCAGTTCGCACGCATCGTCATCAACTACGACCTGCCTTGGAACCCGATGCGGCTCGAGCAGCGCATCGGCCGCGTGCACCGGCTCGGGCAGGAGCACCCGGTGCGTGTCGTGAACCTGGTCTCGCGCGGCACGCTCGAGGCCTACGTGCTCGAGATCCTCGATCGCAAGATCCGGATGTTCGAGCTGGTGGTGGGGGAGATGGAGGAGATCCTCGGCGCCTGGCAGATGCAGGGCTCGTTCGAGGACGAGGTGTTCCGCCGCTGGACCGAGTCGAGCGCGCCGCGCGCGCGCAAGCGCCGGTTCACCGAGCTGGCCCAGCACCTGGTCACGGCGCGCAAGCTCTACCAGCAGCAGCGCGACAGCCAGAGCATGCTGTTCCACGGCGCGAACGAAGCCGAGGAGGAGCGCTCGTGACCACCGTGACGCGACGGCGAACGCGCGCGAAGGACGGCGCGACCCCCGCGGGGAACGGCGCCCGCGAGGCGCGCGCGAACGGCAAGGCGCTCAACGGCGGCGGGGCACACGCTGGAGGCGGGTCCGGCAAGGCGGCCGGCCTGCCCGCCGTGCCGCGCGGCGAGACCGCGGCCGAATCGCCCGGCTGGCGCCGCTTCGTCGGGCGCTGGCTCGAGGCGCACCACTGCAAGGTGGAGGCGGCGCCCCGCGGTGACTGGGAGGTGGAGCTCTCGCCCGAGTTGCAGAAGCGCTGGCGGCGGCAGCGCGTGCGCCTGGTGTTCGACCCCGCGCGCCCTACCGTGCCGCGGGGCGCCTGGTTCACGGCGCCCGGCAGCGCCGGCGGCCGGCGCATCCTCGAGGCGGCGCTCGCCGAGCCGCTGTTCACGCGGCGCACCGCGCTCGCGTGCGTGCCGGGCGCGCCCGACGACGGCTGGACCGGCGCCTGCCGCGTGCGCGGGCTCAACTGGGGCCCGGCGCGCCTCGGACCCGTGCGCTACGAGCGGCGCGTCGCGTTCCACGCCGTGATCACGCGCTGGGGCGGGCTGCCGTGGCAGGAGCAGTGGGTGGTGCTCGTGGGCGCGGGCGGCGAGGTGTTGGAGCGCGTGCAGGCCGCGCAGGTTCCCGAGGTGCGCCCGCGCGAAGGCCTCTACCAGCTGCCCGAGGAGCTGGAGCCCGAGGTGCGCGAGCGCTGGCTCCTCTCGGCGCGGGCGACGCTCGAGGCGCTCGCGGAGGAGCGCGAGCGCGAGTGGGCGGTCTCGGTGGGCCGGCTGCGCGACGACGAGCTGGACCGGCTGGGCTCGTTCTTCTCCGCGCGCATCGAGGAGGAGGAGGAGCGCATGCGCCGGCGCGCGGGCCACGACGAGCACGAGCTCGAACACGGCGACGCCACGTCGCTGAAGCTCGAGTGGGAGCGGCGCGCGGCCGAGGTGCGCCAGCGCTGGGAGATGCGCACCGAGGTGCGGCTGTGGGGCATCGAGGAGTGGTCGTGGCCGGTGGCCGATCTCGAGCAGGAGCTGCGCGCGGGCGCGATGCGCGTGAAGGTGAAGGGCCCGGTCGACGTGGCCCGCGGCCGGCCGGCGCTGCCGCCGTGCCCGAGCTGCGGCCGGCCCGCGGAGATGCTGGTGCGCGCGCGCGGCACGGCGTGCTGCGCGGCGTGCGCTCCCGCTTGACGCTCGGGCGCGGCCGCCCGTAGAGTCCCCCGGCTCTCGAAGCTGCGGGGTGCGTACGGCCCCCGCCCGCCAAGTGCCGACTGGAGGCCCGCTTGTCGCTGGAATCACGCAAGAACGCGATCGACGACCCGGGCGCGGAGCTGCTCGACCGCGCGACCGCGCTCTGGGATCGCTACGGCCGCATCGTGCTGGGCGTCGTGGTCGGGCTCGCCGTGATCGGCGTCTCCGCCTACTACGTGATGGCGGGCGCCAAGCGCAAGGAGAACGCCGCCTCCGAGCGGCTGGCCGAGGCGAGCGACCTGTTCTGGCGCGCGGACTACGACCGCTCGCGGACGATCGCGCAGGAGATCGTGAAGCAGTACGGCGACACGCCGAGCGGGATCGACGCGCTGCGCATCGCCGGCGACGACGCCTACTGGCGCGGCAACTGGAAGGACGCCGCCGCCGACTACGAGGCGTACCTGAAGAAGCGCAGCTCGGGCCTGCTCGCGAACGGCGTGCGCCGAAGCCTTGGCTACGCGCAGGAGAGCCTCGGCCAGTACGCGGCCGCCGCCGCGAACTTCGACCAACTCGTCGGCCAGATGGACCGCGAGACGAGCGGCGAGATGCTGTTCGCCGCCGGGCGCTGCCTCGTCGCGGAGAAGAAGCCCGAGGAGGCGAAGAAGCGCTACCAGCGGATCATCGACGAGTTCCCCGACTCGAGCTTCCAGGTCCAGGCGCGGATCGAGCTCGGCAAGCTCTCGCCGGTGTTCGCGAACTAGTCGATCGTCGCGCCGTGTCGCGCCCGGCCGTGGTCATCCGCGGCCGGGCGCGAACGTTCACGGCCTACGCCTGAACGCCGCGTCAACGGAGCGCCAGCCCGCCGTGGTGTAGGGGAACACGGCGTCGGCGCCGAGTGACCTGCGCAGCGAGTCGCGTGGATCGCTGCTCGTGACCCGCGTCGAGTCGGCCATCGAGTCGGCGATGGCCTGCACGTAGCTGCGCTGGAACTCCGGGTCGATCGCAAGCCGCTCCTCGATCTCGAAGAACGGCTTGAGCGGCGCGGCGGACCCCTCGCGCCCGGTCAACGTGAGCGCGATGACCTGCGGTCGCTGCGCCCACACGTAGCTCAGGTCGAAGCGCTTGTCCCGGTACGTGCCGGGGCTCTTGCCGATGTGCCGGTCGGTGCGGCCGGACAGGTCCACGATGCGCTGCTCGAAGCAGCGATAGCCGACCTGGCCGGTGACCATGAGTGCGACCGCGTCGCCGGAGGCGGCGTGGGCGTGGATCCAGTCGGCGAGCGCCGCACTGCTCGAGCGCGCGACGGTTCCCATCGCTGCGCTGGCCGCGAGCCGTGAGCGTTCGGGCCACTCGAACGCGAGGCCGAGCGGCGCGCTCAGGAGCATCAGCAGGCTCAGGAGTCCCGTGCCCCCGCGGCGCGCGCGCACCAGCAGTCGTGCCCAGCCGAGGCTCACGATGACCGCGAGCAGCGGGAGGTAGGGGACGAGGAGCCTGCCCGCGGCCATGCCGTCCCCACCGGTGAAGAACGGCAGCGCGGCGCCGGTGACGCCGATGCTCGCCGCCACGAGCGACGTGCGCGATGGGCGACCGCCGAGGAGCCAGCCCACGAACCCCAGGGCCAGTCCCACGACGCCGAGGAAGGCCCCGCTCAGCGCTTGGGAAGTGTAGGTCCAGCGATCGAGCGGCCCGCCCGCCCGGAGATAGAACGTGTTCGGCAGCCACTCGCCGTCGTAGAACCAGCGACGGAACGCGAGCTGGCCGAGCACGGCCGCGGCCACGAGCAGTCCGGCGACGCCGAGCGATCGCCACGACGGCGCGAGCGAAGGTGATGCCGCGCCCGGCGCTGCCGCGGCGATGCGATCCTCCCATGCGCGCGACAGCAGCGGCTGGCTGCACGCGATCGCGCACACGAGCGGCGCCTCGGGACGCGTGAGCGCCGCCGCCGCCAGCACCAGCCCGCCGAGCATCACGCCGCCGTCGGCGGCGCTCGCGATCCCGAGCGCCCCCCAGGTGAGCAGGCACGCGTAGAGCGAGGTCTCGAGTCCGTTCATGGCGTGGTACGCCAGCCCCGTGGCGCAGGCGACGAGTGCGGCCGCGGTGATCCCGGCCACGTCGGCCCAGCGCTCGCCCGCCGCCGCGCGGCGCGCGAGCAGCCCCGCGCCGACGATCGCGAGCAGGCTCGCGGCGAGGCCCACGCCCTTCGCCACCGGCAACGCCGCGTCGGCGCCCGCGTAGCGCACGACCGGCGCGAGCAACGCCATGTGGAGGAAGCTGCTGTAGCCCTCGACGTGCTCGCCGGGGTTGAACACCGGTCCCTGGCCCTCGGCCCACATCCGGCTGTAGCGGAACGTGATCCAGGCGTCGTCGACCGTGCGCGGCGCGAACGCGCGCACGAGCCCCGCGAACGCCAGCAGCACGAACGTGAGCCCCAACGCGAAATCCCGCCCCGAGGCCGGGCGCGGGGGAGGTTCGGCGGCCAGGCGCATCCGGCTCAGGCCACCCAGACCGTCTTCACGTTCACGAACTCGCGGATGCCGAAGCTGCCGAGCTCGCGGCCGTGGCCCGAGCGCTTGATGCCGCCGAACGGCAGCCGCGGGTCGGAACGCACGGTGGCGTTCACGAATACGGCGCCCGCCTCGAGCTTCGCCGCAAGCTCGAGCGCCGCCTCCACGTCGGCGGTCCAGACGCTTGCGCCGAGCCCGAATCGCGAGCGGTTGGCGAGCGCGACGGCGTCCGCGGCGTCGCGGGCGCGGGTCACCGCTGCGAGCGGGCCGAACGTCTCCTCGTCGAACGCCGGCATGCCGGGGGAGACGCGGGTGAGGAGCGTGGGAGGGAAGAGGTTGCCCGGGCCCGGCAGCCGTCGCCCGCCGAGCACCAGGCGCGCTCCCTTGGCGAGGCTGCGTTCGACCTGCCGCTCGAGCTCGTCCACCAGGTCCGGCCGCGCCAGCGGACCCACGTCGGTGGCGCGGTCCAGCGGGTCGCCCACGCGCAGTGCGCGCAGTGACTCGGCCAGTGCTTCCTCGAACGCGTCCGCGACCGACTCGACGACGATGAACCGCTTGGCGGCGATGCACGATTCGCCGTTGTTGATGACGCGCGCCGCCGCGGCCTGCCTGGCGGCGTACGTCACGTCGGCGTCGGCGAGCACGATGAACGGGTCCGAGCCTCCCAGCTCGAGCACCACCTTCTTCAACGCACGGCCCGCGATCGCGGCCACCGACGCGCCCGCGGGCTCGCTGCCGGTGAGCGTCACCGCGGCGACCGCCGTGTGCGCGGCGAGCGCGCTCGCCTCGGCCCCCTGCACGAGCAGCACGGTGAACGCGTCCTCGGGGAGTCCGGCGTCGCGCCACAGCCGCTCCATGGCGAGCGCGCAGCCGGTGACGTTGGAGGCGTGCTTGAGCGCCACCGTGTTGCCGGCCGCGAGCGCCGGCACCGCGGCCCGGAACGCCTGCCAGTAGGGGAAGTTCCACGGCATGATCGCCAGCACCACGCCGAGCGGGTCGAACCTGACGTGCGAGTCGCTGGCGTCGGTCGTGATCGGCTCCGGGGCCAGCATCGCGGCCGCGTTGGCCGCGTAGTGGTCGCAGACCCAGGCGCACTTCTCGACCTCGGCCTCGGCGGCGACGATGGTCTTGCCCATCTCGAGCGTCGCGAGCCGCGCCAGCTCGTCCCGGCGCTTGCGCACCAGCGCCCCGACGCGGGCGAGCACGGGCGCGCGCTCGTCGACCGGCCGGCGCGACCAGGCGCGGAACGCCTCCCGGCAGCGGACGAGCCGGTCGCCGGCTTCGGTGCTCGAGTGGGCGGCGACCTCGGCCAGGCGCTCACCGGTCGCGGGATTCACCGAGACCATGAGGTTCGCGGTCTGCATGAAGGCCACCATGCCGCAGCGGGAGGTGCTCTGCCAACCGGGCCACGTTCCCGCGGGTCAGGAAGGCCGCGGGCCGTCTCTCAGGCCGCGCTGTCGCCGGCGAAGCCGGGATCGAACGCGAACCCCAGCTGCACCGCGATCCGCGGCGGCTCGGGCTCGATCGGCTGCGGTGCGGACTGCCGTCGCGGGTGCGCCTGCGCCAGCGCCGCGACGCGTGCGGCGTTGTGTTGCGACTCCTCGCGCGTCGGGTAGGCGCGCTTCGCGTACATCGCGGCGATGTGCGCGGCCTCGGCGGGCCATACCTCCGCGAGTGTCGAGAGGAAGTGCTCGCGCGTGCCGGGCTTCAGGTACACGATCTCGGTCCAGAGCTTCGAAGCACCCGCGTCGCGCGCGGCCTTGACCGCGTCGGCCAGCAACTCCGGCCGGTCCGAGAGCCCGGGCAGGATCGGCGCCAGCGACACACCCACGCGGATGCCGGCGTCGGCGAGCATGCGCACCGCGCGCAGCCGCGCCCGCGGCGGCGCCGTGCCCGGCTCGGTCACGCGCCAGATGCCGTCGTCGATCGTCGGGATCGACAGGCTCACCGAGACGCGCGCACGATGCGAGGCCGCCTGTAGGACGTCGATGTCGCGGACGACGAGCGGGCCCCTGGTGATGATCGAGAACGGGCTCGATCGGTCGTGGAAGGCCTCCAGGCAGCCCCTGGTGAGCCGGAAGCGGCCCTCGGCGGGCTGGTAGGGGTCCGTGGCGGCGCCCACGGCCACGGTCTCGCGGGCCCACGAGGGCTTCGCCAGCTCGGCCCTGAGGACCTCCACGACGTTCGTCTTGACCCGGATGCTGCGCCCGTAACGGTCGTCGGACGGCCGGTCTGCGCGCCGCTCGAAGGCCCGCACGTAGCAGAACGTGCAGCGGTGCGCGCAGCCCATGTACGGGTTCAGCGACCAGTGGAACGGCATCCCAGTGACGGGATTGAGCGCGGACCGGCAGGGCTCGAGGCGGTATTCGGCTGCGGGCATGGATAGAGGCTAGCGCCGAACGGGCGAGTGCACAAGTGTGCAGTATGGCGACCAAGGTGGGTCAGGTCCGGGGTCTGCTGGGGTCAGCGCACAAGGCGCCGATAACCTCTCGAACGCTGAGGAGGTTTTCCATGGCATCGACCGAGACCGGCCCCGCGGGACGCCCGAGCTTCGGAGCACTGGCCGCGAGCGCGCTGGGCTACTGGGAGCCCCGGAGGCTCGTCTATAACGGGGCATTGGCACTGGTGGTCGTGGCCGACGTCGCGGCCGGCTGGCCGGCGTCCAGGTCGTGGCTCACCGCCAATGCGCTACTCGGAGTGTTCGCCCTGGCGGTGGTGGCGAACGTCGCATACTGCGCAGCGTATGCCGTGGACCTGTTCGTGCAGTTCTCGGAGCTGCGCGCGACGTGGCAGAAGCGGCGTTGGATCCTGCTGCTGATCGGCACCGCATTCGCGGCGGTCATCACGCACTTCATGCTGGGGAGCGGCCCGTTCCAGTCGTGAGCAGGGCCACGGCCATCAAAGCGACCCGCGATCATCATGTCGCATAATATCTATTATGTAAATCTGTCGACGTGGGAACCCGCGCCGATCAAGGGCAGTACGCGGCCGCGCTCTGGGCCGAGCCGCCTGCCCCCCACAGCGTCAGCCACAGGCTGAGGTCGCCCGCGGTGAGCAGTCCGTCGCCGTCGTAGTCGCTCCTGCCGATGTCCTCACCCGAGCCGAAATCGGTGAGCCAGAGGCCGAGATCGGTGCTTCCGACACCGTTGCTTCCGTCCATGTCCAGGTAGGCCAGCGTGGCGGTCCCGAGCGGAACGTTGCTGGCGAAGACCTGGACGCAGGGCCCGGCGCCTGCGGGCGATCCGGCCACGCCGCCGCCCACGACCGTCAGCCGCACCTCGCCGTTTAGATCCGTGGTGCCGAGGACGCCGGCCGTCCCGCAGCGGATCGTGCTGCCGGGGACGTACGACTGGGTGCTCAAGCGCGCCCCGGGACAGTTGAGGATCCGGATCTCCACCGTGCTGTTCGCCACCGGGACGTTCGCTTGGTCGCGAACGGCCACGGTGAACGCCCCGCTGCTCGTGTCGGCGAGGTCGAGCGTGCGGCCCACGAGCAGGATGTGCGACGGGATCCGAGAGAGGGCGGCTGAAGGCACGGCGCGTGCCGCGCCCGCCTCCAGCGCCATCAGCGATGCGAGCAACCAGGCAGCGCGGCTCATCCGACCTCCACGGAAGACGTGATCGTCGACCCTCCGTGGTGTACCCGTGGGCGGGAGCGTGGTTCCAGAACGCGCTCCCCCGCCTGACTCCCCCGCGGCGCCGCCGACGCGGCGCTCAGCTCACGACGAGGTTCAGGAGCTTGTCCTTCACGTGGATGACCTTGCGGATCGAGCCGCCGTTCACGTAGCGGCTCACGCGCTCGTCGGCCAGGGCCGCGGCTTGCACCGCGGCCTGGTCGGCGCCCTTCGGCAGGTCGAGCGTCGCGCGCAGCTTGCCGTTCACCTGGACGGCCACCGTGACCGTGTCCTCCTCGCACAGCGCCGGGTCGAACTTGGGCCATGGCGCGTACGCGAGGCTCTCGCGGCGGCCCATGCGCGACCACAGCTCCTCGCCGAGATGCGGCGCGAACGGTGACAGCACGAGCACGAACGGCTCGAGCAGCCCGCGCGGCCGCGCCGGCTGCTTCATCACCTCGTTCACGAACACCATCATCTGCGCGATCGCGGTGTTGAACTTGAGCGCATCCAGGTCCTCGGTGACCTTGCGGATCGTCTGGTGCAGCACGCGCGTCAGCTCCGGGCCGGCCGTCGAATCGTCCAGCAGCAGGCTGCCATCCTCGCGCGTGTAGAGCCGCCAGACGCGGTCCAGGAAGCGCGAGATCCCCTCCACGCTGCTCGTGCTCCACGGCTTCATCGCCTCCAGCGGCCCCATGAACATCTCGTAGATGCGCATGGCGTCGGCGCCGTACTCGTCCACCATGTCGTCGGGGCTCACCACGTTGCCCCAGCTCTTGCTCATCTTGCGGTTGTCCTCGCCCAGGATCGTGCCCTGGTGGACCAGCTTCATGAACGGCTCCGGCGTGCTCACGATGCCGATGTCGTAGAGCACCTTGTGCCAGAAGCGCGCGTAGAGCAGGTGCAGCACCGCGTGCTCGGCGCCGCCCACGTACAGGTCCACCGGCATCCAGTACTTCTCCTTCGCCGGGTCCACGAGTCGATCGGGATTCTTCGGGTCGAGGAAGCGCAGGTAGTACCAGCACGAGCCCGCCCACTGCGGCATGGTGTTGGTCTCGCGCCGGGCGGGCTTGCCGGTCTCGGGGTCCGTGGTCTGCACCCAATCACGAAGATTCGCGAGCGGGCCCTCGGTGCTCCCGGTGGGCTTGAAGTCCGCCGACTCGGGCAGCCGCACGGGGAGCATCTGCTCGGGCAGGACTTTGGATTCCCCATCCACCCAGATGACCGGGAACGGCTCGCCCCAGTAGCGCTGGCGCGAGAACAGCCAGTCGCGGAGCTTGTAGTTGACGGCCTTGCGGCCCAGGCCCTTCTGCTCCAGCCACGCGGTGATCTTCGGGATCGCGTCCGCCGGCGACAGGCCGTCGATCGAGAAGCTGCGATCGGGCGTCGTCGAGTTCACGACGCGCCCGGCCTGGTTCTCGGTGAACGCCGCCTGCGTGACGTCTCCCCCGCTCACCACCTCGCGAATCGGCAGTTGGAACGCGGTCGCGAACTCCCAGTCGCGCTCGTCGTGGCCGGGCACGGCCATGATCGCGCCGGTGCCGTAGCTCATGAGCACGTAGTCGGCGATCCAGATCGGCAGCTTCTCGCCGTTCACGGGATTGATGGCGTGGCCGCCGGTGGGCACGCCAGTCTTCACCTTCTCCTCCTGGCGCGCGAGGTCGCTCTTGCGCGCGGCGGTGTCCCGATAGGCGCGCACGGCGGCAGCCTGCGCGGGCGTGGTCACGGCATCGACGAGCGGGTGCTCGGGCGCCAGCACCATGTACGTCGCGCCGAACAGCGTGTCCGGCCGCGTCGTGAAGATGCGCAGCGCGCCCTTCACGCCGGCGAGCGGGAACTCCACCTCGGCGCCGATCGAGCGCCCGATCCAGTTCCGCTGCATCTCCAGCGTGCTGTGCGGCCAGTCCACGAGCTTCAGGTCGTCCAGCAGCCGGTCGGCGTACGCCGTGATCTTCAGCACCCACTGGCGCATCGGCTTGCGGATCACCTCGTAGCCGCCGACCTCGGAGCGGCCGTCCACGATCTCCTCGTTGGCGAGGACGGTGCCCAGCTCGGGGCACCAGTTGACCGGCACCTCGGCGACGTACGCGAGCCCACGCTCGTAGAGCTTCAGGAATATCCACTGCGTCCAGCGGTAGTAGTCGGGATCGGTGGTGTCCACCTCCCGGTCCCAGTCGTGCGACAGCCCCGCACGCTTCATCTGCCGGCGGAAGTTGGCGATGTTCTCCGCCGTGGTCTTGGCCGGGTGGATGCCGGTCTTGACCGCGTACTGCTCGGCCGGCAGGCCGAACGCGTCCCAGCCCGTGGCGTGCAGCACGTTGAAGCCGCGCATGCGCTTGTACCGGCTGAGGATGTCGGTGGCCGTGTAGCCCTCGAGGTGGCCCACGTGCAGGCCGGTCCCCGACGGGTACGGGAACATGTCGATGCAGTAGAACTTCGGGCGCGACGGGTCCTCGGTCGCGCGGAACGTCTTCTTCTCGACCCAGTACGCCTGCCACCTGGGCTCGATCTCGGCGAACGGGTAGTAGTGACTCATGGCGCTGCCCTTGAAGTGGGTGGAGCGCGCACGATAGCGGGTCGGGCGGGGGGCGTCACGACGGGCTTCCACCGACGGACCACCCGTGCTCCGTGAATCCCGGTCAGCCCGCCACGACCTCTCGCGTCGCCTGCTCGAGCGCGGTGCGCACGTCGGCGCGGCCGCCCTTCCAGGCGGACTCGGCGCGGTAGACGGCGTCGAGCGCCTGGGCGCGGGCAGCGGGGTTGCGTCGGCGGGCGAGCGTGAAGCTGGCGTCGCGCCACTTGGCCCAGCCGCCGCTCGTCGCGGTGAACGAGCTGGAGACCAGGTGGCCGAGCGCCCACAGCACTCCCCCCTCGCTCTCCCCCGCCGCCAGCAGCCGCTCGAGCCGGAGCGCCGCCTGCGCCGCATCTCCCTGTGCGACCGAAAGCAGGTACTCCGCCAATCCGGCGCTGACACTCGGCGCGGTGAGCGCCGCGACGTGCTGCTTCGTCACCACGCCCTGCTCGCCCGCCAGCGCCGCCAGCTTGCCGGTCTCGTTCATGAACGCGATCGCGTCGTCCTCGCAGGTCGCGAGCAGCGCCTCGAGCGCGCCGGGCTCGGCCTTGCAACCCTGCGCGGCGAGCTTGAGCGCGCCCCATCGCAGCAGCTCCGCCGGCTCGGGGCGATCGGCCACGACGCGCACCGCGCACGCCGCGCGCAGCGGCGCGAGCGTCTTCCTCACGGTCTCGGCCTCGGACTCGACCAGCACCAGGCACGAGCCGCCGGCGGGGCGCGAGATGCCGTCCGCGAGCACCTCGACGCGCTTCTCGCTCCGGCCCACGTCCTCGATCTCGAGGACGAACGTCAGCTCGCGCGGGGCGAACAGCGACACGTTCTGGAACGCGGCGAGGATCTGGTCGACGTCGTGTTCTCCGGGGCGCATCACGCGAGCCTGCGGTGCCTCGGGCACGGCGGCCGCCCAGCAGCGCCGGAACTCGGCGAGGAACGCGGCCTTCACCGCCTCGTCGGAGCCTTCGAGGTAGACCGTCGGCGGGAAGTCGCCCGACCCGGCACGCGCGAGGAGCGCGAGCGGCGACACAGCCGCGGCCGGCCGCGAGGGCCTCGGCGCGGCAGCGCGGGTGGCGGGCGCACGCTTCACGGGCGTGTCGCTCTTCGCCTCCGCCGCCTCGCTACCAGCCTTCGACGCTGCGGCTGAGGATCTCGTCCGCGATCTTGCTGACGGCTTCTTGTCGACCATCGAGCTCCGTCTGGGCCTTCTGGCCCGGCACGTCCACGACGTAGTAGTTGGCGGTCTTCACGATCTCACCGCTCCACAGCTCGCGGTTCTTCACCAGGTCCTTGAACGTCACGTCCACGGCCACGGTGACCCGGAACTCGTTCGAGGAGCCGGTCTGCGTGAACCCGAACACGCTGTTCTTGTACGTCGTGACCCTGCCCCGGACCACCGCGTTCGCCGTCTTCTCGTCCACGACCTTGAGGTGGTTGTCCTGGACGAACTTGAGGATGACGGCGTTCGTGATCTCCTCTTCGAGCCTCACCTCGGGCGTGCCGTTCTCGAACACCGGGATCGCGACCGTCTTCAGGTGCTGCGGCAGCAGCGCCGGGCTCGCGGTGTAGCCGCAGCCCGCCACGAGCCCGCAAAGCGTCGCGGCCGCGAGCACAGCCTTGCGGGCTGTCCCCCGGCCGCGGGCGTCGCGGTGATGCTGCGTGTGATCAGGCGGCGTTCGGATGATTCGTCTGCCCCTGGCCTTCGGGATGGATGTCGTAGAGCTTCATCCGGTAGCGGAGCTTGTCGCGCTTCAGGTTCAGGAGCTCCGCCGTGCGGCTCTGGTTCCACTTGGTAGCACACGAGGCGCGCACTATCAAGGCTCGCTCGAGCGCTTCGACGAGTGTCTCGAACGCGATCCCCGTCGTCGGGATCACGCCCTGCAGCGCCTCGTCCACGCGCTGGCCGAGCGTGCTGTCGTCGTTCGAGCGCGGGCGCGCGCCGAGCTTCAGGTGGTGAGCCTCGAGCACTTCGGCCTTCTCCAGCAGCACCGTGCGCTCCATCAGGTTCTTGAGCTCGCGGATGTTGCCCGGCCACGGGTAGTCGTTGAGGACCTGCTCGGCCGAGTCGGCGATGCCGCGGAACGGCTTCTTGAACTGCTTCGCGAACCGCTCGACGAACAGCCGCGCCAGCGGCAGGATGTCCTCGCGACGGTCCCGCAGGGGCGGCACGAGAAGCGGCACGACCTTCAAGCGATAGTAGAGGTCCTCACGGAACCCGCCCTCGCGCACCATCTGCTCCAGGTCCTGGTTCGTGGCCGAGATGACGCGCAGGTTGACCGAGATGTCCTTTGTGCCGCCGACGCGCCGGAACGTGCGGCGCTCGAGCACGCGCAGCAGCTTCACCTGCAGCATCGGCGCCAGCTCCCCGATCTCGTCCAGGAACAGCGTGCCGCCGTTCGCCATCTCCATCATGCCCAGCTTCTGCGCGCGCGCGTCGGTGAACGCGCCCTTCTCGTGGCCGAACAGCTCCGATTCGAGCAGCTCGGAGGGGATGGCCGCGCAGTTGATCTCCACGAACGGCTGGGCGTGGCGGGCGCTCATGCGATGGATGAGGTTCGCGAAGTACTCCTTGCCGGTGCCGCTCTCGCCCTCGATGAGCACGCTGGTGGTGTCGCCGCGCGCCACCTGCTCGGCGATCGCGTACGTCTCCTGCATCGAGGGGCTCGAGGAGTGCAGGAACTCCTCGTCGCTGAACGCCTGGTTGCGGAGCCGGCGCAGCTCGAGCCACATCTTCTGCGACTCCAGCGCGCGCGACGTCAGCGCCAGCAGCTCTTCCTGCTCGAACGGCTTCTTCATGAACCAGAACGCGCCGGCGCTCATGGCCTCGACGGCGGTATCCAGCTCGCCGAACGCGGTCATCAGGATCACGGCCACCTCGGGCTGGACGCGCTTGATCTCGCGCAGCAGCTCGAGCCCGTTCCCGTCCGGGCGCTTGAGATCGAGGAACGCGAGGTCGGGCATGTCGCGCTCCACGGCCACGCGCGCCTCGCGGACGCTGCCCACGCCGGTCACGGCGTGGCCCTCGTCCTCGAGCGCTTTCACGACGAAGTGGCGGATCGAGTCCTGATCCTCCACCACCAGGATGTTGACCTTGCTCATCGCACACCTCCGTGGGGGTCGAGTGGCAGTTCCAAAGTGAATGTGGCGCCGCGACCGGGCTCGCTCTGTACCGCCAGCGTGCCGCCGTGGCGCTTGACGATCTCGTGGGTGACATAGAGCCCGAGGCCCGTACCCTTGGGCTTTGTTGTAAAGAACGGCTCGAACAGCGTCTGCCGCGTGGTCGCGTCGATGCCGCCACCCTGGTCGGTGACGCTCGCGAGCAGCGCGCCGCCGCTGCGCCGGCGCCCGAGCCGCACGCGCACGCTCGCGCCCTGCGGCGAGGCCTCGGCGGCGTTCTTGAGGAGGTTGATGAACACCTGCTGCATCTGGTCGGCGTCGTGCGGCGCCAGCGGCAGGTCGGGCTCGATCTCGCAGTCCACGCGCACGCCCCGCTCGACGAACAGGCCCTCGAGCGAGCGCTCGGCGCGGCGCACCGTGTCCTCGAGCGGCCGCGGCGACAGGTCCAGCTTGCGCGGGTGGGTGACGTCGAAGAGCTGCTGGACGATGCGGTCGAGCCGCTTGATCTCGGTGCGCACGAACTCGATGTTCTCGGCCTCCGCGGGCCGGTCGGCCAGCGCGCGCGCGAGGCGGCCGACCCCCATGCCGATCCCGGTGAGCGGGTTGCGGATCTCGTGCGCCACGCTCGTCGTGAAGCGGCCGAGCGCCGCCAGCTGGTCCATCTGCCGCGCGCGCTCCTCCGCCGCGCGCAGCGGCGTCAGGTCGAGGAACGTGGCCAGCGCACCGTAGGCGCGATCCTGCTCGTCGCGCAGTCGCGAGGTCGTGAGCCGCACCGGGAGCGGCGCGCCGGACGCCGTGCGCAGCATCAGCTCGCGACCCACCGCGGGCTTGCCGGTCGAGAGCGTGCGCGCGATCTGGTCGTCGGCGTCCTCGCCGAGCAGGTTGCCGGCGTCGAGCCCCACGGCCGAGGCCTCGTCGAAGCCGAGCAGCTCCTGCGCGGTGCGGTTGAGGCTCAGGGCCCGCCCGTCGGTGCCGAACGCGACCAGCGCGCCGGGCATGGAATCCAGCACGTCGGCGAGGAAGCCGCGGCTGCGCGCGAGCTCGTGGACGAGGCGCACGTTCTCGAGCATCGGGGCCAGCGTCGAGGCCGCGGATTCGAGCCGCGCGCGCTCGCCGGCCGGCACCGGGGGCGCGTCGGGACCGCGCGCGGCGGCGAGCACGCCGAGCGAGGGCTCGAGCACCACGCACTCCAGCCACTCGTGGCGCGCGAACACCGGCGCCAGCGGGTGCTCGCGCGGCAGCACGAGCGCGCGCTGCGGCGCCGAGCCGGCGCGCGTGTCGCCCGAGAGCGTGGCGGGGATCGCGCCGGCCGCGCGCGAGAGCGCCACCTCCACCGCGGTGAGGCCGCCCGACCACGCCCACGTGCCGGTGAGCATGCCGCGCTCGGCGTCGACGAGCAGGAGCCCCACCTGTTCGACGCCCAGCGCGCCGCGCAGGTAGCGGGCGACGAGCCGCGTCGCCTCGCCGGCGTCGCGCGTCGTGGTGAGCGAGCTCGCCACCTCGCGCAGCGACACCAGCTGGACGTTGGCCTCGATCAGGCGGCGGTGGCTGCGCTCGAGGTCGTCGACGAGCTGGGCGAGCACCGGCACCAGGGCCGCCGGGTCGTCCAGCGCGGCGCTCAGGGGCGCGCTCGCCCCGGGGGCGAGGCCTCGCACCTCCTCGATGCGGCGCAGCAGCGCGCCCAATTCCTCGCGGCTCGATTCGGCCATGGGATAGCGGACCGTCTCGCGCCGCCGGAGGGGACCGGATGCGCGGTCTCCAGGAGACCGCCGCCGCCGTCGTCCTCAGGGCGGGAGGACGACAGGGTGGGTTTCTTTAACTTGTCGCCGACCCGGCCTCCGGCCGGGTGTGCTCGGCGTGCTTCTCGCGTTACCTCAGCTTAAAGTGTTACTTGAACCTCGCCGGGCGCTCGGCCCGGACGGGGTCAGGCCTGGTCCACGAACTCGCGGACCGTCAGCGCCACGTAGCGGATCTGCTCTTCGCTCAACTCCGGGTAGATGGGCAGCGCGATCGTCTCGTTCGCGGCCGCCTCGGAATGCGGCATGTCCCCCACCTTGTGGCCGAGGTGGGCGAAGCACTTCTGCAGGTGCAGCGGGACCGGGTAGTAGATCTCGCAGCCGATGTTGCGCTCGCCCAGGTGCTTCTTGAGCTCGTCGCGCTTCGGCACGCGCACCACGTACTGGTTGTAGATGTGGCGCGTGCGCGGGTCGTGGTACGGCCGGCCCACGCGCGAGCCCTCGAACAGCGCGTTGTAGAGCGCGGCGTTCTTCGCGCGCTTCTCGCTCCAGCGGTCCAGGTGCTTGAGCTTCACGCGCAGGATCGCCGCCTGCAGCGCATCGAGGCGCGAGTTCGTGCCCACGAGCGAGTGGTAGTACTTGGGTCTAGCGCCGTGGTTGCACAGCAGCCGCGCCTTTTCAGCCAGCTCTGCACTGCCGGTCGTGATCATGCCGCCGTCGCCGGCGCCGCCCAGGTTCTTGCTCGGGAAGAACGAGAACGTGCCGAAGTCGCAGTTCGAGCCCGAGCGCCTTCCCTCCCACTCCGAGCCGATCGACTGTGCGGCGTCCTCGATCAGGTAGAGCTGGTGCTTGTCGCAGATCGCCCGCAGCGACGGCAGGTCGCAGCACTGGCCATACAGCGACACCGCGACCACGGCCTTCGTGCGCGGCGTGATCGCGGCCTCCAGGCGGTGCGGATCGAGGTTGTACGTGCGCGGGTCGATGTCCACGAACACCGGCGTCGCGCCGTTGTTGGCGACCGTGCCGGCGGTGGCGAAGAACGAGTAGGCGGGCGAGATCACCTCGTCGCCGGGGCCGATGCCGAGCGTCCACATCGCGATCAGCAGCGCGTCCGTGCCCGAGGCGCAGGCCACGGCGTGCTTGACCTGCGAGTAGCGCGCCACCTCCTCCTCGAGACCGGAGATCTCCGGGCCGCCGATGAAGTGCGTGCTCTCCATGACGCGGCGCACGGCGTCGTCGATCTCGGCGCGGATGGTGTCGTACTGCGCGCGCAGATCGAGGAGCGGGACTTTCATGGTCGTCAGGTTCGTGGGCATCTTCGTGACTCGCTTCTCCGGAAGGCCGGGGTTGGGGCGGAAAGGGGTCAGGCGTCGACCCAGCCTTGATTCTCCAACAGCTGCTCGGTGGGCACCTCCCGCCACGGCTTGGCGGGCTGGCCGACCACGATGGTGCGGGCCGGTACGTCTCGCGTCACGGTGGAGCCGGCGGCGACCAGGCCATCCTCGTGGATGACGATGCCGGGCAGCGTCACGCTGCCGGCGCCGATCCGTCCGCCCTTCTTCACCGTGACGCCCTTGAAGTGCTTGAAGCGTTCCTGCGTGCGGCCGACGAAGTTGTCGTTCGACGTCACCACCCCGGGGGCCACGAAGACGCGGTCCTCGAGCGTCGAGTAGGCGCACAGGTAGCACTCGCTCTCGAGCTTGCAGTAGCGACCCACCGTGCAGAAGTTCTCGATCGTGACGCCGCGCCCGACGATCGTGCCGCGGCCGACGGTGACGTTCTCGCGCACGGTCGCGAGGTCGGCCACCAGCACCTTGGCGTCGATCGCGGCGCCGCGGTAGAGCACGACGCCGGTGCCGACGATGCAGGTGTCGCCGACGGTGAGCGGCGGCAGCTCCTGCTCCTTCGTCGTCGCCGAGTTCGCTGCCCGCATCGGAAGCTTACCGAGGGAAGCGTGGTCGTCGATACGCGTGTTGGCGCCGATCACGGTGTCGGCGTGGATCACCACGTGGTGGCCGACGCGGCAGCCCTCGCCGAGCGTGACGTTCGCCCCGATCACGCAGTACTCGCCGAACGTCGTCCCCGCCCCGAGCTTCGCGGTCGGGTGCAGCACGCAGGTCGCAGGCAGGCTCGCGGCCCCCGAAGCGCTCACGCGACCTCCTGCGGCAGCGGCTCGATCGAGACCGGCTGGCCGCCGCTCTTCAGCGACCGCTGCGCGGCGTCCAGCACCTTCACCACGCGCAGGCCGCCGATCCCGTCGGAGAGCGGGCGCTTGCGCTCGCGCACGCACTCGACGAAGTGCTGGCACTCGAGCTTGAGCGGCTCCTGCAGCGAGATCTTCGGGATCAGGATGTCGCCCGAGCGCACGGTCAGCGCGTCGCCGTAGCTCACCACCTGGCCCACGCGATCGACACCCTTGTCGTACACCTTGATCTTCTCGCTCGGCTCCATGTCGTCGAACACCATCATCTTCTGGCTGCCGACGACGGTGAACTTGCGCAGCTTGTGCGGATCCAGCCACGACACGTGGACGTGCGCCGTCTGCCCGGTCGGGAAGCGCAGGTCCACGAACACCACGTCCTCGACGCCGGGCTGCAGGAACGCCGAGCCGCGCGCCACGACGTCGGCGGGCTCGAGGTCGATCAGGTGCAGGATCACCGACAGGTCGTGCGGCGCGAAGCTCCACAGCGCGTTCTCGTCCTGCCGCACCTTGCCCAGGTTCACGCGCTGGCAATAGATGTAGAGCAGGTCGCCGATCGCGCGCTCGGTCACGGCCTTCTTCAGGTACTGGACCCCGGGGTGATAGAGCAGCAGGTGGCCGACCATGAGGATGCGGCCCTTGGCCTTCGCCAGCCGGCACAGCTCCTCGGCGTGGCCGACCTCGAGCGTCAACGGCTTCTCGACGTAGACGTCCTTCCCCGCCTCGAGCAGCGCCTTGGCGAGCGAGTGGTGGCTCACGGCGGACGCCGCCACGACCACGCCCTGCACGTCGGGATCGCGCGCCACGTCGGCCACGGTCGCGGCCGCGCGCACACCCGGGTACTGCGCGGCCGCCTTCGCGAGCCGCTGCGGGTCCGCGTCGCACACGGCGACCAGGCGCGCTCCGGGCAGGCTCGCGTAGTTACGGACCAGGTTCGCGCCCCAGTCCCCCGTCCCCACGACGGCGATGCCGATGCGGTCCGACAGTGGCGACCTCCGTGGTACGGGTGACGTGAGAAGGCTGGAAAGGAGTCCGGAACGCGCGAGGGTATCGAGGCTCCCCAACGCGGTCAACGCGCGGACGCGGGCGGGCCCGAGGCGCGCCGCGCTCGATACCGCGCTCACGCCGCGAGGCGGCCGATCCCCTCCACGCGGTTCCGTCCATTCCGTTTCGCAATGTAGAGCGCGCGGTCGGCGGCCTCGATCAGCCCGGTCACCGAATCACCGTCCTCGGGGTAGTTCGCGATCCCGATGCTCACCGTGATCGACGCCGGCGCGGCGAGCGGGAACGTGTGCTCCTCCACCGCGGCGCGCAGTCGCTCGGCCACCGTGGCCGCACCCGGGCGATCGGTCTGCGGCAGGATCACCGTGAACTCGTCGCCGCCATATTTCGCGACCAGGTCCCACGAGCGCACCTGCTTCGCGAACAACTGCGCGATCTCGCGCAGCAGGTGACTGCCGCGCAGGTGGCCGTTGCGGTCGTTGTAGTGCTTGAGGTTGTCCACGTCGACCATGAGCACGCTGAGCGGCTGGCGGAAGCGCGTCGCGCGCTTGACCTCGCGACGCAGCGCGGACTTGAGGTAGCGGTAGTTGAACACCTGGGTGAGGTCGTCGGTGACCGCGAGCTTTTCCAGATTCTCGGAGAGCCGCAGGTTGTCGAGCGTCACCGCGGTCCACGCCGCGAGCAGCGCCAGCGGCCGCGCGTCGCGGCTCGTGAAGCGCGCTTCGCCGCCCGCGCGGTGTGCGGCGAGATAGCCGGTCTGGCCGTCCTGGAGCCGCAGCGGCACGTAGAGCGCGGGCCCCGGCGCCACGCCCGGGCACACCGCGGGCGCGGGCACACCGGCTGCGCCGAGGTCGACGTACGCGCGCGGCTGGCTCGCGCGCAGCACGCTGCGCTCGAACGGCACCGGCTGGTAGGTCTCGGTCACCCGTTCCGGCTGGGCCTGACCGCGGCGCAGCACGCTGCGCTCGAACGCGCGTGCCCCGCCGATCACGAGCACGGCGCCGTCGGCTTCGGCGAGCAGCAGCGCCAGGGAGAGCGTGGTGTCGAGCACGTCCGCGCGCGTCCTGCCGCTCGAGCGTCCCGAGAGTTCCACGAGTGAGGCCAGCAATCGTTCGCGTCCCGGCATGGTTCCTTCCAAGTGATTGGGTGAAAACCCACGCCGGAGTCGCAACGGTCATGCCACGGTCAGCCAATCCCCCCACCGGCGTCCCGGACGGCCGACCAGCGGAGCCACTGGACCACGCCGCGGACCGAGAAGAACGCCAGTCCGGCGACGATCAGCACCCAGCCCACGAGCCGCTGCGGCGGGCTCAACGGCAAGTCGTCGTGCACGTTGACCCAGACGACGAGCGCCCAGCCGAGCGCCGCGGCGAGCCCGGTGCTGGTGATCGCCTGGAGCAGTCGCCACGCGCCGCGCTCGGCGCGTTGCGCGTCGTACGCCGGATCGAGGTGCGTCGAAACGCGCGACGCGGGCATTGCGCCCTGCACGCTGCGCGCCGTCGCGGTGGCTTTTTGGCCAACCCCTGAACCGGTCTCGGCCACCCACAGCCGCGTCGCCCCCATGAGGAACGAACGCGACTCGAGGCGGGTGAACCCGCTCGCGTCGAGGTCGGCCTCGAACTCGGGACCCGAGCCGAACTCGAAGATGCTCTGCGCCAGGTAGCGATAGGCACTGGGGTCGCCCGAGAGCCGGCCCGCGAGCGGGATGGCATGACGGATCCAGCCGCGGGCGAACGCGCTCAGCGGGCCCGGCGCGGGGGCCGCGGCCTCCAGCACCACGAGCCGGCCGCCCGGCCTGAGCACGCGCGCCAGCTCCGCGAGCGCGGCGCGCCGCGGCCGCAGGTTGCGGACGCCGAACGCGATCGTGACCGCATCGAGCGAGGCATCTCTCAGGGGCAACGAGAACGCATCGGCGCAGGCGAGCCGGGGCGACCAGCCGCCGCTCGCGTGCGTCTCGGCGGCCACGCGCAGCATGCCGACGCTGACGTCGATCCCGAGCACGGTGCGTCCCACCCGCCGGAGCCCCGGGAGCGATGCCCCGCTCCCCGTGCACAGGTCGAGCACGGTCCGCGCGACCCAGGGCACGCGCCGCCACATCGCCTCGCGCCAGGCCGAGTCCTGGCCCAGCGTCATCACCGCGTTCAGGAAGTCGTAACGCCGCGACACGTCGTCGAACATCGACGCCATCGCACGCGCGGCATTGGGCTTGAAGCGGTCAGTCGAGTCCGGCACGGAGCTCCGTTCGTGGGCGCTCGAGCGCAAGGAGCGTGGGCGAGCGAGGAGCGCAGTCGTGGCCTTCAGGCCACGTCGGAGCGACGAGCCGCCCGCGCGACGCCGCGATCGGGCGTCCACGGGCGGAGCGGCATATGGTGCGCCCGACAGGGGTCGAACCTGTAACCTTCAGCTCCGGAGGCTGACGCTCTATCCAGTTGAGCTACGGGCGCACGAGCGGCGAAGGTTTATAGCACAGCGTGCCCGAACACGTCACCCGTCCTGCCACCATGCCGCGGCCGCCGTGAGATCGGCGCGATCGAGCGTGTGTCCGCCCGGCGACCAGTGGAGCGTCACGTTCGCGCCCGCGGCGCGCAGGATCTCCGCCAGCCGCTCGCTGTTCTCGGGTTTCACGATCGGGTCGGCCTTCCCCGCCGCCACCAGCACGCGATGCCCGCGCAGGTCGGGCGGCGTCTTCGGCTCGAACGGCACCATCGGCCGCAGCAGGATCGCGCCGGCGAGCGACTCGGGCCTGAGCAGCAGCATCGAGCCGGCGATGTTCGCGCCGTTCGAGAACCCCACGGCCACGACGCGCCGGGCGTCGAAGCCGTAGCGCTTCGCCGACTCGGCGACGAAGTCGGCCAGCTCGTGCGTGCGCGCCACCAGGTCCTCGTGATCGAAGACGCCCTCGGCGAGCCGGCGGAAGAACCGCGGCATGCCGTTCTCGAGCACGCGGCCGCGCGGCGAGAGCAGCGCGGCGCCGGGCGCGATCGCGCGGCCCACGGGCAGCAGATCGTTCTCGTTCCCGCCGGTGCCGTGGAGCAGCAGCAGCGTGCCGCCGTCGGCGCCGGCCGAGGTCGCCTTGCTGGCGGCGTCCGGCGCGGGCCCCGGCTCGAAGCGGTGAACGTAGGTCGTGGTCTCGGGCATGGGCGGTCAGCTTACCGGAGTGCGCCCGGTCACGCGCAGGACCTCGGCCACGTCCTTGTCGCCGCGCCCGGAGAGGTTCACCACGGCGAGCGTGCCGCGGCCGAGCCTGGGGCCTTCTCTCATGAGCCACGCCAGCGCGTGTGAGGACTCCAGCGCCGGCAGGATTCCCTCCAGCCGCGACAGCGTCTCGAAGCCCTCCAGAGCCTCGGCGTCGGTGACGCTGTCGTAGTGCGCCAGGGCGTTGTCATGGAGCCAGGCGTGCTCGGGGCCGAGCGCCGGGTAGTCGAGCCCTGCCGACACCGAGTGCGTCTCGCGGATCATGCCCCGCTCGTCCTGGAGCACGAGCGTGCGCGTGCCGTGCAGTACGCCGACGCTGTGCTCGGGCACACGGGCGGCGTGCCGGCGCGTGTGCACGCCCTCGCCCCCCGCTTCCACGCCCACCTTCTTCACGCCGGCGTCGCCGAGGAACGCGTGGAAGAGCCCGATCGCGTTGCTGCCCCCGCCCACGCACGCCACCAGCACATCCGGAAGCCGGCCCGCGAGCCGCTGCACCTGCTCGCGCGCCTCGAGCCCGATCACGCGGTGGAAGTCGCGCACCATGCGCGGGAACGGGTGCGGTCCCAGCACCGAGCCGAGCACGTAGTGGGTGTCGCGCACGCGCGTCACCCAGTCGCGAAGCGATTCGTTGATGGCGTCCTTGAGCGTGCGGCTGCCCGAGTCCACCTCGCGCACGGTCGCACCCAGCAACTTCATGCGCTCGACGTTGAGCTTCTGCCGGCGGGCGTCCTCGGTGCCCATGTACACCGTGCACTCGAGGCCGAAGCGCGCCGCGGCCGCGGCGGTGGCGACGCCGTGCTGGCCGGCGCCGGTCTCCGCGATGACCCGGGGCTTGCCCATGCGCTTCGTCAGCAGGCACTGGCCGATCGTGTTGTTGATCTTGTGCGCGCCGGTGTGGAGCAGGTCCTCGCGCTTGAGGAACACGCGGCAGCCGCAGCGCTCGCCGAAACGGCGCGCCTCGAACAGCGGCGTCGGCCGACCGGCGAAGTCGCGCAGCGTGGCGTCCAGCTCGGCGCGGAACGCGGGATCGGCCTGCGCGCGCTCGTACTCGCGCGTCAGCTCGTCGAGCGCCACGACCAGCGTCTCGGGCACGAACCGCCCGCCGTAGGGCCCGAAGTGCCCGGTGGCGTCGGGCAGCTGGTCGATGCGTTCGGTCGTGCTCATGGCGTGCTCGTGGTCTCGCACAGGCGCACGGCTTCGAGGTAGCGCCGGACCTTCTCCGGGTCCTTGACGCCGGGTCGCGCCTCGAGCCGCGACGCGGCGTCGACGCCGAACGGCCGCAGCACCTGGATGGCCTCGGCGACGTTCTCGGCGTGGAGCCCGCCCGCGAGCAGCACGTCGCGGCGCGCGGCCATCGAGCGCGCGACCGCCCAGGGCCACGTCCGGCCGGTCCCGCCCTCGTGCCCGGCGATCGACGTGTCGAGCATCACGAGGTGCGGGGCCGGAGGCTCGTCGCCGAGCAGCACGCCCTCCGGCGTCACCCCCACCGCGAACGCGCAGGGCAGCGGGAAGTCCGCCGGCCAGCGTGCGGCGTCCGCGCCGTGGAGCTGCACGCGCTGCGCGTGGCTCCTGCGCGCGAGCGCGAGCGCTTCGTCGGGACCTACGCCGACCATCACCACGACCGGCTGCCAGCTCGCGACGGGCACGGTCTCGCGCAGCTCGTCCACGATCGCGGCCGCGCGCTCGGGATCGATCCGGCGCGGGCCCTCGGCGTGGACGATGAAGCCCAGCCAGTCGGCGCCGCACTGGAGCGCCCACTTCGCGTCCTCGGCCCGGGTGAGGCCGCAGACTTTTACTAGCGTCCGGCGCGATGCGCCGGACGCGCGCGGGCCGGACGCGCGCGGGCCGGACGCGCGCACGGGATCCTTCGGCGCGCGCGGGCCGCTCATGCCGTGCCCCGCGCGGCCGCAGCGAGTGCTGCCAGCGTCGCCGCGGGATCGGGACTGGTGGCGAACACCTCGCCCATCAGCACGGCATCGCAACGGGACGCGCGCAGGCGGGCGATCTCTTCGGGCTTGGAGAGCCCGCTCTCCGCCACCGCCGTGACCATGGGCGGCACGAGCGGCAGCAGCCGCTCGGCGAGCGTCATGTCCAGCTCGAACGTGCGCAGGTCGCGATGGTTGATGCCCACGAGCGTCGCCCCCGCGCGCAATGACGCGTGGAGCTCCACTTCAGAGTGGACCTCGACCAGCGGGTCGAGGCCCAGGCGTTTCGCCTCGCCGACCAGGCGCTGGAGCTCGGTCTCGGAGAGCAGTGTCGCCAGCAGCAGCACGCCGTCGGCCCCGCGCACCGCGGCGTCCAGGAGCTGGTAGCTGTCGACGACGAAGTCCTTGAGCAGCAGCGGCAGCGCCACCTCGGGTCGCACGAGATCGACCCACGCGAGCTCGCCCTGGAAGTGGTCGGGCTCGGTGACGAGCGAGATCGCGGCTGCGCCACCAGCCTCGTAGAGGCGCGCGAGCTCCACGGGCTCCAGCCGCTCGTTCAGCAGTCCCTTGGAAGGCGACGCCCGCTTGATCTCGCACAGGAGCTTGAGCGGCTGCGACGCGCCGCCGCGGCGGAGCGCGCGCTCGAGCCTTCCGTTCGCGCGGCCGGGGCCCAGGCGCGCGCGCAGCCGGTGCGCCGGCGTTTCGAGCTTGAGCTGCTCCACGCGCCGGCGGCGGTCGTCCACGATGCGCCCGAGGAACTCGGCGGGGCGGGTCACGGCACGAGCCTCATGACCGGCGCGGCGACCGCGCGGTCCGCGTGGCGCGAGCGCACCACGACCGTGCCGCTCACGAGATCGTGCAGCGCCTGCCGCCGCGGCGAGAACACCTGCATGAGCAGGCCGAAGCCGAGCGTGAACAGGTTCAGGAGCTGGGCGACGTAGCGGATGCTCGCGCGCACGAACGAGATGCGATCGCCGTTGAGATCGGTGACGTGCAGGTCCATCACCGCCTGGCCGAGTGTCGCCCGCCACGGCGACGAGATGAGGAGCGCGGCGTAGAGCCAGTCGATCCCCACCTCGCCCAGCGCCGCCCACCACGCCGCCGGCTGCAGCGGGTCGAACGAGCCCGAGGCGGGCAGCCCGAGCAGCACGCGCACGGTGGCGATCGGGAAATAGGTCACGATGACGTCGATCGCGAGCCCGAAGAAGCGCCGCCAGAACCCGGCGTGCGTGACCGGCTCCACGATCGGGGCGACGGAGCGCAGGCCAGGTCCGGAACCCTGGCCCTCCTCGCCCGGACGGAACACGTTGCCGCAGAGCGAACAGCTCGCCGCGTCATCCGCGACCCGGGTGCCACAGCGCGGGCAGAACATGTCAGGCCTACCCTCTGAACGCGGCCAGCTCGTCGAGCTTCCGCGTCGCTTCGCCACGATCGATCGCGCTTCGCGCCCGCTCGATCCCGGCTTCGAGGCCTTCGGTGACGCCGGCCACGGCGAGCGCCGCACCGGCGTTCAGGAGCACGATGTCGCGCGCGGGGCCCTTGGACCCGCCGAGCACGGCACGGATCTTGGCCGCGTTCTCCTGCGCGTTCCCACCTGCCACGGCGGCGCGGTCGGTGTGCGCCAGGCCGAACGTCGCGGGATCGATCGTGTATTCCTTGATCTTGCCGTCGCGCAGCTCGGCGACGTGGCTCTTGCCGAACACGGTCAGCTCGTCCATGCCGTCGCTGCCGTGCACGATCATCGCGCGCTCGCTCCCGAGCTGGCGCAACACCTCGGCGAGCACCGCCACGTAGGTGTCGGCGTAGACCCCGAGCAGCTGCCGGGTGGCGCCCGCCGGGTTCGTGATCGGCCCGAGCAGGTTGAACACCGTGCGCACGCCCATCTCCTTCCGCGCGCCCGCGGCGTTGCGCATGGCGCTGTGGAAGTTGGGCGCGAACAGGAACGTGATCCCGAGGTGGTCGAGCGAGCGCCCCGCGCTCTCGGGGGTCAGGTCCAGGCGCACGCCGAGGGCCTCGAGCACGTCGGCGCTGCCGGTGCGGCTCGAGACGGCGCGGTTGCCGTGCTTCGCGACGGCCACACCACAGGATGCCGTGACGATGGCGACGGTGGTCGAGACGTTGAACTTGGTGCCGCCGGCGGGCTCGCTGCCGCCGGTGCCGCAGGTGTCCATGAGCGGCGAGCGCCGCGTGCGCAGCGGCGGCACGCGCTGGCGCATGGCGCGCGCCATGCCGGCGATCTCCTCCGGCACCTCGCCCTTCATGCGCAGGGCGATCGCGAGCGCGGCGATCTGCGCCGCCGTCGCCTCACCGGCCAGGATCTGTTCCATGCTGGCGCGGGCCAGCTCCTCCGAAAGGTTCTCGCGTTCCACGGCGCGGCCGATCGCGGTCAGGATCATGCGCGCGCGCTCCCGTGCGTCACGCCCGCCGTGCGGCACAGGGTGAGGAAGTTCTCGATCAGCTTGAGGCCCGAGAGCGTGAGGATCGACTCGGGGTGGAACTGCACACCCCAGGTCTCGTGCTGCTTGTGCTTGAGGCCCATCAGCTCGTTCTCCGGTGTCCACGCCATGATCTCGAGCACGTCGGGAAGCGACTCGCGCTCGACGATGAGCGAGTGATAGCGCGTGGCCTCGAACGGGTTGTCGAGCCCGGCGAAGAGCCCGCGGCCGCGGTGCAGGATGGGGCTCGTCTTGCCGTGCATGAGACGCGGCGCGCGCACGACCTTGCCGCCATAGACCTCGCCGAGCGCCTGGTGGCCCAGGCAGACGCCGAGGATCGGCACCTGGCCGGCGAGGCCGCGGATCGCGTCCTCGGTGATGCCGGCGTCTTTGGGTTCACCAGGTCCCGGTGAGATCAGGAGGCCGTCGGGCTTCATCGCCAGCAGTTCCTTCACCGTGACCTCGTCGTTCCGGCGCACCGTGACCTCGGCCCCCAGCGTGCCCAGGTACTGGACCAGGTTGTAGGTGAACGAGTCGTAGTTGTCGATCACCGCGATCATCGCATCCCCCACCTCACCGTGCCCCCCGTTCCGCGCGCTGCACCGCCATCCACAGGGCGCGACCCTTGTTCATGGTCTCGTCCCACTCCGCGCCCGGGTCCGAGTCGGCGACGATGCCGGCGCCCACGCCCCAGTAGGCGCGGCCGTTCGCGTAGACCAGCGTGCGGATCGTGATGGCGAGGTCCAGGTTGCCATGGTAGTCGAAGTGGCCCACGGCGCCCGCGTAGATACCCCGGCGCACGGGTTCCAGCGCGTCGATGATCTCCATGGCGCGCACCTTTGGAGCGCCCGAGACGGTCCCGGCCGGGAACGTCGCGCGGACGGCGTCCAGCGGCGCCAGCTCCCCCTTCACCCGCCCGCGCACGTTCGAGACCAGGTGCATGACCTGCGAGTAGCGCTCCACCTTCATGTATTCGTTCGTCTCGACCGTGCCGAACTCGGCCACCCGGCCGACGTCGTTCCGGCCCAGGTCCACGAGCATCACGTGCTCGGCCCGCTCCTTCTCGTTGGCGCGCAGCTCCTCTTCCAACGCGCGGTCTTCATCCGGGCCCCGGCCCCGCGGCCTCGTCCCCGCGATCGGACGCACCTCGATGGCGCTGTCGGTGCGGCGCACGAGCACCTCGGGCGAGCTGCCCACGATGGAGAACTCGCCCAGCCTCAGGAAGTACATGTACGGCGACGGGTTCGTGACCCGGAGCGCGCGATAGCCCTCGAACGGCGGTTGCGAGACGTCTGCGCTCATGCGGTGCGCCAGCACCACCTGGAAGATGTCGCCGGCCCGGATGTGTTCCTTCGCCGTCTCCACCGACTTCATGAACTGCTCGCGCGACACGGTGGAGTGCGGCTCGCTCGCCTCGCCCCATGCCGGCGGCTCGATCCACGCCAGCGGCTTCCGCAGCCGCTCCACCTCGTCGTTGAGCCTCGCCACCGCGGCGTCGTACGCCTTGTCCGGGTCCGACCCGGCGCGCGCGTGCGTCACCACCTTCATCGTGTGCGTGAGGTTGTCGAACACGCTCACCACGTCGCCGAACATGAAGACGGCGTCGGGCAGGTGGAGCTCGTCCTTCGCGTGATCGGGCAGGCGCTCGAACCAGCGCACGGCGTCATAGGAGAGGTAGCCCACCGCCCCGCCGCAGAAGCGCGGCAGGCCCGGGAGCGCCACCGCCTGATGGGCCATGAGGAGCCGGCCCAGCTCCTCGACCGGCTTACCCTTGAGCGCGGTCACCTTTCCGGCCTGGTGCAGCTCGCACTTGCCGCCGCGGGCGATGAACACCTGGGAGGGACGGCTGCCGAGGATCGAGTAGCGGCCCCACTTCTCGCCGCCCTCGACGCTCTCCAGCAGGAAGCCGTACGGCCCGTCGTCGATCTTCCGGAACGCCGAGACGGGCGTGTCGTGGTCCGCGAACACCTCGCGGTAGACCGGGACGAGCCGGCCGGTCTGGGCGAGCGCGTGGAATTCGGCGCGGGTCGGGACGAGCATGAGAGGGACTTGCCGCGCCTCCGGCGTGGTGTTGCGACGGGGTCAGGCCTGCGCCGTGCCGCGCCGACCCCCGCGCGCGACCGACGCCACGGACGTGGGACATTACGTCGCGAATCGGCCGAACGTCAACGCGGTCACAAAGTTGCGGCGCGTCAACGGGAACGAGATCGGGCTCGCGCTGATATTCCTTGCCTCGCGAGCAGCAATCGCGTTTCTTTCCATTCACCACGTCAGTTACCCGCGCTCAGGGATGGAGCCACACATCCCGCGGGGCCGCACCGCGACATGAGGCTGTGCGATGACTCGTCCACTGACGTGGCTGTTCGCGCTGGGCCCGCTCGTGGCCGCTGCGCTCGAACCCCTCCCCGCCCGCGCCCTGAACGTCATCCCGCCGGTCCTGACGCTCGCCAACGACGTCAGCGCGGACCAGGACGACATGTGCTTCTGGTTGCACCCGCAGGACCTCGCCCGGAGCACGGTGATCGTCTCCGACAAGAAAGCCAATAGCCTGTTCGTCTACGACCTCCGGGGCCGCACGCTGCAGACGCTCGCGGTCCCGAAGCCCGGGAACATCGACATCCGCTACAACTTCCCGCTCGGTGGCGAGCGTGTCGACATCGTCGCGCTCAACGAGCGCAAGACGCACAAGATCCGGGTCTACAGGGTCGATCGCGCGACCCGGCTGCTGTCGCGCGTGGACGACGACAACATCCACACCGACCAGAACTACGGCTTCACGCTCTACCGGAGTCCCGTGAACGGGCGGTTCTACGCGTTCACGGGTCCCGAGCAGCAGACCGTCGTCAAGCAGTGGGAGATCGTCGACAACGGGAGCGGCCGGGTCTCGGGCGTCGGGCCGCTCCGGAGCATGAGCCCGGGCGGCGTCGTCGAAGGGATGGTCGCGGACGACGAGACCGGCACGATCTACATGTCCCAGGAAGGCGGCGGCGTGTGGAAATACAGCGCCGAGCCCACCGGCGACACGTCGGGAACCCGCATCGTGGCCGCCGGCGCGCACGGGCTCGTCCCCGACGTCGAAGGGATCACGCTCTACTACCGGGCCGGGGGCGCCGGCTACCTGATCGTCTCGAGCCAGGGCTCCGACGACTTCAAGGTCTACGACCGCAGGCCGCCGCACGCCTACGTGGGCACGTTCGCGGTGAAGGGGACCGCGAGCACCGACGGTTGCGACGTCATCAACCTCCCGCTGGGCCCGTCGCTCCCGGGCGGGGCGTTCGCCTGCCACAACGGCAGCGACTCGCCGTATCCCGCCGAGCTCGTCAGCTGGTCGGATATCGCCAGGGCGCTCCGGCTCGTGAGCGATGAGCGCTACTGGGACCCGCGACGGCCCCGGGCCCAGGACCTCACGCAGGCCTCGCCCGGAGCGACGAAGACGGTGAACTCCGTCGCTCCGGACTCAGGAAAACGATCGACCCCGCACGTGATCAAGGAGCGCTGAGCCAGGGGGCCTTGTTCGCCTCCCCCCCACCGCCGGCCGAAATGTGAACTATGACTTGACTATGATCGCGGGAATGGGAATGTCTCCAATTGATATTCTCGGTCGCCGTCCACCGTGCGCAGGGAGCGCGCCGCATGCCTCGCTGATCTCATTGCGAAAGAGGGGCGCCATGTCCCGTCCTGGTCCCTGCCTGCTCGTATGGGGTGTCGTGTCGATACTCCTGCTCGGAGCCCCCCCCGCCCGCGCCCAGACGGCCGTTTCGCCGGTGCGGGCGCTGATCGCCACCGGGTACGCCGACGAAGACGACATGTGCTTCTGGCTCCACCCGACGAACCTGGCGCTCAGCACGATCATCGTCTCCGACAAGTCGGCGGACCGGCTGTTCGTCTATGACCTCCAGGGCGTCACGCTGCAGACCATCACCACGGCACATCCCGGGAATATCGACGTTCGATACAACGTTCCATTTGGCGGGCAGTTGATCGACATCATCGCGTTCAACGACCGCGCCGCGAGCAAGATCCGGGTATACAAGGTGGATCGGGCGACGCGGCTGCTCACGCGCATCGACAACGACCTCATCGCCACCGGCGAGAACTATGGCTTCACGCTGTACCGGAGCCCGTTCACCGGCAAGGTCTACGGATTCACGGGTCCGTCCTCGAACACCGCGGTGAAGCAGTGGGAGCTGGTGGACGACGGCGCGGGCCATGTCGCCGGCATCGGGCCACTGCGCCAGGTCCAGCCGGGCGGCGTCGTCGAGGGCATGGTCGCCGACGACGAGACCGGCATGCTCTACGTCTCCGAGGAGAGCGGTGGCGAGTGGAAGTACAACGCCGAGCCCACCGGCGGCACGGCCGGCGTGAAGATCGCGACCGTGGGCCAGAACGGGCTCGTGGCCGACGTCGAGGGCGTCACGATCTACTACGGCCCCGGGCTGACCGGGTACATCATCCTCTCGAGCCAGGGCAACAGCACGTTCAAGGTCTACGACCGGAAGCCGCCGCACACGTTCCGCGGCACGTTCTCCGTGACCGGGACGTCGTCCACGGACGGCTGCGACGTGATCAACGTCCCGCTCGACGCCACGTTCACCGGCGGCGCGTTCGTGTGCCACAACGGCTCCAAGTCGCCCTACCCCGACGAGCTGTTGCGTTGGAGCGACATCGCTGCCGGCCTCGGACTGTACGTCGACACCGGCTACTGGGACCCGCGGCGGATGGGCCTGACCGCCGTGGACCCGGGGCGGCTCGCCACCGGGAGGCCGATGCTCCTCGCGGCGCCGAACCCCGTCCGGCGACAGTCCACGTTCAGCTTCTCGCTGGCCCACGACGAGGTCGCGCGGCTCGACATCTTCGATGTCGAGGGTCGACTCGTGCGGCGGCTCCACGACGGCTACCTGCCCGCGGGGCTCCACGAACTGGCGTGGGACGCGAACGACGACCGCGCGCAGCGCGTCCGCCCGGGCGTCTACCTCGCCCGGCTGGAGCTCGAGGACCGAGCGGTGGTGAGCGAGAAGGTGGTCGTCCTCGAGCGCTGAGCCGCGCTCACGCCTGGCCGGTCGGGGCGCCGAGCAGCTCGCGCGCCTGGCGGCGGGTGGTGTCGGTGACGCGCTCGCCCGCGAGCATGCGCGCCAGCTCCTCGATGCGATCGGCGCGCTCGAGCGCGGCGACGCTTGCGAGCGTGCGGCCGCCCGCCACCTTCTTGGACACGGCCAGGTGATGGCCCGCGAGCGCCGCGATCAGCGGCAGGTGCGTCACGCACACCACCTGGCGATGCTCGGAGAGACTCCGGAGCCGTTCGCCGACCGCCTGCGCCACGGCGCCGCCGATCCCGGAGTCGACCTCGTCGAAGACCAGCAGGTCCACGCGGTCGCGTGCCTGGAGCGCGCACTTGAGCGCGAGCATGACGCGTGACAGCTCGCCGCCCGAGGCGATCTTCCCCAGCGGCCGCGCCGGCTCGCCGGGGTTCGCGGTGAACGCCAGCGTCACCTCGTCGAGTCCGGTGGGCGTCGGGCGGCCATCCAGCACCGCGGCCACCTCGAACGCGACGCGCGCGTGCGGGAGGCCGAGCGGCTTCATCTCCAGCGTCAGCGCGCTCGACCACTCCTTGGCCGCCGCCGCGCGCTTGCGCGTGAGCACCTTCCCGGCCGCGAGGCAGGCGGCCTCGGTCTTGGCGGCGCGCGCCTCGGCCCGCGACAGCGCACGGTCCGCGTCCTGGCCATGCGCCAGGTCGGTCCCGAGCTCATCGCGCCATGCGAGCAGGTCGGCGAGCGAGCGGCGGTACTTGCGCGTGAGCCGGGCGTAGAGCTCGCGGCGCTGCTCGACCTGTTCCAACCGTTCCGGGTCGGCCTCGAGCTGGTCCAGGTAACGGGCGAGCGTGCGCGAGGACTCCTGCGCCGCGATGCTGGCCTCGGCGAGTTGAACGAGCGCGTCGGCGAGCGACGGATCGAGTGCCGTCGCCTGCTCGATCGCGTGGCGCGCGGCGCCGAGCGAGCCCACGGCCGCGTGCTCGCCCTCCGAGAGCCGTTCGCTCGCGAGCGACGCCAGCTCGCGGAGCCGGTCGGCGTGCGCGAGGCGCGCGGCCTCGGACTTCAACTCCTCTTCTTCCCCTTCGCGAAGCTTCGCTTCGCTCAACTCGGCGGCGGCGGTCGAGAGGTAATCGCGGCGCTCGGCGAACGTGGCCAGCGACTCGCGCAGGCGGGCCAGCTCGCCCTCGGCCTCGCGCATCGCCGCGAGCGTCTCCGCGAACCGCGCGCGCTCGGCTTCGAGCCCGGCGAGGCGATCCAGCGTCGCGAGCGCCGCGCCGTCGCGGAGCAGGCTCTGGTGCTCGTGCTGGCCGTGCAGGTCGAGCAATTGCTCGCCGAGGCGCTTCACGTTCGCGAGCGTGACGCTCGACTGGTTGACGCTGGCGCGGCTTCGGCCTTCCGCGCTCACCTCGCGGCGGACGATGAGCGTTTCGCCGTCGAACTCGAGTCCCCACTCCTCGAGCAGCGCGCCCGCGCGCTTCGCCGCGTCGCCGGCGAGGTGGAACTCCGCTTCGACGACACAGGCCTTCGCGCCCTCGCGCACGATGTCGGCGTCGGCGCGGCCGCCGACGATCAGGGCCAGCGCCTCCACGGTGAGCGACTTGCCGGCGCCGGTCTCCCCCGTGACCGCGGTGAGCCCGCGGCCGAACGCGATCTCCGCGCGCTCGACGAGCGCCAGGTCGCGAATGGTGAGTCGTTCGAGCATGGGGTCCTTCCCAGGGGCCGGGGGATCGGGGCCGTCCGGACTCTACCGCAGCGGCCCTACAAACTCCTCCTCTCCGTGCCCTGCCACCCCAGCTTCGCTTGCAGCGTGCGCAGGAACGGACGCTCCGGGTTCTCGAACACGCGCACGCGGGCCTTGGCCAGCTGCAGCTCGATCTCGTCGTCCTTCTTCAACTCGTCGGCCTGCTGACCGTCGAGCACGAGCAACGCCGCTCCCGGGCTGATGACCCGCACCGCCACCCGCGAGTCGGGCGCCAGCACCAGCGAGCGGCTGCCGAGCGCGTGCGCGCAGGCCGGGGTCACGACCAGCGAGTCGAGGTCGGGCGCCACGAGCGGCCCGCCGGCCGAGAGCGAATAGGCGGTGGAACCGCTGGAGCTGGCGGCGATCAGCCCGTCGGCGACCAGGTGCCCGAGGTCCTGCCCGAGCGCCGAGACGCGCATGTGGATCGCCGCGTAGCTCTTGGCGCTGCGCACCACGGCGTCGTTGAGGGCGAAGCCGACCGGCAGCGCGCGGCCGTTGCCGCCGTGGCGCACGCGGGCCTCGACGCCGGTGCGCGTGGCCACACGCCACCTGCCGGCGAGTGCCGCGTCCACCGCGGCGTCCAACTCCTTTGCCTCGGCGGCGGCGAGGAACCCGAGCCCGCCCATGTTCACCGCGAGGAGCACGGCCTTCTGGCCCGCCAGCGCACGGCCGGCGGTCAGCACGGTGCCGTCACCGCCGAGCGACACCAGTGTCTGGCACCAGCGCGCGAGCACGGCGAGCGACTCGCCCTTTTCGTTGCAAGCGCTCGCCAGCTCGCGCTCCAGGCGCACGACGGCACCCTGCTTCGCCAGCCGGTCGCGCAGCCGCAGCGCCTCGCGACGAACCTGCGCTCGGCCCAGGTGGCCGAGGATCGCGACCCTGTGCCCGCGGACGCTCACAAGTACTGGTGGCGGCTCTGGCGCACGAACTCGAGCGTGCGGCGGGCGATTCCCTCGGCGTCGAGCCCCACCTGCTTCAGGAGCTCGTCGCGCTTGCCGTGGAGCACGAACTCGTTCGGCACGCCGAGCCGAAGCTGCGGCACGCCCGTGAGGCCGCTCGCTTCGAGCGCCTCGCTCACCGCGCTGCCGAAGCCGCCGGCGATGACGTTCTCCTCCACGGTGACGATGCGCCCGGTCGAGCGCGCGAGCCCGCCGATCATCGTCACGTCGACCGGCGCTGCGAACCGGGCGTTGACCACCGTGGCCGAGACGCCCTGCGCCGCGAGCAGATCGGCGGCGGCGAGGCTCGGGAGCACCATCGTTCCCAGCGCCACGATCGCCACGTCACCGCCGGCGCGCAGCTGCTGGGCCTCGCCGATCGGCAGCATGCGGGGCTCGCGGTCCGGCAGCGAGTCCTCCGGGATCGGCGCGCGCGGATAGCGCACGGCGATCGGCCGCTTGCCCGGCCAGTAGGCCGCCGTCCACAGCATGTCGCGCAGCTCTTCCCCATTCATCGGCTGCATCACGACCGTGCCCGGGATCATGCGCAGGTAGCCGACGTCGAACACGCCGTGCTGCGGCGCGCCGTCGTCGCCGACGAGGCCGGCGCGATCGAGGCAGAGGACGATCTTCAGGTCCTGCACCGCCGCATCGTGGATGATCTGGTCGAACGCGCGCTGGAGGAACGTGCTGTAGATGGTGGTGAGCGGCGTCAGCCCCTCGCAGGCGAGGCCGGCCGCGAACGTGACCGCGTGCTCCTCCGCCATGCCCACGTCGAAGAATCGCTCCGGGAAGAGCTTCGAGAACCGCGTGAGCCCGGTGTTGTCGGTCATCGCCGCGGTGATCGCCACCGCATGCGGGATGCGCTCGCCGATCAGCAGCGCCGTCTCGCCGAAGACGTGCGAGTAAGTCTTCTTCGCGCCCTTGCTCGACGTCCCGGTGTCGGGATCGAACGCGCCCACGCCGTGGAACGTGGTGGCATCGCCCTCGGCCGGGCCATAGCCGCGGCCCTTGCGCGTGACCACGTGCAGCAGCACCGGCTGCTCGAAACGCTTGAGGTCGGAGAGCGTCTCCTCCAGCACCGGCAGGTTGTGGCCGTCGATGGGACCGAAGTACTTCAGGCCCATCTCCTCGAACAGCACGCCCGGGGCCACCATGTTCTGCAGGCCCTCTTTCAGGCGGTGCGCCGCGAGCTGCGCGCGCTTGGCACCGCGCGGCAGCTTGCCCAGCAGCTCCCAGACGTCGCGCTCGAACGCGCGGTAGAGCCGGCTGGTCGTGAGCTTCGTCAGGTAACGATGGATGGCGCCGATGTTCGGCGAGATGCTCATCTCGTTGTCGTTCAGGATCACGATCAACGGCTTCTTCAGCTCGCCGGCGTTGTTGAGTCCCTCGAACGCCATGCCCCCGGTGAGCGCCCCGTCGCCGATCACCGCGACCACGTGGTGGGTCTCGCCCTTCAGGTCGCGCGCGGCGGCGAAGCCCAGCGCCGCCGAGATGCTGGTGCTGCCGTGGCTGGTGCCGAACGGATCGTGCGGGCTCTCGATCCGGCGCGGGTAGCCGGCGATGCCGCCCAGCTGCCGCAGCGTGTGGAACCGGTCGTAGCGCCCGGTGAGCAGCTTGTGCGGATAGCTCTGGTGGCCGACGTCCCAGATGATCTTGTCGCGCGGCGAGTCGAACACGCGGTGGAGCGCCAGCGTCAGCTCGACCACACCCAGGTTCGGCGCCAGGTGCCCGGCGTTCCGCGCCACGGTCTGGATGATCATGTGGCGCATCTCGGACGCGAGCTTGGCAAGCGTCCCGCGGTCCATCGACTTCACGTCCGCCGGCGAGTGAATGTGCTCCAGCAGGCTCATGGGTGGTGCACCTTGTACCAGATGATCGCCGTGCCCGTGCCCAGCAACGCCCCTACCAGCACCTCGAACGGCGTATGGCCAAGGAGCTCCATGAGCTTCGCGGTCTCGCGCTCCGGCTGCTGGAAGTGCCGTTCGATCAATCGGTTGAGCACCATCGCCTGGCGGCCCGCGGCACGTCTCAGGCCGGCGGCATCGTACATGACGATGAGGCTGAAGTAGAGCGTCACGGCGAAGAGACCGGAGCCAAAGCCGTGCCAGAGTCCGACCGCGGTGGAAAGCGCCGCGACGGCGGCCGAGTGGGCGCTCGGCATGCCGCCGGTCTCGACGAACCGGCGCATGTTCCAGCGGCCGGCCTGGAGGAACGCAGCGAACCCTTTGTAGCCCTGCACGATGAGACCGACGGCGAGGGCGATCCAGAACGGTTCCGTGGCGGCCTCCTCGAGCGTGCCGTGCGAGCGTCCTTGCGAGCAACGGGTGCGGTCCGCGCGCAACGCGGGTCCCGGACCGGTCGGGCGGGGACTCTGGATAGCCCGGCGCAGTGTGTCAAGCCTGAGGCGCTTCAGTGTGTCGCCGCGGACGCGCCCGCACGATCGGAGCGGGCCTGGCGAAGACGTGGACCTACCGAGTCGTGCAAGCCCGTGCACGCTCGGGATCCAGTACGAATCCATCGACCGGTTTCAGGTGTCGGGAACGTTCAGTCAATTGTGAGAATTCAAAGCCCCGCACGCAGCCCACCCGTCCGCGCTCTCGCCATGCAGCGCAGTGGGCCGCTGAGACTGACACAGGTCACTTTCCCCCGACTGCGGGAGGCTCGGAGTGCGGACCCAACTTCTACGAGGTCTCGGCCTCGCAACGGCATTCGCCGTGATGGCGTCATCGGGCGCAGCGCAGACACGGATCAATCCAATCTGTGGCAATCATCTTACGATCGGCAACATCACCTATACGCTCGGTTCGGAGACGAACCAGACCGGTGGCTGTCAAGGGACGACAACGCCAAGCGACGTCGTTCATCTCCTTGGGAGTCCCAGCGGGCTTGCGACACAGTCCGGGACGGGAACGTTTCCTGGCCTGGCGATCAGCACTGACGCGGGAGGAGATGAGCTGTGGGTCGTAACCAGCTATGCCTACGATGTGACTTTCGCATCACCCGCCCAGCAGCTTGAGTGCGTGGACGAGGCAGCGCCTGAGATCATTCAGCCGTACCTGGAACTGCCCACGACCGGGGGACTCATCCGGCCGTGCTTCGGAAGCTCCGGGCCGCTGCCAGTCTACTTTCTATGGGCCCACGAAGACGCTGACTACGGCCCCACGGGTGTGACCATCGACGGTCGATCCACGGATATCGATGGGGATGGCGACACCGACGAGGCCGACGAAAAGGCCCTGATCGCGGCATTCGGCACGACCAGCGGTCCGAACCTGAGATTCGACCTCAATTGGAGCGGGTCGGTCGATGCCTCGGACCTCTCGATCCTGCTTCAGGAGAGCCTCAGGCGCGATTCGAACAACCAGGCCTATCGACGGGGACACTGCAACGCGGCGGGAAGCATCATCCCGTACGATGGCAACTACCGCCCGATCCGTCCTGCAGCGCCCACCTCGGTCTCAGCAAGCGGCGGGTGCAACCTCATCACGGTGAGCTGGACGAACACGGGAAACGACAGCCTGCTCGGCGATGCCTCGACGTACGAGGTCCGGAGTGCGCTGAGCGCGATCACGAATGAGACGCAGTGGGCGAATGCGACAACGGTCGCCGCGGGAACGGCCGGTGCGAATGGCTTGCCGAGCAGTGCTCAGGTCTGGGTGGGGCAGTGTTCGGCGCAGTACTACTTCGCGGTGCGGCTGTACGACGACCAGTCCACCGCGGGTGCCATCGGAAGCTCCTCCAGCTGGGCAAAGACGCTGTGTCCGCAGGGGTGGGAATGCGAGGACGCCAGTGCGCACCCCGTGGGACCACCTCACGGCTTCGATCCGCCCGTGTTTGCGCTCGCGCGTGGCACGCCGACGACGCTCCGCGGGCCCGTGAGTTTCGACTTCGAGATCCCGTCCAGGTTCCGTGGGGCGGCCCTCGGCGTCGATGTGCTCGACGTCAATGGCCGCGTGGTGAGGCATCTGGGCGGCACCACGGACGGTGGCGCGAATGCCATCGTGAACTGGGACCTGCGTCGAGAGGACGGCCACCGTGCGGCCGTCGGGGTCTACTTCCTGCGCGGGATTCTGGGAAGCGCCCAGCTCACGCAGCGGCTCGTCGTGCTTCCGTAACACTCCAGCCGGGTCCCATTCTTCGGGGCCGTGACACGAGCCCCCGCCGCGATCGCGGCGGGGGCTCGTCGTCACCTGCAAGTGCCCGGAAGACCGGGCGACACCGGCGGCGTCAGTCCGCGGTCGCGCCCGCCTCGATCGGCGAGGACTTGGCGTACACCTTGTTCCGCCCCTTCGCCTTCTTCTCGAGTGCCAGCGCGCTGGCGTTGACCTTCTCCAGTCCCTTGGCGTCGAGCGTCTCGACCTTGGTCAGCCACATCATCTGGTGCTCCGTGTCCTTGGATCCACGCCCCTTGACGCCGACGTTCCCGACGCCCTTGACGTAGTACTTGAGCTGCTCGGCATTCACCTCGTCCGCGCTGCTCTCCGCGATCACGACCGCGTCCTTGTAGCAGTCGACCGGCACGCAGACCGTCACGCCGACCGAGTCCACGCGGCCACGGTCGTTGTACTCGACCTTGGGCCCCCACCCCTCGGCGAAGCTCGGGGACCCCACCTCCGGCTTGCCCGGCACCAGGATGCCGGCGAGCGCGTCGTCGATGCCGTGGAACCAGGCGGGGTTTCCGGTGATCACGCCGTTCCCGTCGTCGTACTCCTCGGGGTACTCGCCCATGAGCCAGACGTTGCCGTCGTCATCCTGCGCGATGCACGCGAGCTCGGCTTCCACGAGAGCACCCTTGGCCCAGTCCAGGTCGTACGACACGACCGACTTGATCCCGCCGATCGTCTTGGTAAGACCCGTCACGTTGATCTGCATCTTGCGCTTGATCGTCACGCCCTCGTCGGTGACCGAGGTGCCCTCGAACGTCATGCGCAGGCCCGGCTTCATCGGGAACCAGGGACTGTCGATCTGCGTCGGGTGCGAGAACTTCGCGGCGTCGAAGTTCTCATTCCGCTCCTCCTGCCCCCACCAGCGGGGCGCGGCCTTCGGGGCGGTTTGCGCCAGCGCAGGGGTGGCGAGGCCGAGGACGATCGTCACGGCCAGCCAGGTCCATTCATGTCTCTTGACGCGGTTCTTCATCGATCGGGTCCTTTCCCTCTCTCGAACGTTGATGGGACGAGCGCGGCCATCAGAAACCGCCGCCCGTCTTTCCTGTATTTGAACCATCCTGGAATCCATACTTCACGAGCAGCATCGACTCGAACTTGACGAGGCCGATCCCGGGGGCGTAGCAGCGGTACTCCTTCTCGCCCGGCGACATGGGGCTCGTCACCTGGGTGCGCACGCAGTTCTCGAACGTCCCGGCGGGCGTCTTCTGCGACGTGCTGGTACTCACGATCTCGGCGCGATCCATCGTCACGCCCGGCGCCTGCTCCTGGTAGTAGCGGTACCCGACGCGCGCCTTCCCCGGCAGCAGGAGCCCGGCTCGGGCCTTCTTCACGCCCGCCATCCAGGTCCCCGCATTGTTCACGAGCTTGCCGTTCCGGAAGTTGCTCACCTCTTCACCGAACTGCAGCACGTCGAGCGTCTGCTTGTGGATGGCGTAGTAGTTCTTCGAGAGCTCGGTCACCTGGCCCTTGAAGGTCTCGCGCTCCTCGACCGCGCGGGTCTCGACGCCCCCCACGACGCGGGTCTCGGCGAGCACCGTCACCTCCATCCGCGACGGGCCTTCCTCGAGCACGATCTGGTAGCCCGGCTCGAGGATGAAATGCGGGTTGCGGCCGGTCGCTGACAGCTGCGAGGGATCCGTGGCGAAATCCGTGGCCCACGGCTCGCCGGGGGCGTTGGTCGCGGGCGCAGCGCCGCACGCCAGCAGCGCGACGAGCCCGAGGGAGGCCTTCAGAAGACCAGGTTGGGTGGATCGCATGTGCTCGCTCCTTTACAGCTACAGCCGGAAATTGAACTGGATCTTGTTCGTGAGCTCGTCGCTCTCCATGAGCCAGCGGTCCTTCGCTTCCCCGTAGGTCTTGATCAAGTTCTGGTTGAACACCACGAAGACGTCTCCCTGCGGATGGAACGACCAGCGAAGCCGGAACGACGACCCGAGCTCGCGGCTCTCGTTGTCGTACTGCAGGGTGTTCGTGATCTGGAACACAGGGAATGGCTTGAGTTCGGTGAACAGGCTGTAGAGGTACTGCGTGAAATCGCCCTGCGGCAGCTTGGCGTCGTTCCACTCGCTGGTGAGCTGGAACGTCAGGACGGGGTGGACCCTCAAGCGCACGTCGGTCTCGACCGTCTGGAGAGTGCCTTCGTAGAACCCGCCCGTGGACCACGCCACCGAGCCGCTGAGTCGCCGCTGCGGCGCCAGCGTTCCCTCGAGCCCGTACCGGGTCCAGTGATAGGCACCCGGCTGGAGGATCACCGTCTTCTCCGGCGAGTCGAAGACATCGAAGGGTTCTTTGGGATTCTCACCCTCGGACTCGATCGTGGTCGACACGCCATCTCCATTCTGGAGCTCCAGCTCGAGGGGCGTGATCGACGCCACGTAGCTCTCCCATCCGCCCTCGTTCCTCGCGTTCAGGAAGTACGAGGCGCCGGTCGTGAACACGCGCACGGGCGAGTTCAGCGGTCGCGGGCTCAGGGTGGCCGCGCCGTAGACCACGTGGCCCTTGCGCTGCACGAATCCCAGCGAGGGATCGAAATGGTCGCCGACGCGATAGTAGGTCGCTTCGAGGTTCAGCAGGTCGTTCGGGTACGCGACCTTGCCGCCGTAGGCGAAACGGTCGCCGTCGAGATCGTCGCGGTCGACCTGCGCGCCCCAGGTGCCTGCCTGGAGGTTCTTGTCCCCGCGGAACCTCGATGAGCGATAGGTGAAGTCGGCGCCTGCGGTCCAGCTCCGGCGTCCGAGCGGGTCACCGGACGTGGCGAGCACACCGACGGACGACTCCGAGAGGACGTTCTGCTGCAAGCGGACCACGCCCATCTCGGTGTTCGTCAGCGGGAGATCCTCGACGGTCCCCGTTCCGACGACCAGCGCGCCGACGTTCGTCTGCCCGACGCGGCCCTGGATCTTGCCGCCGCCCCGGATCGGGACTTCCACGCCCTCGTCATCGCCTTCGGGCGTGATGATGCCGATGCGCCGACTGTAGAACGGCAGCAGGTTCGCGTCCTCCATGTCGGTTCCGACGCCGAACTCGAAGATGTCGGACCCTTCCAGGAAGAACGCCCGCTTCTCCGGGAACAGGATGTCGAATCGCGACAGGTTGGTTTGCCGCTGGTCCACCTCGGTCTCGGCGAAGTCGGTGTTGATCGTGAGCATGCCGTTCAGGTTGGGCCCGAGCTTCTGGGTGATGTCCAGGCTCATGTCGCCCATGGTTTCCCGACCCTCCTCCGGGTCCTCCATGGCGAACCGGCGAACGTGCGCCGGCTTGACCGACAGACCGACGCCCTGATCGAACTTCGGCAGGCCCTTGAGCACGCCTGCCTGGCTCACCTGGAAGATCTCGAAGTCGAGCTTCGCTCCGGACCAGCGGCTCGTCTCCATGGGGTTCTGGACGTGGCGCTCGAAGTTCATCCCCCAGTGGTCGAGTCCGGGCTTGAAGCTCAAGCTCTGGACGGGAAGGCGGATCTCGCCGCTCCAGCCGTCGGCGCAGCGCGTGACGCCGGCCTCCCACACCGTGTCCCACTTGCTGTTCACGTCGAGTCCCTGGGCGGTGACGATGCCGTCGAACTGGGAACCCAGGGGGTTGACCGCGAACACGAAGCCCGACCGCTCGTCGCGGAACGTGTCGAGCACGATCAGGATGTTGTCCTCTTCGTCCAGCTCGACATCCCGGGCCTTGGTGATGGCGTAGATCGAAGACGTGTCCTGCGTGCAATGGAATCCGATGACGATTCCGGTGGGACTCGCGAGCACGCGCACGACCGTGCGCCCGACGGGTTTGTCGCCCTCCCTGGGCTCGACCTCCGTGAGGTCGTCGATCGAGTCCGCGGACCTCCACTCCGGCTCGTTGAGCATGCCGTCGAGCTTGATCTGGCGCTCGGCACCCTTGGGGATGGTGAGTGCCACCAGCGCCGGTCGCCCCATCGGCTCCGTGGATTCGGCGGCGGCCGGGGTGGGTGTGGCGGTGGAATCGGGTGCTTGAGCAAGCGTTGGGGCGGTGCCCGAGAGCACAGCGAGCGCCGTGACCATCGCGCTCGTGAGAAAGCCGCGGATCATTGACAGTCCCAAGCTGGAGCGCGCGGAGGAAGGGTGACGTGGGTCGTGCTCTGGGTGGATGCGCGCGATCCCAACAGAGACACGGTGCAAAAATGCTATGTGAAGACCATGCGCAATTCAACGCCTCGTTCGCGGGCCTCGCTCTTCGAGCACGCGCCGTCGGTCGTCCGGCGCGAGACGGCCGCGGCTACGACCGCGGGCGTTTGGTGCGGGTGAACGACGTGCAATGTCCCGCTTGGACCTGCGGACCCTTCCCCGCACCAGCGTCGTGAAAGCGGCTCGGTGATATGCGAATTCGTCATGCCGCGCGGAATGAGAACGAGTATCATCACGGATGAGATCGCCGCGGGCCGGCCGCCGGGTTCGTCGTGGAGCGCGTTCGCTCCGTCCGAGGCCCGAGCTCGTGGCATCTTGTCGTAGGGCGGCATGACTCTCCCATGCCACCCGTATGGAGCGGTTCCGTGCGTCCCCACATCCGGCTCTTCATCAACGCGCCTCTCCTGGCGCTCCTCGCCAGCGTCCTCGCCTTCGGTTCGGCCCACGCCCTCCCCGGGAACGTGTTGTCGAGCCAGAAGATCAGTGACACGCAGGGCAACTTCACGCCGATCATCGACAACGGCGACGAGGTGGGCGGCGCGGTCGCCTACCTCGGGGACCTCGACGGCGCCGGCCCCAGCGTGGGGGCCGTGGCGATCGGGACGACGTTCGACGACGACGGCCCTGGGCTCGATCGGGGGGCGGTCTACATCGCGTTCCTCGCGGCCAACGGAACCGTTACCTCCAGCGTGAAGATCAGCGACACCGTGAACTTCCCCGGCACGCCGCTGGACGACGGGGACTGGTTCGGGAGTTCGATCGCCTACCTCGGGGACCTGGACGGTACGGGTCCGAGCGTCGCGGCAATTGCTGTGGGCGCCATCGGCGACGACGACGGCGCAGTCGGCGCACTCAACACCGGGGCGGTCTACATCCTGTTCCTGAACGCGAGCGGCACCGTGCTCACGGTGCAGAAGATCAGCAACGCCAATCTGCCCGGTGCTCCGCTCGCCAGCCTCGACGAGTTCGGAACGAGCATCGCGAGCCTTGGGGATCTGGACGGTGCGGGCGCGAGCGTCCAGGCGATCACCGTCGGAACCCCCGGCAAGGATGACGGAGGCACCGACCTTGGCGCTGCCTACACCTTGTTCCTGAGCACGGCCGGCACGGTTCTCTCCGTGCAGAAGATCAGCGATACCACGAACTTCCCAGGGGCGCCGCTGGACGCGGGCGACATGTTCGGGGGCGGCGTCGCCAATCTCGGCGACCTCGACGGCACCGGGCCGAGTGTTCGCGCCGTGGCCATCGGGTCCGAGTTCGATGACGACGGAGGGCCTGACCGCGGCGCCGTCTACATCCTGTTCCTCAACGCGGCCGGGACGGTGCTATCGGTCCAGAAGCTCAGTAACCTGGTCGGCAACTTCACCGATCCCCTTCTCGATTTCGACGAATTCGGCAACGCCGTCGAGAACCTCGGCGACATCGATGGGCCCGCGGGAGGCGTCACCGCGCTCGCCGTGGGCGTCGCGGCCAGCGACGACGGCGGCCTGGATCGGGGCGCGATAGAGATCCTGTTCCTCAACAGCAATGGCACCTGCAACTCGTCTCGAAAGATCAGCAGCACGACGGGCGGTTTCGCCGGGCCGCTCGTCAATGAGGATGCGTTCGGATCGGGCCTGGCATTCCTCGGCGACCTGGACGGCGGCGGAGCGAGCACGTTGGCGCTTGCGTCCGGAACCCCCGGCTCTGACGACGGAGGAACGGACCGTGGGGCGGTCCATGTCCTGTTCCTCGACGGCGTGCCCACTCGCACGCTGACCGTGAACGTGGTCGGGTCCGGCACGGTGTCCAAGTCCCCGGACCTGGCCGCCTACCCGAGCGGATCGGTCGTCCAGCTCACCGCGACGCCCGCCGCGGGCTGGCTGTTCTCGGGCTGGAGTGGCGCCCTCACCGGCTCGACCAACCCCGCCAGCCTGACCGTGGACGCCAACAAGACGGTGACCGCGACGTTCGTCCAGGCGCGCACACTCACCGTGAACGTGGTCGGAATGGGCACGGTGACCAAGAACCCGAACCTGACCAGTTACCCCAACGGCTCGGTCGTCCAGCTCACCGCGACGCCCGCCGCGGGCTGGCTGTTCTCGGGCTGGAGTGGCGCCCTCACCGGCTCGACCAACCCCGCCAACCTGACGATGGACGCCAACAAGACGGTGACCGCGACGTTCGTCCAGGCGCGAACACTCACCGTCAATACCGTCGGATCGGGCACGGTGACCAAGAACCCGAACCTGACCTCCTACCCCGACGGCTCGAGCGTCCAGCTCACCGCGGTGCCCGCCGCGGGCTGGCTGTTCTCGGGCTGGAGTGGCGACCTCACCGGTTCGACCAACCCCGCCAACCTGACCATGAACGCCAACAAGACGGTGACCGCGACGTTCGTCCTGGCGCGAACACTCACCGTCAATACCGTCGGATCGGGCACGGTCACCAAGTCGCCGAACCTGACCTCCTACCCCGACGGCTCGAGCGTCCAACTCACCGCGGTGCCCGCCGCGGGCTGGCTGTTCTCGGGCTGGAGTGGCGACCTCACCGGTTCGACCAACCCCGCCAGCCTGACCATGAACGCCAACAAGACGGTGACCGCGACGTTCGTCCTGGCGCGAACACTCACCGTCAATACCGTCGGATCGGGCACGGTGACCAAGTCGCCGAACCTGACCTCCTACCCCGACGGCTCGAGCGTCCAACTCACCGCGGTGCCCGCCGCGGGTTGGCTGTTCTCGGGGTGGAGCGGCGACCTGACGGGTTCGACCAACCCGACCAACCTGACGATGAACGCCAACAAGACGGTGACCGCGACGTTCGTCCAGGCGCGAACACTCACCGTCACCGTGGTCGGATCGGGCACGGTGGCCAAGTCCCCGGATCTGACCAGCTACCCCAACGGCTCGAGCGTCCAACTCACCGCGACGCCCGCCGCGGGCTGGCTGTTCTCGGGGTGGAGTGGCGACCTCACCGGTTCGACCAACCCCGCCAACCTGACGATGAACGCCAACAAGGCGGTGACCGCGACGTTCGTCCAGGCGCGAACGCTCACCGTGAACGTGGTCGGCTCGGGCACGGTCTCCAAGTCCCCGGACCTGACCGCTTACCCCAACGGCTCGAGCGTCCAGCTCACCGCGACCCCCGCCGCGGGCTGGCTGTTCTCGGGCTGGAGTGGCGCGCTCACCGGATCGACCAACCCCGCCACGCTGACGATGGACGCCAACAAGACGGTGACTGCCACGTTCGTCCAGGCCCGCACGCTCACCGTGACCGTGGTGGGCTCAGGCACGGTCGCCAAGTCGCCTAACCTGAGCACCTACCCCAATGGCTCGAGCGTCCAGCTCACCGCGACTCCCGATCCGGGCTGGGTCTTCTCGGGGTGGAGTGGCGCGCTCACCGGTTCAACCAACCCCGCCACGCTGACCATGGACGCCGACAAGGCGGTGACCGCGACGTTCGTCCAGGCCCGCACGCTCACCGTGACCGTGGTGGGCTCAGGCACTGTCGCCAAGTCGCCGAACCTGGCCACCTACCCCAATGGCTCGAGCGTTCAGCTCACCGCGACTCCCGACCCTGGCTGGATCTTCTCGGGGTGGAGTGGAGCCCTGACGGGTTCGACAAACCCCGCCACGCTGACCATGGACGCCGACAAGGCGGTGACCGCCACGTTCGTTCAAGCGCGGTCGCTCACCGTGAACGTGGTCGGATCGGGCACGGTCGCCAAGTCGCCGGATCTGGCCACCTACCCCAACGGCTCGAGCGTCCAACTCACCGCGACTCCCGATCCCGGCTGGGTCTTCTCGGGATGGAGTGGCGACCTCACCGGTTCGAGCAACCCCGCCAATCTGACCATGGACGCCGACAAGACGGTGACCGCCACGTTCGTCCAGATGCGGTCGCTCACCGTGAACGTGGTCGGCTCGGGCACGGTCGCCAAGTCGCCGGATCTGACCTCCTACCCCAACGGCTCGAGCGTCCAGCTCACCGCGACTCCCGATCCGGGCTGGGTCTTCTCGGGGTGGAGTGGCGACCTCACCGGTTCGACCAACCCCGCCACCCTGACCATGGATGCCGACAAGACGGTGACCGCCACGTTCGTCCAGGCGCGAACGCTCACCGTGAACGTGGTCGGCTCGGGCACGGTCGCCAAGTCCCCGAACCTGGCCACCTACCCCAACGGCTCGAGCGTCCAGCTCACCGCGACTCCCGATCCGGGCTGGATCTTCTCCGGGTGGAGCGGCGACCTCACCGGCTCCACCAACCCCGCCAACCTGACCATGGACGCCGACAAGACGGTGACCGCAACGTTCGTCCAGGCCCGGTCGCTCACCGTGAACGTGGTCGGGACGGGCGCGGTGACCAAGTCCCCGAACCTGGCCACCTACCCCAACGGCTCGAGCGTCCAGCTCACTGCGACCCCCGGCCCGGGTTTGGCCTTCTCAGGCTGGAGTGGCGATCTCACCGGTTCTACCAACCCCGCCAACCTGACCATGGACGCCGACAAGACGGTGACCGCCACGTTCGTTCAAGCCCGGTCGCTCACCGTGACCATGGTCGGGAAGGGCACGGTGACCAAGTCCCCTGACCTGGCCGCCTACCCCGACGGCTCGAGCGTCCAGCTCACCGCGAATCCTGGCCCGGGCTGGAGCTTCTCCGGGTGGAGTGGCGACCTCACCGGTGTGACGAATCCCGCCACCCTGACCATGGACACCAACAAGACGGTGACGCCCACGTTCCTCGACATCACGCCCCCGGCGGTGACACTGACGTCACCGAACGGAGGAGAGGTCCTGGCCGACGGTCTGCACTTCAAGATCAAGTGGACGGCGACGGACAACGACTCGGTCGCCCGCATCGACCTGGACCTCTCACGCACGGGCGTTGCCGGCCCCTACCAGAGCATCAAGACGAATGCCTCGCGCAGCGGCATCTTCGACTGGGTCGTGACTCTTCCCATTACCACCCACGCGCTCATTCGCATCACGGTGCGCGACCTTGCCGGGAACACGACGCAGGATCTGTCGAACGCGGAGTTCGCGATCGCCGGCGGCGTCGGCACCGAGGGCGGTTCCGTGACGGCGTTCGCGCTGTCCCCGCTGTGGCCGAACCCCGTGCGCACCCAGGCGCGATTCGAGCTCGCCCTCCCCCACGAGGCACACGTCCGGCTGGGCGTGTACGACCTGCAGGGGCGCGAGCGGCTCGTTCTCGCGGACGACCTGTTCCCGGCCGGGCGCCACACCGTGGACGGCGCCTCGATCGTGAGCTCGGGGCTGGATCCGGGGTTGTATTTCCTGAGGATGTCGGTGCCGGGTACCAGCTTCGTCCGGCGCTTCCTACTCATGCACTAGGTTGTGCTCGGAAGATTGCTGACGCTGAGGCCGGCGCCTTGTCGTCGGCCGGCCGGGCCGCCGGTCTAGAACGCGTACTTGAGCTGGTGGCTGCGGGCGCTGGGGATGCGCCGCGTCGGCGTGAGCCCGCGGTAGTAGACCTCCCAGCGCTCGGGGAGCCCGATCCGGCCCGGGAACAACCGCTCCCTGAGCA
>Ga0207670_10000126_pt1 | contig 50717 bp, 75 predicted proteins | sample KBSS23HmetaG_FD_184339 | JGI IMG/M metagenome (GOLD analysis project Ga0207670, IMG submission 184339) | Switchgrass rhizosphere microbial communities from Kellogg Biological Station, Michigan, USA - KBS S2-3H metaG (SPAdes) (version 2) | ecosystem: Host-associated > Plants > Roots >... | reverse complement strand
AGGGAGCTGCAGGGCACCGACGCGTCGATCCCACGCCCGCCCGACGATCAACCGATGCCCGGCGCTACGAGCGTCGAGTGGGCCATCATCTCGATGGTGAGGACGACGCCCGGCGGCTGCGTGCCCGCGGAGCTGCAAGAGCAGCTCGAGAGGTCGGGCCTGGCCAGCGACGACATCCGCAACGCGGTGAGCCAGCTCTGGGACCGCGGGATGATCCAGCTCGGCGCTGACCGCAGGCTGCACCCCCGTGCGTAGGTGGTCAGCGGCCCCCGGCGACCTGGCCCTGCTGGTGTGGCGGTCGATGCTCGACGAGCAGGCCCCGCCGTTCGTGTGGACGTTCGTCCTCCCGTTCGCGCTGCTGCTCGCGCCGCTGGCGATAGTCAACCTCATCATCACGAGGAGGAAGGCATGTCAGAATCGTTCAGCGACATCGCAAAAATCATGCTGATGTCGCAGCTCTGCGCACCGGCGATCGTGCTCAACCCACCGACGTTCGCGCGCTTGAAGGTGACGAGCGTCAAGCGCTTCCCACGGGAGCTGACGACCGACTACTTCGGCTGGACGAGCCTCGAGGAACCCGAGGAGCTGCCGGCGCGCATGCTGGTGCGGGGGACCGTGGGATCGGATCGACCCACCAAGTTCGTCATCAGCGTCAACCTCGAGGAGCGGGTGATCGAGCACGCAACATGGAACGCGCTCGCCCGTTCGAGCGACGGAGGATCGGGCGAGCTCGGCGTCGTGCTGTTCGGGATCCCATCGCTGATCGTGACCTCGCCTGTGCTGTTCACGTGGTGGCTCGCCAGGCGAGCGCTGCGGACGTGCACCGGGATGAGCGTCCACACGTGGAGCGTCTGGATGCGCATCAGGGGCCAGCTCGACGACGATGATGCCAGGGAGCTCCACAGCGCCCTCATCAACCATGGAAACGGCGTGGAGGTCGCGCACCTCGACGGGCTGCGCAAGCAGCACCGTGAGAGGATGAGGCAGGAGGAGCTGGCCCGCTCCTTCGAGAGCAGGAAGGATTCGATCACCGACGGTCCCCTCATGCTGCGCCTGGAGCACGGTTGCGCGGAACCCGAGGACGCGCTCGACGCGGTCCGAGATTGGGAACGCCGGCTGGAGCACGATCGCCACGTGCAGCTCCATGAGTGGTTGGGGATGTCGGAGCAGGAGCTCAACGATTGGCGCGCTGGTCGCAGGACCGTCATGGACCTCCTCGAGGAACGTGAACGTTCAAAGAGGGGAAGCGTGCACCACGTCAGCTACGGCCAACCAGGTGTGGAGGTCGCATCGACGTCTGCGCAGTCTGTCGACGCGCGCCATGCCGGAAGGATGATGACGGCCGCGCTGGAGGCCAACGCACGCTCGCGTTCGGGCGAGGGGAGCGACGACCGATGATCGACGTCGTCGCGTTGGTCCTCCCGTGGAGGGTTGGAGCCGCGTTGCATGGCGCTTCAAGCGCTCGATCCGCCTTCCACGTGGCCTCAAGCGCGCCGCGTCAACTGCGAGCATCGTGACGACGTTCGTCGCGCAGGCGCTGCCTTGAGCGCTCGTGTTGGAAGGTCGTACGTCGTCGTTGATGAATCGTCGAAAGCGCCCAGGGGACCGCACTTCGCGGTCTTGCTGTTCAGGACGCGGAACGAATTGCTATCGTCCTACGATGACTACGGCGGCAGCAGTGGTAGCAGCACCATCACGGTCCCTGAGGTAACGTACCTTGCTTTTGAGACGAAAGCTGACCTAGAACAGTGGGTGGTCGACTCGACCGCCGAGGGTAGGTCGTTTTTCTGCTTCGAGGTCTCCCAGGTCGGGACCGTCGACGTCAGGGTCCGGTTGGGCATGCGGTGAGCGGTCCCGCGCATCGGAGATCGGGGAGGCAACGTGAAGATCGTCGCTCAGAAGCTCCTGAAATACCCGCGGACGCGCCACGTCCGTGGAAGCCGACTGCAGCACGGTGACCACGACATGGAGGCAGTCCCGTGGGAGGAGCTGCGGGGCAAGCACCTGGTCGTGGAGGAGAAGATGGACGGGTCGAACGCCGGCATCTCCTTCGACGATGACGGGACGCTGCTGCTGCAGTCGCGTGGGCACTATCTGCGGGGCGGCCCACGGGAGAAGCAGTTCGAGTGGCTTAAGCAGTGGGCCGCCTCCCGGCAGGAGGAGCTGTTCTGCATCCTGGGATCGCGGTACGTGCTGTACGGGGAGAACCTCTTCGCCAAGCACACAATGTTCTACGACGCCCTACCCCACCACTTCATGGAGTTCGACGTCCTCGACCGCGAGAGCGGTGAGTTCCTCAGCACGCCGGCGCGGGCCCACCTCATCGTGGGCGCGTCAGAACGTAGCACCTCCTCGCCGCGCGGGCCCATCGTGCCGGTGCTGGTGCTGGGCGAGGGCACGTTCAAGCGCCTCGAGGAGCTCGAGGAGATGATCGGCACGTCGCGCTTCGTCACTGGCGATCGCATGGTGAACCTCGATCGCGCCGCCCGCGATGCGGGGGTCGAAGCTTCGACCGCCAGGAAGCACACCGACCCGTCCTCCCTCATGGAGGGGCTATACGTAAAGTGGGAGGAGGACGGCGCCGTGAAGGGAAGGTACAAGTTCGTCAGGAGCACGTTCACGAGCAGCATCCTCGACCAGGAACAGCACTGGCACGATAGGCCCATCATCCAGAACGGCCTGGTGCTGGGCGCTGCGGAAGCGATGTGGTCCGATGCTTAGCGTGGATCCTGCAGCCCTCCAACGTACGTCGCTTTTGGTGAGCAGCGCAGCTGCCTTCGTGGGCGCGCGGTTGCAGTACCCGCTGCCTGAGTGCAACTCCCGACGGCCGAGGGTGTCGACCATCCGCGTCGACCAGCACAAGGCGAAGTGCGGCTTCGCGCGCATCTACTGCACGTTGGCCCACGAGGACGAGGTGGCCGCTGCCTGGCGGGAGCTGCACGGCGCTGGGCCGCACGCAGCCGACGCGAGCGCTCGTTGGGACGAGCACAAGGATCGCTGCATGCTCCACGACGCGGTGCACTACAGGCGCTGCTACATGGACATGGTCGCCCTGGTCCCCGACCTACGCGAACGGCTCTGCAGCCAGGCCGACTACGAGGGGCTCCTCCAGGCGAACTTCGAGGGGGCGCTGGCCTGGTTGACCAACCTGCCCGTGGTCGGGTGCTTGAAGTACGGCGCTGTCGACAAGGCCGGCGTGGAGAGGGTGCTGCGGGCGGCGTACGCCTGACACGGGGCACGCTCGTTGGTTACCGTCCGACGATGGCCAGCTACGCATGGGGCACCGACGTCCACCTTGACCATCTCAACGACGATCGCAGGAAGATCGTCGAGTTCGCTGAATCGCTCGTGGTGCAGGGCCCGACGGGCATCCTGCTGACGGGAGACATCTCCGTCGCCAACCAGCTGGTGCTGCACCTCTCGGCCATCGAGAGCGTCGTGAAGCGCCCGGTCTACTTCGTGCTGGGCAACCACGACTACTACGGCAGCAGCACGGAGCAGGTCCGCCGTGCGATGCGCGAGCTGAGCAACGTGAGCTCGTTCCTGCGCTACATGCCGACGATGCCCTACTACGGGCTGTCGCCGACGACGGCCCTCGTCGGCCACGACGGGTGGTACGACGCGATGAACGGCAGCTGGCAGACCAGCAACTTCGTGATGTCGGACTGGAGCGCCATCCACGACTTCACCAACGTGAACGGGAACCGCGCCACGATCGTCGGCGTGGCGCGCCAGCTGGCCCACGCCGGCGTCCTGCACGTCCAGTCCGGCATCAAGCAGGCGGCGCGCTACCACAGGAACATCATCGTGCTGACGCACTTCCCGCCCTTCCTGCAGGCGCACGCCGACGGCGAGGTCGCGGCCCAACCGTGGTACACGAGCAAGATGATGGGCGACATGCTGAGCGCGGCGGCTGCCGCGTACCCGACGCACAGCTTCACCGTCCTGTGCGGGCACACCCACCGCCGGTGGAGCGGGAAGGTCGCCCAGAACATGACGGTCCACGTCGGCGCCTCGGAGTACGGCAAGCCGCAGCTGCAGAGCATGATCGAGGTCGCTTGAGGGTGGAGGACCTGGGGGACGGCCATGCCGTCCTGGCCGACTCGGCCGATGCCGGGACCGTCGACCTCGTCCTTGGGTTGGTCGGGCAGGTGCCGCTCATCGTCGCTGACCCGCCCTACGGCAACGTCGTCCGCGCGCAGTGGGACCGGGTCGACGTCGACGACAGCGAGTTCGCGGAGCGCATGCTCCGTTGGACGGCCGAGTGGTCCAGGTTGCTGCTGCCCAACGCTGCGTTCTACGTGTGGGGGGGCCTGGGAGCGCCCGGCTTCCGGCCGTTCCTTCGCTACATCGTGGGGGTGGAGGAGCGCACGCAGCTGCGCTTGGCCAACCTGATCACCTGGTCGAAGCGACGTGCGTACGGCGTGCAGCACAACTACCTCTTCACCCGCGAGGAGCTCGCGTACTTCACGAACGGCGACAACATCAAGCGCCCACGCTGCTTCAACGTCCCGCTCCTCGACGCCAAGCGTGGCTACGCGGGCTACAACGCACGCTACCCCGCCCGCAGCGAGCACCTCCGGCGGACCAACGTGTGGACCGACATCACCGAGATCATGCGTGGGAAGGTCCACGACGCCCAGAAGCCGCAGCGCGCCATGGAGGTCCCGATCGAGGTCCACACCCTGCCGGGCGAGTGCGTCGTCGATCCGTTCGCCGGCTCGGGGACGTCGGCGCTGGCCGCCCGGCGCCTGGGCAGGCGCTTCGTCGTGGTCGAGAACGACCCGGCGACGTTCGACGGCATGCTGCAGCGCCTACGAGCATGAACATGGGGTACGACGCACCCTTGTAAGGCTTTACCTGGGCATTGTACCTTGGGATGAGGAGGAACGATGTCATGATGGAGGCGACAGCGACCGAGAAGCTCTCCCCTGTGGAGCGCGCCCAGAAGACCCTGGACCTCAAGGTGGAGATCAACATCCAACGCCGCCTCGAGGCCAACGCGGCAAGCGGGCAGGCTCGCCTCGAGGACCTGATGTCGCGGCGTTCAGCCTCGCGGTGGGATCCCACGAAGGTGGCGCGCCAGGTCCGGCGCCTGCAGCGCGCCCGTCAGGCACGTGAGAGCGCTGCCCTGCAGCGGGAGCAGCTCGAGCACTCGCTGCAGCTGCTGTCTGAGGACGAGGACGACGGAGCCCCCGTCCCCGCCGCCGCGTGAGCGTCCCCACGTACGCTCGCCTCCCAGTGGAGTTCGAGCGACGGCGGTCGGCGCTGCTGGAGCGCTTCGTCGAGTTCATGAACAAGGCGAACTGTCCCGACACGATCGCCCTCATCACCAAGGCCATGCAGCACGGCGGCTACGTCGCGGGTGGCCTCGTGCACCGGATGATGCGCCAAGCGCTGCGCGACCCAACGCGCCTGCCGAACGTGCTCGACGGGTACCTCAACCCGTCGGAAAGGCTCAACGTCAACCCAACGTCGTTGACGCGGTACCGCAGGGGCGACGTCGACGTCTTCTTCACGACGCCCCATGGCCTTGCCGAGTTCCGCGCCTGGGCGGGAAAAACGATCGCCGGCCCGCACCTGGCGACCTCGGCGGGGCGGGCCGTCGAGATCCACGCTGACAACAGGATCCGCGTGCAGGCTATCGAGCGCCACGTCGGCCCCATCGAGCAGGTGCTGCGCAGCTTCGACATGTTCAACGGGATGGTGGCCTTCAACGACCGCGAGGAGGTCGTGCCGGTGGGCTGGGAGCAGCTGGAGCACCAGAGCGAGCTCCACGTGGTCGACTGGTCGTCCGTCCTGGTCATCAGCCGGATCGCGAAGTGGTTCACCCGCCACGAGATGAAGGCCCTGACGCCCGAGTCGGCCGCGCTGCTGGCGCCCCGGGCGCTCGAGATCGCCGCGGCGCTCGAGCGCAGCACCGTCAAGACGCCCCTTGGAGCGCTCACCCCCCACGACATCGCCACGAAGTTCAAGCAGCTGCTGCCCCACGTCCCGAACGCCAACGACCTGGTGCTGCTGTCGTCGCTGTACTCCCTGGATGCCTACGACGGCCCACTCCAGCAGCTAGCGAGGCGTTCCTTCGGTGGGCCGATAGATGCCATGGCCCGCACCAGCGAATAATCGAGGGACCGCGGGGGGTGCGGTCCCCCGTCCCATGGGTTACCGTCCGACCTGGAGGTTGACTTGACACGCGCTCTTCTGCTCAACGCTGACTGGACCCCGCTGCACTTCATCAACGACGTGCGGGCCGTGATCCTGGTGATGAACGGCCGCGCGGAGATCGTCTTCGACTTCCAGACTGGCGCGCCCGCGGTGTGGGACGAGGCGTTCACCTCCCCCGGTCCTGCGCCTGACGCGCCGATGCGGCAGGTCCAGGTGCCGGCGACGATCCGCCTCCGCAACCGCGTCACCAAGCGCTGGAAGCCGCCGCGCTTCCGCAAGAACGTCCTGTTCAACCGCGACGGGTGGCGGTGCCAGTACTGCGGCTGCCAGCTCGGCTGGAGCACGATCGAGATCGAGCACATCGTCCCACGGTCGCGCGGCGGCAAGACGTCGTGGCTCAACTGCGTCGCGGCCTGCAAGGCGTGCAACAAACGCAAGGGCGCTCGCACCCCCGAGGAGGCCGGCATGCCGCTGCTGAGCAGGCCCGCCAACCCGTCGTCGCTGCACTTCTGGAACACCGTGAAGAGCGACAGCTGGCACCCATCCTGGGAGGCGTTCATCCCACGTGGGTAGCACGATGCGAACCTGCGCGTGGGGTCCATACTTACGCTGCAGGAGCGCGACCTGCATGCACCTCAAGTTGAACGATCTTAACCGCGTGGTCCGCGGCGCTGTCCGTGAGCACCGTGCCGTCTCGGCCCTACGCGTTGAGATCGGGCGGGTCCTAGGACCGTCGGTGATCACGGAGGGCCGGATCAGCGACGTCGCCGCGGCGGCCAACGACAGGATCGACGTCCTGGAGAGGACGGGCCGCATGGAGCAGCTGCGCTTCAAGCCCCACGTCGTGCTACCGCTGCTCGAGTCGGTGGAGCCCGAACTGCGGCGCCTCGCGGCACGGACGGTACCGCAGCAGCACCTCGCGCGCCTAGGCAGCGATGCTGACCCCGGCGTCAGGGCCGCGGCCGGAGCGCGGGTCCCGATCGCAGACCTGGTCAGGATGGTCCGCAGGTTCCCGCAGGACGACCAGCTTCGCGTCGTCCTGCGTGCACGGCGCCTCGACGAGGGCGGCGTTCCGCAGCCCAAGGCGCAACCCATGGGCCACGATGCTGGGGCCGACGGGGTCAGGACCGGCGAGGCGATCGAGACATCACAGGGGCCCGAGCTCAGCGAGGCGTGGTACCGGGAGCATGCCCAGCGCTTCATGCACGACTACGGGAAGAACATCGAGTACGCATGGGAGGCCACGGCCGTCAGGCGCTTCTGCAGCAGCTGCAGGGCGACGACGGGCCTGGAGGTCGACGAGGCCCGCCTGCTCCGGAGCATCCACGAGCTCATCGAGGAGCGGGAAGACAGGGCCCTCGAGCGGGATGCCCTGCAGGAGACGGCGGCGCGGTTGATGGAGCTCGACGAGCGCTGCGCGCTCAGGGAACGAGCTGAGCTACCCCCGCTCGACGAGGAGGTCGACCCCGTCCACGAGCTGCTGGAATCAAGGGTCGGCCACGAGGAGTACGTTGCCCGCGCTCGGGAGGTGTTCCGCATCCAGGACGCGATCATGCCCCTGGCGATGCGAAAGTACCGGTTGGGCGAGGGGAACGCTCGCCAGGTCCTGGTGCCTACGGTGGGCAGGTTGCCCCACGGTGCCGGTTTCCGGGCCGTGGACGAGCGGGCCCTCGACGCCTTCTGCGAGGCCTGGTCGGCCAGGCAGGCGATGGTCGGGGAGCCGCTGCGCATCGAGTGGACGAACCACCCGGCCGACGCCAGCAAGGTTGGCTTCACCTGCGTGCTGAGGTGAACGGTGCGGCCTAGGTCAACGTGACCGGTCGTAGGATGCCCATGCGACCGCCCATGGGTTGTCGACGTTCTTCTGCCGCTTCAGGGCCCTGACCTGCCTCTCGCGCCCGGGCGGCGTGACCTCGTCGATGCTGCGTTCCGGTGCGGGCTTTGGTTCCCGCGGGATCGTCTCGCCCGTCCAGCGGCCGACCGGGCGCCCCCAGGGATCGCGCGTCGTGCGAGGGTCCTTCGGATCGGGGCGGCGCCGAGCCGCCTGGATGTCGCTGAGAGGCAGCTCGGCCTCCATGAGGCCGCAGTCGTCGCAGATGAGCTCTTCGCCGGCGAGCCGGCCTCCGCACCGCGCGCAGGGCGCCGGCCCCACCGATGGTTCGTCGAGCCCGGGGCCCAGCGGGTCGCCGAAGCGTTCCTGGAGGCGGTCGCGGAGCTGGTCGACGGATCGTGCGCGCGTCTTCATGCATGTATGTATGAGGCGATGTGGTGTAGTGTGACGGCAGCATGAAGATACTCGTCACCGGCGGCGCGGGCTTCCTTGGTTCCCACATCGTCCTGCGCCACCTCGCGGCGGGCGACGACGTGCTCTGCGTCGACGACTTCAGCACGGCGATGGGGAGCCCGTTCATCAGGCCATCCCCGCACTTCCAGAGGATGCTGGCCTACGCTGGTAGGTTCATGCTCATGCGCAGCGACATCTCAAGCCACAGCATGCTCGCCGAGCTGGCCGACTGGGGAGGCGACGTCATCTACAACTTCGCGTGCCCAGCCTCGCCGCCGCGCTACCAGGCGACGCCCGTGGAGACCATGATGACGTGCGTCGCCGGCACGCACAACATGCTGCAGGTCGCCCTGCGGACTGGTGCCGTCGTGGTCCATGCCTCCACGTCCGAGGTCTACGGTGATCCTGACGTGAACCCGCAGGGGGAGTCGTACCGCGGCCGCGTCAACCCGTACGGGCCACGTGCCTGCTACGACGAGGGGAAGCGCGCCGCCGAGGCCCTTTGCTACGACTTCAGGCACAAGCATGGGGTCGACGCCCGGCTCGTGCGCATCTTCAACACGTACGGCCCGCACATGGACCCGCACGACGGCCGGGTCGTCAGCAACCTGATCCGCCAGGCCCTCAGGGGCGAGGACCTCACGGTCTACGGCGACGGCTCGCAGACCCGGAGCTTCTGCTACGTCGACGACCTCGTGTCGGGGATCACGGCGCTGGGAGCGCTCCCCAGCAACCCGGGGACGCCCATCAACGTCGGCAACCCAGACGAGTTCACCGTCCTGGACCTGGCACGGGAGGTCAGGGCCCGCCTGGGCGGGAGGATCGTCTTCCGCGACCTCCCGGTCGACGACCCGACGCAACGTCGTCCCGACATCTCGTTGGCCAAGCAGCTGCTTGGGTGGGAACCGCGCATCACGCTGCAGGAAGGCCTGGACAGGACGATCGAGTACTTCAGGGGCGTGATCGAGCAGTGGAGCATGGCCCCTGCGTAGGTCGGTGGGAACGACCTCGATCGCGGACAGGCTAGCCCTGCTGCTAACGGCGTGCATGACAGCGTGGTGCGAGAGGACGTTCGGCCGCTACGATCGGCGGCGGCGACCACGGCGCCGCCCATGCGTCAGCGTCAGCGTCGAGAGGGGCGGTCGATGTGGTCGCTTCCGCGCACGGGTGTCGTCGTCGAACGGTTGGTTCAGGGTCGAGGGCGGCGACACGGAGCTCGAGGCCCTGGTGGGGCTGGCTCGAGGGTGCCTCGAGCTGGTGGACCCCGACCTGCTTGAGCTCCGCGACATCGTGGAGAACGCTTCGCACGTTGGGCAGCACGCACGCTAGCTCCGCACGATGTAGGGCGTGCCCGGCCCGGGGTAGGATCCCTCCATGGGATGGTCGAAGGGTTCGCAGGTCTTCCAGTCCGTCGCACGGGCGGCGAAGAGGTACATCGCCGATCACGAGCGCGCTGACTTCTACCGTGCCGTCCTCCCTGCGTTCAACGCATGCGATTGGGACACCCAAGCCGAGGTCCTGGGCGAGGACCCGGTCCTGGACGCCGTCCTCCACGAGGACGGGCTCATCGAGGAGGACCGTTGAGCGCCGTGCAGCCTCCGAAGAGGTTCGTCGGCCTCCACGCCCACACGGGCTTCAGCGCCTTCGACGGGCTCGGGTACCCCGACGAGCACTTCAAGTTCGCGATGGAGAACGGGCTCGACGCCCATGCCATCACGGAGCACGGCAACATGTCGAGCTACGCCCACGCCCAGCTCTGGGTGGAGGAGTGGGCCAAGGCCAACAAGGAGGGGCGCTTCAAGTACCTCCCAGGCGTCGAGGCGTACTACCATCCCGACCTCAAGCAGTGGCAGCGCGACGCTGAGGCCGCCGAGCAGGCGAAGGTCGACAGGAAGGTTGCGGCCAAGCTCGCCAAGGAGCAGGAGCGCCTGCAGACCAAGATCGTCGCGGTCGTCGACCAGGCCGACGAGACGGAGGACATCGAGACCTCGAACGCGCTCGTCCTCGAGGACGAGGAGGAGTCGAAGTCGACCAAGAACTTCAACCCCGTCAACAGGCGCCACCACCTCGTCGTCCTGCCCAAGAACCAGCGCGGCCTTCTGCGGACGTTCGCCATGTGCTCGCGGTCGTACCTGGAGGGCTTCTACCGCTTCCCCCGCATCGACTTCGGCATGCTGCGCGAGGCCGCGAGGGACGGCGACCTCGTCGTCGCGGGGGCCTGCATCGGCGGCCTGTGCGCCTACAACGTGTTCCAGCAGGTCCAGCAGCACAGGTTCGAGGAATTGTCCGAGAGGAACCTCGATGACCCGGGGCTCCTCGAGCGATGCGTGACGGCCGTCGGCAACGCCTACCAGCACATGGTCGACGCGGTGGGCGAGGGGAACTACTACCTCGAGCTGCAGTTCAACAGGCTGCCGGCCCAGAACCTCGTCAACAGGGCCATCATCGAGTTCGCCCGGCGCGCCGGCGTCGAGCGGCAGCTGATCGTCACGGCCGACTCCCACTACCCGCGTCCCGAGTACTGGAAGGAACGTGAGCTCTACAAGAAGCTCGGCTGGATGGGCTACGAGATCCGGCCCGACAGCCTGCCGAAGTCGCGCGACGAGCTGAAGTGCGAGCTGTACCCGAAGAACGCGCAGCAGGTGTGGGACGAGTACCTCAGGGCGAAGGAGGGGACGTCGTTCTACGACGACGCGGTGATCGCAGCAGCCGTCGAGCGGACCCACGACGTAGCCCACCAGGTCATCGGCGAGGTTCCTCCTGACCGGTCGCCCAAGTTCCCGATGCAGCGCCTCGTCCCGCCCGGGACGAAGGCGTTCAACCACCTCGTCGAGCTGTGCAAGGCCGGATTGGTGAAGCGGGGCCTGCACGAACGTCCCGAGTACGTCGCCCGCCTCAAGGAGGAGCTGGGCGTCATCAAGCAGATGAAGAACGAGGCGTACTTCATCTCGTACCAGAAGATCATGGAGCTCGCCAGGAGCGTCTGCCTCGTGGGCCCCGCGCGCGGCAGCGGCGGGGGCTCCCTTGTCGCCTACGTCCTGTACATCACCGACCTCGACCCGCTGCACTGGGACCTGCCCTTTGCGCGCTTCCTCAGCGTCTACCGCAAGGGAGCGCCCGACATCGACTGCGTCCACGAGGAGCACCTCGTCGTCATGGCCGACGGTCGCCATGCCAAGGCCGGCAGCATCGTGATCGGCGACATGGTCATGGGAGGCGACGGGAGACCGCATGCCATCACGGCAACGTACGCCAGGGAGCTGCACCCGGGTGAGCAGCCCGTCTGCCTCACGGTGCGCGCTGACGACGGTACGTTGGGCCGGATCGACGTCGTGCCCGGGCACAAGTTCATCCGTGAGGACGGCGAGCTGGTCTACGCTGATCGGCTCGCCGTGGGAGATCGGCTCATGGCGACATGCGGTGTCGTGATCGTTGCCATCGACAACGCCGGCGTCCCGGGCCGCTACGTTGACGTCACCGTCGCGGGCGACCATCGCTTCCACGTCGTACCGTTCGACGTCGTCGAGTCGGCCGACGGTTCAGCGTCCATGTGCCCGCTGCTGTACGGGCTAGCATCGACCCGGACGACGGAGGGCGAAGGGGCGGTTCGCGAGTGATGTTCGAGGAACCCTACATGTGCGTGGGCTGCGGTTCACGCCGAGCGCAGCGGCGAGGCTGCCCGTACTGCACCGAGCACCTCCTCCGGCGGTACCGGTGGGAGCTCGAGATGATCAGGGACGAGTTTCGCAGGGTGCTCGTTGCCCGTGCTGACGACCGCGGTGGGCAGCACGTCCCGTGCCACAGCGAGTTCATGAACGTCAACCCAAGCGCGCTCAACGCCATGAAACGTTACGTAGAGCGATGGGACGCCCTCCTTGGGCCCGAAGGTTCCGATGCATCGGGGCCGCGCGGTGAAGATCCAGCAACATCGTGAGGAGACCGACGCCTGGAGCTGCGGTTCGAGTCCCGCACGCTCGGGGTCGCTCGACACGGTCGACCTGCCGCGGCTGTTCGATGCCATCGAGCTCGGGAGGGGCGATGAGTGGACCTGGTTGCAGCTCGGCTGACGGAGGACGATGACGTGCCGCGGGCGCGCGATCGGCTCATCGTCGTGCCGCTTGCACCGGAAGCCGATCAGGCGACGTAGCCGTAGTCGAGCAGGACGAGCCGGCGATCTGGCGTGACGCCCCAGTGCTCGAGCCGCTTGATGTCGACCACGGCAAGGTCCTCAACCTGCATGACTTTCCATGTCTGGACCGCCAGGTCATCGTAGAGCCCGGGACGCGGGGAACGACCCTTCGAAGCGTCGTGCCTGATCTCGAGCAGCTGCTCTCCCAGGTCCACGATGTCGATCCCCGCCAGCTGCATGAACTCCTGGTGATCGTGCACGCCACGTGCCAGGTCGGACAGCAGCCACACGCCGTCCTGGTCGTGGTGCCGCACCCTGGCGATGGGCGCGGACGCCGGCAGCCGCTCGCTGGCGCTGATCTCGCGCATGCTCTGGAGCGTCCCGGGGACGTCGAGGGCGACCTTGAGGGCGTAGCGCGACGATAGCCTGTAGACGGCCCGAGCGGCCCCCTTGCCCAGCTTGGGCAGGCGCCATCGAGCGTACCACTGCGCGAGCTCGATCCGGTCCTCGAGCCCGCGCTGCTTGGGTCGTCCGTGCGCCGCCAGGTCGACGAACTCGTTCCACTGGAACGGCTCGCGCCGCTCCACCATGGTGGGCGGCCGCATGCCCAGCCGCCAGGCGATGCAGCTTCGTAGCTGGTCGAGCGTCGTCACCATCATGCAGCTATATACAGCGCTCGAGGTGCGCTGTCCACGCGCGCTCAAGCGGCGACGACCCAACGCGAGTTGCTGCACCCGTAGATGCGGACGACGCCCGCCTCCTGGGCGACCTGGCGCTCCGTGAGGCCACGCACGGGATCGGCGCGGTACCGGAACCTGTCGTACCGGGCGAGGAAGTCCGTCCACCAGAAGCGCTGCGCGGTGACGCCAGCATGCTGCATCCCCGCCGCAGCGTACCCGGCGCCGGCGCCCAGGCGGTTGTCGCTGTAGGAGGTGAGCTGGGCGGCCCCGAGCTCCCTCGCCCAGCGGCGCGCCTCCGCGATGAACCGTCCCACCCCGCCGACGACGTGGGTGCCGGGTCGGAAGGCGATCCGGGCCACCTCGAGGGCCTGACGACCGCTGCCCCGGGCCCACCTGAGGGCGCAAGCGCCCACCGGTTCGCCGGCCCCGGTTGCCAACCGCATGGCGTACGACGAATTAACGTGGCCTTCGAGGTGCCAGTCGTCCAGCGATCCGGCGACGTCGCGGGGGATGCAGCGTTGGAGGGTGAGCTCGCGGGCCCCGATACGTGCTGACGTGCCCAACCGGTGCGTGATCATCGACTCCACGACGTGGCGGCGCTCGCGCCATTCGTCCTCGAAGATGGTGAGGAGCCTCACGCCCGCCGCGGCCGCCGCCAACCGCTTGTCCTCAGCGTGCGACGGATCGAAGCGCTCCGCGGCGTCGCTGTGCCAGTAGAGGCCATTGCACTCGACGGCGAAGCGTCGGGAGGGGACCCAGACGTCGAGCTCAGGACCGCCGAGCGTCGTGCGGTCGTCGAGCACCGCGTCCGGGGCTAGCGTGGCCACGAATGCGTGGACCTCCCTCTGCCACTCGCTGGTCTTCTCGCTCCAGGGCGGGAAGCACGTGGGGCAGCGAGCGCCGTTGTTGAACACCGCGCCCATCGTCCGCCTGAACGTCCCATCGCAGGACAGACATCGCACGCTGTGGATCGTCGTCGTGTTGACGTACGGTCCGTCCAGCGCTAGGTTCCGTTCTAGCAAACGAGCGTTGACGACCTCGATGGTCAGGAGCTTGGAGCGGCGCATCCTCTCGAGCGTTTCATCCGTGAAGGCATGGCCACGTAGCGCCTCGCTGATCTTCACGCTGCGCCGGTCGATGACGTCGCTCGTCCCCCTCGTCAGGCCCAACGACCATCCAGGATTGTTGGCGTAGTGGGCACGCAGCGCCGCGCTGATCGAGATCGCCTTCTGGCGAACGCTCTCATCATTTTCCTTCGTCCGGCCGGCATTGTGGTGCCCGTGGGCCGCGTAGTGTGCTCGCATGGATGCTGCGCTTGCCTCCATGCGCTTGTCGTTGTCCTTCGTTAGGCCCCTGTTCCAGGCCGGCCGATCGTTCATCGCGTACGTCCGGCGCCGCGAGCACGGGCCGCAGCGCTCAGGGTAGCCCTCGTCCTGCCCCGCTAGCGTGACCTCGACGCTGCAGTCCACGCAGGTCGTCCGACAACCAGGGAACCTCGCCGCGTAGAGCTCCACGCCCGATTTTCCATGCGATTTTATCGCATGCTGGCCCAACCCCCTTGCGTGATTCGTCGATGCCTTGCACCAAGGACACCGAAGCGCCTTCGCTGGTGCAGCCTCTTGGGAATCCTCGCGGCGGTGCCGCGCCTCGTGGATTCGCAGCGCCCGTAGCGAGGCGTGCTCGCGTCCGCACCTCCCGCATGTAAAGTCCGCGGTGGTCGTCGTAGTATCAGCGTGCATGGTCGTCCATTCGTTCCTTGGCAGGGGCCACAGCGTCGTCGTTCACAACACTGACCTCGCGGATCGTGACAAGGTCCTGGAGCAGCTCCGCAACTTCTTTGGTTGGGAGAACGTCGTTCCGATCTCTAACTATAACACGTTCAAGCTCAAGACGCTTGTGAAGGACATAGGAAAGTTCTACGGCGTCCCCTTCGAGGAGACCAACGCCGCGACGCGCACCGTCGAGGACGAGGTCCGCAAGGCCACGATGAAGGAGGGCGACGACAAGAACCTCTTCGTCCTCACCTACGACGACGCCATGGCCTTCCACTGCGCTAAGCGCGACGAGCCGAACGCCAGGCCGGTGTGCGCTGGGTGCACCCCCGCCTGCTCCAGGCCCGTCAGCCCCAGCTTCAGGGGCTTCATCGAGAGGAACCCGCTGGTCGCCGAGTCGATCAAGATCCTGTTCAAGCAGAACAGGGCCCTCGGGCGGCACGCCGGCGGCGTCCTCATCGCGGACGACCTACCCAACAAGATGCCGCTGGTGACGTCAAGGGGCAAGAAGGGCTCTGAGGTACGTGAACCGCAATCACCGTGGGTGGAGGGCGTCAACTACAAGCACCTCGAGAAGATCGGGGAGTTCATCAAGTACGACCTGCTCGGCCTCGAGACGATGCGCCTCGTGGAGCGCACGATCGAGCTGATTCTGCAGAAGGAGGGCAACCCGAGCCCCACGTTCGACGACATCAAGGCGTGGTACGAGCGGAACATGGCGCCAGCGGCCATCGACTTCGACGATCCCAAGCCCTACGACGTCTACGCCCAAGGGAGGTGGGGCGGTGTCTTCCAGTGCACCGGCGCTGGCGCCCAGCGCCTCTTCGTCAAGGGGAAGCCACGGAGCATCGTCGACATCGCCACCCTGACGTCGATCTACCGCCCGGGGCCGCTGGCCGCGAAGGTCGACCGGCTGTACCTCGAGGCGAAGAACGAGGGGAAGGAGATGGAGTGGGGCGACCCGCGGATCAACGAGATCCTCAGGAAGACCTACTCGTGCCTGGCGGGGGGCACGCCGGTGCTGACCCAGGGGGGCGAGGTTCCCATCCGAGAAATCGTGGAGCGTGGGATGGTGGGGACCAGGCTCCCCTCGTGGAACGAGGCTACGGGCGAGGTCGAGGAGGACGAGGTGGTCGCCGTCGCCTGCAACGGCACGCGCGACCTCCTCGAGGTCGAGCTGGAGGGTGGGCGAACGCTGCGCCTGACCGACGACCACCTCGTGATGACGCAGCGTGGTTGGCTCCCGGCAGGGGAGCTATCGACGGACGACTCGATCCTGGGGCTGCCGTGACGCACGCTCCGGGCGACATCGTCGTGCACCGTTCAGCGTACGGCGTCGGGAAGCAGTGGCTGCGGCGCCGGCCCAACGAGGAGCTCGACGGTGAGCCGCTGCGCAGTCGCGCTCACGTGGTGCACGGCAACGTGATGCTCGTCGTCTCGGTCGACGACCTCACGGGACGGCTCATGGTCGTCATCGCCGACGGGCCCAGCGCTGGGATGACGGGATGGATCCACCCAGCGGGCCAGGTCCTCCACGCTCGAGCGATCGTGCAGAAGGCTACGGGCGGAGCGAAATCCGCCACGTGGGCAGAGGTTGGTCCGAGGATGCAGGCATGACGACGACGCTCGATGGCGCTCGGGAGCCGGCCCCGGACGCTGCGGTGGTGCTGCGCGAGGACTTCAAGCCCGACGTCGAGGCAGGCCGCCGGACGATGGAGCGCACCGTCCGGCTGCTCGCGACGATGCGTGCCCTGCGTGAGCGGAAGGACGACGGCAGCCTCGAGGAGGAGACGCGCCTGTGAGGCCCCATGGGCTGCGCCCGTTCGCGTGGAGGATCATCTGGGCCTGGGCTCGCCCGGCACAGAGGAGCTGCAGGCGGCGGTTCAAGCGCCTGGTCCGAGGCGAGTGGATCGTGGACAGGGTCGTGCGCCACCGGCGCGGGGCCGACGACAGGCAGGCGGTCGAGGACTCGGAGCGGGAGGGCGGTGAACGCTGATGAAGCTGAACAAGGTTGGTGGAACGTGAGCTGGCCCAAGGCCTTCGTCATGCACGATGGGGGAGGGGCAGGATGACGCACGATCCGATCCACGATGAGCGCCTGCTGCTGCTCGCCGGCCACCTCGAGCGGGTGCCGTCGAAGGCGTTCGACTACACCGAGTACGTGAGCCACGATTGGGACGGGAGCTCGAGCATCGGTTCCTGCGGCACCGTGGCCTGCGCCCTGGGGTGGGCGACGACGATCCCGGAGCTCAGGGCGCTGGGGCTCACCCTGGTGAGGCGACGGGGCGGCTGGCTGCCGCGGCTGGTCGATCCCGCCACCCACGTCGAGCACGAGCACTTCCGCACTTGCGCCATTCTCTTCGGGCTGGACGCCGACGAGGCCAACCTGCTGTTCATGCCGTCCTGGCAGAGCCGCGTCGAGGGCTGGCCCGACCGGTCGCCGCCCGCCGACGCGTCGGCCGCCGACGTGGCCGCGCACATCCGCAGGTTCGTGGCCTTCAGGCGCGCGCGGTCATCGTAACCACGTACCCCCTCACGGGGGCTGAACTACCCCAGCAAGTTGAGGACAATAGCGTGATGGTGCTCCCCAAGGAATCACAGGTCGTCGGGCGCGCGGTGCGGTCGGTGCGGCGTCTGCCCGCCGAGCCCGTCTACGACGTCCAGGTCAGGAAGAACCACAGCTTCTTCGCCAACGGCCTGCTGGTGCACAACTGCATCATCTTCCAGGAGCAGGTGATGGAGCTGGCCGAGAAGTGCGCCGGCTTCCCCAAGGACAAGTGCGACGAGGTGCGACGCGCCATCATGAAGCGCAGCATCTCCGGCGGTGAGGCCGCCAAGAGGGCGGCCCAGGAGACGCGCGACGGTTTCGTCAAGGGCTGCGTCGCGAACGGCTACACCGAGCAGGTCGCGAACAACCTCTACGACAAGATCTTATACTTCGCTGGGTACGGGTTCAATAAAAGTTTGTACTTTTTGCAACCAGTAAATACGTACTTTCCTGATGGTGCATTGAAAATGACGAGGGAGCTGCAGCACGTCGAGGCGGGTGATCTGGTCATGTCCCGCGACGAGACGACGGGTTCCGACGTCCTGACCACGGTCGTCGCCCGGCACGACCACGGCGACCTCGACCTGGTCGAGGTCGAGCTCACGACGGGGGAGAAGGTGCGCTGCACGTGGGATCACAAGTTCAGGGTGGTAGAGACGGGGGAGATGCTGCCGCTGTGGCAGATCATGAAGCGCGGCCTGAGCATCGTTGCAGGAAGTGCGGCGGGAGCTTCAGCAGCCCCCGATGGCTCGCTCGGCACGAGACGACCTGCGATGGCATCCGACGGCCGAGGTACGGCGAGGTCAGCGGCGTTGAGGGGATCGACTGGATCGCCTGCCGCCTGTGCGATTTCCGAGGGAAGGCGCTAGCGAGGCACCTGACGCAGACGCACGGAACGACGATCATCGCCTACCAGGAGCAGCACGTTGGCGCTGCGATCGCCTGCGAGGCCTCCCGAGCGCGCTTCAAGGAGCGTGGGCAGAACTTCGCCTGGCTCAAGCGGGCCAAGGAACGTGGCGACGACCTAACGGCCTACCGTGAGAGGATGGGCCGGGCCGTGAGCGCAGCCGTCATGGCCAACCCGAAGGAACGTCGGCGTCGGGCCGAGCAGATGGCCGATCGGAACCGCACCGCGGCAGCGTGCGAGAGCTCCCGCAACGCTGCGAAGCGGACCTCGGCCCGCCCTGAGATTCTCAAGGCACGAACGGAGCGCTTGCGAAAATGGCGCGCCACCAACTTCCATGACTTCTACGAGAAGTGCGTAGTGGCGATGCATTCAACGTGGCGAAGCCAACCAGAGCTAGCTCTTGCCCAAATTCTCCAAGCGGTATCCGGCTACTCGTTCCAACCGAACCAGGTGGTGAAGTCAGAGCGATTCACGACTAAATCGCAACGAAAACAGGTTGACGTAGCCGACAAGGGAGCGCGCTTTTACGTTGAATTTGATGGGATCATTCACTTCGAATCTCGTGTTAAGGGACCCGAGGTCCTACGTGATGTGCGGGAGCGTGATGCGATGTTAGATGCACACGTGGAGGCACACGGATGGACTCTCGTACGCATCTCCTACGACCAGTTCTCCTACAAGGACGGCGGGCGCTTCAGCGAGGCATGCCTCCGGAAGCTGTTCGAGCTGCTCCTCGCGCCCGTGCCGGGCGTCCACAGAATCGGCGAGGCCTATGCCGCGACAGGTGAACTCGAGCGCCAGGTGGGTTACCCTGAGATTGCTGTGTCTAGGCGCACCACGATCATGAGCCGAGCGCGATGAGCAACATCAGGTCGATCAAGCCCATCGGGCGACACCGGACGTACGACCTCGAGGTCGAGCACCCCGACCACCAGTTCTACCTGGCCAACGGCATGCTCACCTCGAACAGCCATGCCGTCGCCTACGCCATCGACAGCTTCTGGTGCGCCTGGTTGATGACGTACCACGAGGAGGAGTGGGTCTGCGCCTACATGGAGTCGATGTCGCACACCCCCGACCAGCGGGCCAAGGCCTTCGGCGAGGTGAAGGCCCTGGGCTACCAGATCGTGCCCATCGACGTGAACCATGCCACGACCGGGTGGACGGTGCTGCCCGGCAGGCGGCTGATGCCCAGCATGACGTCCGCCAAGGGCGTCGGCGAGGCCGCCGTGCAGGAGATCATGGCCATGCGCCCGCTGGGCTCGCTCGAGCAGCTACTCTACAACGAGGACGGGTCGTGGCGGCCCAGCAAGTTCAACAGGAAGGCGATGGAGGCCCTCATCCGGATCCGGGCGTTCGACAGCCTGGGCTGCGTTGGGGAGGGAAAGCTCTTCAGGAGCTACCGGCACATGCACGAGGCGCTGCTGGGCTCGTACGTGGAGCGCGTGCCCAAGCGCAAGGGCTCCGACGAGATGGTGGAGCGCGTGAGGGACCACTCCGCGCTGGTGAAGCGGTCGCCCAGGAAGGATCCCCACGAGGGGAGGAAGAACCTCTACGAGCTGGCACGTGCGCTGGCCGACGGGTGCTCCGAGGAGTGGACCCGCCGCGAGCTGGCCGGCTTCCAGGCCGAGGTCCTCGGGTCCGCCGACCTGTCGACGATGTTCGACCCGGCCATGATGCAGAGGCTGCAGGACAGGGGCGTGGGCTCGATCGAGGACCTCGAGGTGGGTAGGACGGACCTGGTGTGGTGCATCACCGTCGCCGTGCCCCCCAAGAAGGGCAGCGAACCCGTCGCCGGTGTGATGAAGACGACGCGGAACAACAAGTCCTACGTCCAGGCGTTCGTCACCGGCGTCGTCGGCCGCCCGCTCCGCGTCAACGTCTGGGGTGGGAAGGAGATCTACGAGCCCTACCGGCTCCTCGTCGCGGAGGTGAAGAGGGACGACTTCGGCCTGTCGACCGCAGCCTGGAAGGTCAAGGTGCTGGCGTGAGCCTCCTCCGGCGGATCGCGGCCCTCCTGCGCCCTGCATCCGAGGCGCCGTTCGTGATACCGGACTTCGAGCCCACCATGGTCGTCGAGGGCATCCCACGCGAGGACGACGAGCTGCTGGGCCGTGCTGTCCGGCGCATCTGGGTGGGGTGGGCACGGGAGCAGCCCGACGCGAAGCCATCGTGGCTCGTGCCGTGGGAGGACCTGCCAGAGCGCGACCGCGAGGTCGACGTCCGCATCGGCAGGCACCTCGCGAACATCGGGCGCCTGCGCTACGTCAGGCTGCCCGGCGACAGTCGATCAACCGGTTAGGAGGTCACTATGGGTGAGTACGTGAGGTTGTTCATGGCGTCCGCCGCGCTCGCGGCGGCGCTCGCGGCGTTGGTCTACTCGTGCCGGATCGTGGACGTTGGCTACACGCGCGCCTTCGGCACGGCGGAGGAGAACGCTCGGACCACGGCCTTCGAGGGCACGAAGGTCTACCGCGACGGGGTGAAGCACGACATGGACGACATGTGCCTGGCCTATGCCCGGGCCCAGTCACCAGACGAGCGCGCGGCCGTCGCCTCCCTGCTCGAGCACAGGGCCCAGGCGGTGCCGCCGGAGCTCGTGCCGCCCTGCGCTCGTAGGATCAGGGAGGGTGCGCAGTGAGGTTCATGGTGGCTGCCGCGCTGCTTGCCGCGCTGGGCTGCGACAACCAGCTCGAGACCGAGGAGCAGCAGGCCGGGCTGCAGGCGCAGGCGCTCGAGCAGGCCCACGCGCAGGTGGGCATGCCCTCGCTCAGCCGCTTCCAGGAGAAGCGCATGATGCGCGACATCTACGAGCTGCGCGACAAGGAGATCACCACGCACGCCTACCTGCTCAACGAGCTGAGCGGGTGCCTGGTGTACCTGGGCCCAGCGGTGGGCTACGGGCTGCCCTACGGTACGCAGTACACGGCGCCGACGCGCACGGCGTACGCTCACGGGGCGTACTTCCAGGCGCCCCAACCGGAACCCAACGGGCTCTACGTCCCCGAGACGGCCGAGGGCACGTGGTTGATGCTGCGTGATCCCACGACCGACGCGGGCGGCGCCAGGCCCGTCTACGTGGAGCCCCGCGTCGTCGTGGCGCCCTTCCGGCTCGTCGAGCAGGAATGCTCGGCCCCCAACGACAGGAAGCAGCGTTGACGAGCTCGCCGGTGAACCTTCGCCGGCGATGGGCCTACACTAGCACAAGAGGATCGCACGATGGAGCCACGCGCCGTGGGGGCGAGGGTCAGGGTGAGGCCGGAGACGGCGCCGGCGACGAGCCATGCCGGCGCGCTCGGCACGGTGTCCACGCTCGACGTGTGCATGGCGCGAGCCTGCGGCGTCAGGCTGGACATGTGCCCCAACGACGTCCACGTCTTCAGGTGGGGCGAGCTCGAACCGTGCGATGAGGCCGTCGCTCGATACGCGGCAGCGATCGACGCAGCGTGCAGGTCCCTCGGCGCGCTTGTCGCCTCGGTTCCTAGGGCGGTGGGATCGCACCATTCCACCTGCCCAGCGTGGGCCCGACCCGGCGCGACGTGCAGCTGCTCCCACGTCGAGGTGTCCACGTGGACGTTGGAGGGCATCATCCGCGGGCTCAGGTTGTAGGATGGCACCATGACGTACGACTACGCGTGCCGCAGCTGCGGCAACTGCTTCGAGGCGGAGCAGCGCATCACCGCGCCCGCCCTCGTCGACTGCCCGAGCTGCAAGCGACCGTCCCTGGTCAGGCAGGCCTCGGGGGGCGCGGCCGTGGTGCTGCGCGGGCCCAGATGGGCCCGCGACCTGTACTCTGCCCCGGCAGCGGGGACCTCGACGTGACGGGCTCGAGCATCGAACCGACAAAGGTGCCCATGGTCGAGGCCCTCGCGGGGTTGGGCGATCCCTCGTCCTGGGACGCTGACGACAGGTCGTACGCTGCCGAGGCGCGGAGGAAGCAGCGCATCGTCTTCTTCGTTGGGCCCGACATGTGCGGGAAGACGAACATCGCGCGGGAGGTTGCCTCCCGCACCGGGATCCCCTACTTCAAGGCGTCGGGGGAGCACTCAGCCTACCTCTCCTCCAGGGTTGACCGTGCCGGGGAGTTCCTTCAGCAGCTGCGGTACGCTGACCCACGAGTTTTCGACCTCCTGCGGCAGGCGGGGTACAGCCTCATATTCGACCGGGGCTTCCCGTGCGAGGCGGCCTACTCGTCGGTGATGGGCCGCTACACCGACGACCAGATGTTGGCCCACATGGACAAGATGTGGGCCTCGATCGGCGCGAAGATCGTCTTCTGCTACCGCTCGAGCTACGCCGGCGTCGTCGACGACCTCGATCCCAGCATCTCGGAGCTCACCCTGGGGCGCATCCATCGGGCGTACGAGGAGTTCTTCGTGCGGTCGCTGTGCTCCGTCCACAGGCTCAACGTCGACGACGGCGACCTGGAACGCGAGGTCGACGAGGTGTTCGGGTTCATGGGCTACCCGGCCGTCAGTCGGCTGTCGATGATGCAGCAGGCGATGGGCCTGTACGATGATGAACCGGACACGGAGAGGGATGGAGGGCTCGAGCGTGAAGCAACCTGAGTACGATGGCGACTTCTTCGATGCTGGCAGGCAGTACTTCGCTCACGGCCTCCCCGCGTGGAGGGGGTTCGTCCTCGACGTCCTGAAGGCGACGTCGATCGCCGACTTCGGCTGCGGCCAGGGCGACTGGCTCGAGCCCCTGCAGGGGCAGATCCCGGTCTGGGGCTGCGATGGCTACGCGGACGAGGCGCACCTGCGCATCGACCCGACGAACTTCAGGAAGGTCGACATCGGGTCGGCCAGCCCCTCGTCGCTGGACGTCGGCCAGCGCGACGTGGTGATGTCGCTGGAGGCGATGGAGCACGTCGTCGCCGAACGGGAGGGGAACTTCCTCGACTGTATGCTCAGCCCGTCACCGCGGTTGGTCGTCCTCAGCGTGGCCAGCGGTTGGGGCACGTACGATCCCGCCCAGACGAAGCGAAATCGCCTGGGTGAGGTGGTCCCCGGTGGGCCCGGCTGGCACCCTCAGTACGGTCGGCACCACGTCAACTGCCAACCGGTGGGGACCGTCGTGGCCAAGATGGCCCACAGGGGGTTCGTCGTCGACAAAGAGCTGTCGGCCGCGTTCTCGTCCCTCAGGGTACCCGGGCGCACCTCCCGTGGGCGGTTCGCCTTCGCGGGCTTCTACAGGAAGAACACGCGCGTGTACCGCAGGGCCGGCGCGTGAACCACGCATGCAGCGCTCCTGCCGGTAAACCTCCGGCAGGGATCCTCGCCCAGGAGGAGGCATGCCCCGAGTGCGCTCAGCAGCGCGCCATCGTGTGCACCTGCCCCGCCGGTTGGTTTCCTGTCGACCACGAGCCGCAGCTCCGGGCAAGGGCGCACGGCTTCGCTGGCGTCGTTGCGCACCACCATGCGTGCTCGAGGCGCGCTGGATCGCAACGATCATGACGGTCCGTCGCCCGCCGGGCATGCCCAAGAAGATGCCCGAACCGTGCCAGGCATGCCAGAAGCGCTCGAGCGCGCTTCGTCGTGGTAGCGTGCTGCTGACGCTCGAACCAAACGAGGCAAGGGCCCTGGTGCTGCACCTCAAGGCCTCTGATTCAGCTCGTCGAGATCCAACGCTCGTTGGCCTGCTGCGCACGCTGCTGGAGACCGTCGGATGATGCGCACGCTGGTCTGGTGCGACATGGAGATGACCGGGACGGACCGCGACCACGACCACATCATGGAGGTCGCGGTGGCCCGAGCGCCCATCGAGAGCCCGACGCAGGCCGAGTTCGTGCTGCACGAGGTCGTGTGGTTGAGCGACGAAGCGCTCGCCGGCATGCAGCACGTCCCGCGCGGGATGCACACCCGGAACGGGTTGATCGATGAGTGCCGCTCGTCGGGCGCGCTGCACCTCTACGAGGTGGAGCAGCGCCTGCTGGAGCTGTTCCCGGCCGCCCCGGAGGAACCTGACCGCTACGTGCTCGCCGGGAGCAGCATCCACTTCGACAGGGGCTTCATCGAGCGCTGGATGCCGGAGTTCGACCGGCGCCTGTGGCGACGCCACCTCGACGTCTCGTCCGTCGAGATCTGGTGCATGTCGGAGGGCATGGAACCGCTCCCGCGGCCCGATCTCCACCGCGCCACCGAGGACGTGGCGGCCTCGATCAGGCGCCTGGAGCTGTGCCGGGAGTGGATGGTCGACGCCTTTCGGCTTCCGGGTAGTATAGTTCGGGGCGCACCGCGAACGGAATGATGACCTCGATCCGGGGCTCGATGAGCCCCACGATCGGGTCCTCGAAGGGCACGAACGCGGGGCCCAGCTCCGCCCACTGCGTCAAGCAGCGCTCCAGCGACCTCTTCCCCGTCTCGAGCGCGACGTCGAGGCTCGGGTCCCCCGTGACGGTGCCGAACAGGCAACCGTTGAGCTCCTGATGCCTCAGGCGGAAGTAGTACGTGAAGCCCGGGTACTCGCTGGCCGGCGCCATGGAGTTGAAGCCCACCACCGTGGCATAGACGAACGAGACGTCGTCGTCGATGCTTCGTAGGGCGCGCCGGTAGGCGCGCTCCGCCCTACGCCGATCGGCGACGTACGCTGCGGCCATTGCCTCCCCCATCTCCCGGCTCCTCTGCTGCTGCAGATCTGCGTACGTCGCGGGCGCCAGGACGGTGACGAAGCGTGGGGAATGGTGCTGGAACCAGACCTGCTCGAGGCGGGTGGGCCTGGGCGCTGCGGAAGGCTCGACGTCGACCCGGCGCATCGTGATCGTAACTAGGCGAGCAGCACGGGCATGTAGATGTGCAAGGACCGTGCTTACGATCAGCGCATGGACAACGCAACCCATGCCGCCCACCCGGTGGCTGTAGGCGGGGCCGTCGGCGAGGCGATCGTCGACCTCGCCTACGCAGGGATCGACGCCGGCGCCGCGGACGGGGGCAGGTGGGTCGGGCTCCATGACCACGTGCTGCGGGGCTTCGTACACAGCCTTGCTGCTCACGAGGTCGCCACCCCAGCGATCATCGCTGAGATGGTCCCCATCGTGGTGAGGGTGCTGCAGCGCCGGCTCTCACGCGAGCAGGGCGTTCCGGCCTCACGGTGTCGCTGGTGGAGCTGGCCGCCGGGCCCCGGTTCCTCGCGCTGCAGCCTGAGCCTGGGGCACGTGGGTCCCTGCACCGTCCCGCGAGGGACGGTCGACGACGATCCGCTCGACGGCGACGACTGCTGGGATGGGTACGACGTGAACCGATGAGCACCCCGGGGGCAGGCATGCAGCGACTACTGGTGCAGACGCAGCTCAGCAACTACACGCCAGGCGGAAAGTTCATCCTGGAGTGCGATTCGGGCTGGCAGATGGTCATGGGCCGCGTGCGAGAGATGCTGCGCCTGAACCCGAACCTGTCGATCGACGTCATGGGCCCCCTTGCCGCCCTGGGGTCCAGCAGCGAGAATCAGTGCGTCACCCACCCCTTCGACGTCAACCCCGACCTGTGGGGCAAGCACAGCTGCATGCTCGGCGGGGACGACCGGCTTAGCTACCTGGAGCACCGCATCCTGCCGAACGCGCTGGCGACGCGCTATGACTTCAGCTGGGAACCCCTGTCGAGAGCCCTCCACCTCCAGCAGCAGCGATCGGGGGCTGGGCCACGCTGGGATGCCGTGTACGTCAACGATCCCATGCACCTGCGGAACCTCAGGGCGATGTTCCACGTCGTGGGAGGCTACACGCCGCGGTTCATCGTCCACTCGCACTTCATCGACACCCCGGGGTGCCCGAAGTTCCCGCAGGAGGCCTCGCTGTGGTGGGGCCAGTGCGAGGCCGCGCTTCGGGCGGACCACAACTTCTGGCAGTGCGAGAGCTCCATGAAGGAGTTCATGGCCGAGATGATCGGGTGGTACTCACCGGGGGTGGTGGACGACGTCAGGTCGAGGTCCACGCCGTGGGACGACGGGTACTCCCTCGAGGAGATCACCTCGCCCATCGACGAGTCGAAGGTCCGCTTCACCGGGGAGGAATGGCGCTCGCGGGTGGGCGGCAAGGTCGTCCTGTTCCTGCCGAACCGCATCAGCCCGTCCTCGGGCGACTACACCAACGGCATGCGCTTCGTCCAGGACATCCTTCCGGCGTTGCGCCAGCGGACCCAGGACTTCGTGCTGGTGTGCGGGAACCCCAACCAGAAGCTCACCAACCAGGAGCTCGAGCGCATGTGCGGGCAGCACGGCTACGTCAGCCTGGTCCCCGACAGCCTCAACCGCGACGAGTTCAAGTACGTCGCCCGGCATGCCCAGGTCGCCCTGGGCCTCTACAACCGCGACGCGTACGGCGGGACGGCCGCTCGAGAATGCGTGGAGCTGGGGTGCTTGCCACTATGGCTCGACTGTAACGAGTATTCTAGCATCGCTCGGGAGGCCGGAGGGGGCTACCCGTTCCTGGTCCGGCCCGACCTGTCGGACGCGGTCGACAGGCTGGAGCACGCGATCGGGGTCCTGCGTGGGGGCGACGCTAGGGGCGCCGCGCGCTGGGTGAACCGCATCCGCGACGTCGTCAGGTCGCGGTGCTCCTACGAGGCGACGACCCCCGCGGCCATGCGGTGCATGGGGCTGCTCCCGGGCGCCTGAACTCCGGCCCGGGTAGGAGGTACGATCGTGACCATGCGCGTCCTGCTCACCGGCGCCGCCGGCTTCATCGGGTCGAACGTCTACAGGCACCTGGTCGGGCTCGGGTGGCAGGTCGATGCCGTCGACGACCTCAGCAACGGCCACCTGGACTTCCTGCCCGCGGACCATGGCTGCCTTGCGCTGGACTTCTCGCATCCCCTCGTCGTCGACGAGATTCGATCGCGTGGGTACGACGCGGTCGTCCACCTCGCGGCGGTGCCCAGGGTCGGCTACTCCGTCGACCACCCGCTCGAATCGCACGACGTCAACGTCACCCGGACGCTGCGCCTCATGGACGCGTGCCGCGGCAACGTGGGCCGCTTCGTCTTCGCGTCGTCGAGTTCCGTCTACGGTGACGCTGCCCACCTACCGACGCTCGAGACCCATCCCACCCAACCACGTTCGCCCTACGCGCTGCAGAAGTTGGTCGTCGAGGACTACCTCAGGCTCTACGCCCGGCTGTACGGGCTGGGCTCGACGTGCCTCCGGTTCTTCAACGTCTTCGGGCCCAACTCCCTGGGCGGCAGCCCCTACGCCACGGCGCTGGCCAGCTGGCTGACGGCGATCAAGCGCGGGGAGCCGATGCGCTCCGATGGCACGGGCGACCAGAGCCGCGACCTCTGCCACGTCGACAACGTGTCGCACGCCGTCGCGCTAGCGGTGCTCCAGCCCCCCAACGCCGAGGCGTGCTGCTACAACGTGGCCTGCGGTGAGCGGACGACCAACAACCAGGTCCTGGCCTACCTGTTCGCCCGGTACCCGGGCATCAAGGTTCGCACCGCCCCCCCACGGGTTGGGGACGTCATGCACACCCACGCCTCGATCGCCGCAGCGGAAGCCGGCCTCGGGTACCGGCCGCTCGTGATGCCGATCGAGGGCGTGGAGCGCACGTGCGACTGGTACGACGACAACTGGGGCTGGGCCGGGAAGCTCAACCTCAACGTCTGATGGAGGGAGAACGTCCGATGCGAACGAACAACGTCAGCCACGTCCGAGACGAGCTGGCCCGCTTGCTGGCCTCGGGCCAGCGCGTCGGCGTCGCCCGCGAGGGATCGATGACGTCGCTGGTCGGTTCCTCGACCGTGGAGATCGTGGGGGCCTCGTTCATCGCCGACGACGAGGCGATCTTCGGGGCTGTCGACCACGGCTACCTCGAGCGCGAGGAGGCTTGGTACAGGTCGATGTCGCTCAACGTCAACGACATCCCGGGCGGCGCACCCAAGATCTGGCAGGCCATCGCCGCCAGCGACGGCACCGTCAACTCGAACTACGGTTGGTGCCTCCGGAGCCCGGAGAACTGCTGCCAGCTGCAGCACGTGATCGAGGAGCTCCGGAGGCACCCCGACAGCAGGCGGGCCGTGGCGATCTACACGCGGCCGTCGATGTGGTACGACTACAAGGTCGACGGCCGCGCCGACTTCATGTGCACCAACGCCGTGCAGTACCTGATCAGGGAGGGCGCTCTCCACGCATGCGTGCAGATGCGCAGCAACGATGCCGTCACCGGCTACAAGAACGACCGCGCCTGGCAGCGAACGGTCCTGGCGCAGCTCGCCGGTGAGCTGAACCTGCCCATGGGCACGCTTCACTGGGCCGCCGGCTCGCTGCACGTCTACGCACGGCACTTCTACCTGGTCGACCACTACGCTCGCACGGGCGAGGTCAGCATCACGAGGTCGCGGTACCGCGAAGCGTACCCGGGCTCACCGTACGGAAAGGATCCATCATGACATGCATCGTCGGCATCGTCAGGGGCAGCACGGTCTGGTTGGGGGGCGACAGCGCTGCGACCCGGGGTGACCTTGCCCAGGTCATCATCGGCGACCCGAAGGTTGTCGTGAGGAACGACGTCGCCATCGGCGTGGTGGGGTCGCCCAAGGTCCTGAACGCCGTCGCCCATGGCATCACGGGCTTCCCAACCCAACACAACGCCGATGACAAGGACCACGTCGTCGGGACGCTGGTACCCTTCCTTCAAGCCGAGCTCGCTGAGCGCGGTTGCGTGGACAAGAAGGGCATGATGCCCACCAGCGCCCTACTGGTGGGCTACAGGGCGCAGCTCTACGTGATCCACGGCAACTTCCAGGTGATCACCCCGAGCATGGGCTTCCATGCCCTGGGCACCGGCGCCGATGTCGCGATCGGGTCGCTCCTGACGACGAGGGGCGCGCGCGATCCACGCCGGCGGATCCATGCCGCGCTCGAGGCTGCCGCGATCGGCAACGCCGGGGTGCGGCCGCCGTTCCGCATCGTCAGCGTCGGCCGGAGGCCCGCAGCGTGACCTGCATCGTCGGGCTCGAGCACCAGGGAGCCGTGTACGTTGGGTCCGACAGCGCCGGCGTGGACTCCGACATCCTGGAGGTCAGGGTGCGCGCTGACGACAAGGTCTTCCTGCAGTGCTCGGGCGAGATGATCGTGGGCTTCGCTGGGTCGTTCAGGCTCGGGCAGCTGGCGCGCTACTCGCTGCAGCTGCCCGAGCTGCCTGCGCCGGGGTGCAGCGACGACGATGCCATGCGCTACATGGTCACCTGCTTCGTCGACTCGTTGAGGCAGGCTCTCGAGGCCGGCGGCGCGGCCCGGGTCGACCATGACTCGGGCGAGGCGGAGCTCGGCGGCGAGCTGCTGGTGGGGTTCCGAGGGCGGTTGTTCACCGTCCTGGGGAACTACCAGGTCAGCAGGTACGCGGACAGCTACGCTGCCTGCGGCGCCGGCGCCCAGGTGGCCATGGGCGCGCTGTTCGCCAGCCGCTTCGCCGGCACGGAGCCCGAGGATCGTGTCCGCCTGGCCCTCCGCGCGGCGTCCGAGTACAACACGAGCATCCGCCCGCCGTTCCACATCGTCTCGATTGCACAGTGCGCCCCTCGCCGGCGACGCGGGAGGCGAGCTTGATGCAGTCCAGCCCGAGCCTTGCCGTCTACTGCGGGCCCATGTTCTCGGGCAAGACGACGGCCCTGCTCTCGTCCGTCGAGAGGTTCAAGCTGCAGGGCCGGCGCGTCATCGTCTTCAAGCCAGAGATCGACGATCGCTACGCGTCCACCGAGGTCGTCTCGCACCTCGGCTGGCAGCACAGCGCGGAGACGGTCTCGAGCGGCACCGGCATCATCGGAGCGCTCTCGCGCTCCGACCTGCCACCCGACGTCGTGGCCCTCGACGAGACGTTCATGGTCCCGGGCTCAGCGGAGGCCCTCGTCTGGCTCTACCGGACCGGGATCAGCGTGGTCGCGTCCACCCTCGACCTGTCGTCGACCGGCAAGCCGTTCCGCGAGGTGGAGCTGCTGCTGCCCCATGCGACGATCGTCAAGAAGTTCGTTGCTGTTTGCACCGTGTGCGGGCGCGACGCGCCCTACACGCACAAGAAGCTCGCTTCCACCGAGGAGACGGAGATCGAGGTCGGGGGCGACGAGATGTACGAGCCGCGGTGCGGCTTCCACCATCCGTTTGTCATGAACCATGACGTGTTGAGCGTACGCTACTCGAGGGGGGCCTAGGCATGGAGATGCTGTTGCCCAACGACCTATTGACCCTGTTGGAGGCCCTCGTGGGCGCTGGGCACGCTGCGTACGTCGTCGGCGGTGCCGTGCGCGACACCGTGCTGGGGCGGCTTCCGAAGGACTACGACGTCGCGACGAGCGCCCACCCCGACGTCGCCGCGTCGATCGTCCGCCGGCTGGGCTGGCGCGTCGACGAGGTGGGCCGTGCCTTCGGCGTCCTCCGCGTACGCGGGCCCGGCGAAGGATGGGAGTACGAGGTGGCAACGTTCCGCTCGGACGTGGGCCACGGGCGGCGCCCCTCCAGCGTGGTGTTCTCGACCATCGACGAAGACGTCGCCCGTCGTGACTTCACCATCAACGCGCTCTTCTACGACCATCGCCATGGCCGGATCGTCGACAAGGTCGGCGGCGTGGACGACATCCGCCGCCGGATCGTTCGGACGGTGGGAAGGCCCATCGACCGCATCTCCGAGGATCGGCTGCGGATCATGCGCGCGGTGAGGTTCGCCAGCGTCCTGGGCTTCGAGCTGGACGATGAGCTCCGCGAGGCGATCCTGCTCGACCCGAGCCTGCATGACGTGTCGCCGGAGCGAACCCGAGACGAGCTCCAACGTTCGGTGGAGCATGCCGTAGACCCATGCCGGACCCTGCGCATCCTGGATGGGCTGCGGCTGTGGGACGCCGTCCTGCCCGGCCTCCCGGTCCTCCTGCAGGAACCTGCTGGCGACGCCTGCGGCCTCACGCTCTGCTCTGCCCTAGCGATGCTGCTCAACGCAGCGCCGTCGCCCCGCGCCGTCGGCCAACGCCTCATGGAGCTGCGGTACACCCTCCGTGAGTCGCAGCGGGTCGAGATACTGCTGAATCTGGGACGCATGCACGATGCTGCCGCTCCCTCGTTGAGGCGATCGTGCCGCATCGCGGGGATCGGTGCCGACGATGTCTCGCGCCACGCCGCCCTGATGGGCTGGTCGGGCGTCGCGGGGTTCGCTCGTTACCTCGACGAAAGGCCCATCCCGGCTCAACCGCTGGTCGACGCGGGCTACTCCGGCCCCGACCTGGGAAGGGAGCTCGCGCGTCAGGAGGTCGAGCTCTACGCTGCCCTAAGGGCGAGGGTGGAGGCAGGTGGATGAACTGCGCCCAGATCTGCCCGGTGGCTTCGGCCCACGTCTGGAAGGTGACCGACGACGAGCCTCGCTTCACGTACTGCCGCGCGTGCGGCTGCATCGGGCCTGGGCCCGATCCTCAGCATCCGGAGCCCAACGCGTTCTCGGATCGCCCGATCAACGAGGCCGCGCAGCGTCCGTCGTGGGCTGAGACGTGGATGAACGTCGCAAGGACGATCGCTGCCCGATCCTACGATCCCCGGCTGCGAGTGGGCGCCATCGTCGTGTCGGACGACAACACGCAGGTCCTCAGCGTGGGGTACAACGGGTCGTACCGCGGCGGCCCGCACCAGCACGAATCGTCGGAGCCCGGGCGCAGCGGGTTCATCCATGCCGAGGTGAACGCCCTGGTGAAGTGCGACTACAACTTCCCCAAGCACAAGCACATGTACGTCACGCACAGCCCATGCGCGGACTGCGCAAAGCTCATCATCAACGCGGACATCAAGCGCGTCGTGTACGAGGTCCCGTACCGCTCCGAGAGGGGCATCGAGCTGCTGCGCTCGGTCGGCCTGGAGGTCCTGCAGCTCGGCGCTACGATACATACAGCATGAGGAAGCTCCACGATCACGAGGTGATCAGGATGATGAGGGAGGCCTGGGACCTGCGGCTGCGCAGCCTGCAGGAGGCCGCCGGCCTGGTCGTCGACGGCCCCGTTGGGGCCGACGTGCCCCTCATCGCCCCGGGGCTGAAGGTTCGCCACGGCAGGAGCCAGGTCCGCTACACCGTGTCGTCGGTGGGCCCCCGCGACGTCATCCTCACGACGCCCGAGGGCGAGGAGTTCATCGTCGACAGGGGCGAGCTCGAATCGTCCTATGAGCTGGACTAGGCGACGCGGTGCACCCGCTTCGTGATCCGCCGCGGCTTCTTGATCGACTTCTCGAAGTCAGGGTGCCACGTCTCCAGGTCGTCGATGACCACGTCGCCCGCTGGGGTGAGCTCGGTGTCGACGTCGTCGCCCGGCTTGAAGACGGACGCCGGCTTCTCGTAGGTCACGAGCTTCCTGATGACGAGGTTGCCGCTCCCCTCGGTGTCGCGCCGGACGATGTTCTGCGACATCACCACCTCCACGACGTAGGCCCTGAGCAGCTCCTTGCGCATCGGAGGTACGTATACGCCAGTGCGTCGAACCTGTCCCACGAGGATATGTAGCAGCATGAGCGAACGCAAGCAGCATGCTGACCCAGGCGGGATCGATTGGCAAGCGCTCAATCGTGTCGTCGTCGATTCTGTCCGCGGCGCGGCCCCACGCGTCGTCGACGAATCGTACGTGGCTGAGCCCAAGCCCTACTCGCAGGTCAGCGAGTTCGTCTCGCAGCGCACGAAGGAGGCGCACACGGCCCTGTACAGGGGGCACGTGGAGTCGCTGAACAGGATCTCCGCCGAGCTGGACACCGCCCCGCGGGGCTCCGCCAGCAGCATGCACAGCGACTACCGCAGCCTGCGGGTCGACGAGGCCAGCAACCTGAACAGCGTCTGGCTCCACGAGCTGTACTTCGCCAACTGCTTCGACCCGCACAGCGAGGTCTTCATGAACTCGACGGCCTACCTGCGCCTCGAGCGGGACTTCGGGACCTTCGAGGATTGGCAGAAGGACATCATGGCATGCGCCCTTGCCTGCGGCCAGGGGTGGGCGGTGTGCGGCTACCATGCCTACCTGAAGCGCTACGTCAACGCGTTCATCACGTGCGACAGCCACGACGTGCCGCTGGGCCTCTACCCGCTGGTGGTGATCGACATGCACGAACACGCGTACTCTCGCGACTACCAGACCGACAAGAAGTCGTACCTGGTCTGCATGATGCGGGAGCTCAACTGGACCGTCATCGAGGAGCGCTTCACGAAGGCCGAGTCCATGCACCAGGTGCTGCGGTGAGCCAGGTGGTGCGGGCCCGCAGGCTGCTCGACCTCTTCACCGCTGGTCCCCTTGCGCCCCTCCTTCGGGAGGGCGCTCCCGAGGGACCTGCTGCGGACGTCGACGGCGACAGCCTCGACGCCCAGGTCGACAGGTACCTCGCGCAGTACGAGCACGCCGCGGGCCGGGCCCAGGGCGATGAGCCCGCTCCCGTCGACCAGATGGAGTCCATGGACTGGAACGACCTGGTCCGCGGTTGCCTGGTCGAGGCCCAGGGCGGCGATGATGCTGATTCGAGCGGACCGGATGAGCCCGTGGATCCAACGCCGAAGCTGTCGACGGACAGCATCGACGTGGAAGCCTTCGCGAACAGCGTTGCCCGCATGGTCGAGAACTACGACAGCCTGCTCGAGGTCCGGAGCACCCTGGTGCGACGGGCCCGGGCCTTCCTGGCCGGCACGTACGACGATGAGGTCCTTACTGCGTTCGATAGCAGCATGCGCGACGACCACGGCATGGAGCCGGGCAAGAGCCCCGACGAGCTCGCAGCCGACGCCTCCCCGGCGCCCGCCGCCGACAGGGCGAACGGCAACGCTCAACCAGGCCCCGGAGGTCCTCCGTGAGGTTGACGCAGCTCCATAGCCGCGGCGTGCACATCAAGCTCACGGCGGAGACGCACAAGTACTTCCGCATGCGGTTGCTGGAGCAGGGCGTGACGATGCAGGACGCCTTCGAGGAGTTCGCTCGGTTGGTCGGCGGCGGCAACGCGTCGATGAACTGGGTCATCGACAGGCTCGTGCAGCAGCAGCTGCAGAAGGAGCTCAACTCGATGGGCCTCGACAGGGCCGTGAAGAAGAAGAGGCGCGGTTACCAGTCGACCAGGCTTCGTGAACTGGACGACAACGTGTTGTACGATATGATCAACGAAGGGGGAACGCGTGAGGGTACTGGATAAGTTCATCCTGAAGTCGGCCCCGATGGGGGCCGTCGGGGCCGCGCTCACGGCGCTTGCCACCTGGCTCAAGCAGCTGCTGGACGTCTCCACGCGGCTCGTGAAGGAGCAGCAGGAGCTCCGGGCGACCGTCCAGCAGCTGCAGGTCAACCAGCACACGATGATGGTCTGGCTGCACATGCAATCGCAGGCGCAGCACGCTGCCACCGCGCTCCCCAACATCAACGGGAAGCAGCTTCCCTCCGCCTCCGCGCCGAGCTGACCGTGCGCGAGCTGCTGGCCCAGCACTGGAAGCTCCTTCTGATCGCCTGCCTCGCCTTGGGCGGGTACGCTTGGCTCCATGCTCATGACGCCGCGAACGTCCGCCTCGTCCAGGAGCTGAACGATTCACACCGGACCGAGATCCAGGAGATCGACCGCGCTCGAGCCGAGGAGAAGAGGGAGCACCTCCTCGAGGAGGAGCAGTTCCGCGATGCCATGGCAGCGATCGAGTCACGCTACGCGGACGCCCAAGCGCAGCTGGTTCACGACCATGCGGAGGAGCGACGAACCATCGTGGCGCGCTACGGCAACGATGCAGGAGCTCTGGCGCAGCTAGCGGCCGACAGGCTGGGCCTCCAGCTGCTGGACGGGGGTGCACCGTGAGGCGATCGATCGTCGCGCTAGCGCTGGCGGCGGCGCTGGCCTCGTCCACCGCCCGGGCCCAGGAAGCCATCATCGCTCCCGTGGAGCGGGGGCAGGCATCGCCCATCGCGGGCGTCGTGTTCTCGCCACCGGCGGTGGCAAAGGTCATCGCAGATCGTGATGAGCAGGAGGCAGCGGCCCGCCTCGCCGTCCAGCACCAGGCCGAGGTCGACGCTGCCGACGCGAAGCGCAGGATCGACTCGCTGCTGACGACCCACAGCGCGGACCTCGCCGTGATGCAGGCCCAGCTGGCGGACGCCCAGCGGCAGGTCAACGTGCTGCTGCAGCAGAAGCAGCCTGCCGCGTCGTCGAACCCCACGCTGTGGGTCATGGGCGGCGCAGCCGCCGGCGTCGTGCTGTACATCGTCGCGCGGTTCGTGGTAACGACGGTCGCAAAGTAGGCGGTGCGCGCTAGTTATGCGCAGCACGGAGGCGCACGATGAGCGAGCAGGGTGAAGCACCCGAGCCGGGCGAGGTCAAGCCGGCATGGTACTGGATCAAGGACGCCCAGGGCTACGGGTCCGTCACGGTGACGATGGTCTTCGTCGCGTTCTGGGTGACGACGTTGGCGTACGTTGCCTCCATCGTCGAGAAGGTAGGTAGCCTGGCGATCCGCCCGTTCGACGTCGGTGCCTGCAGCGCGTACTTCGTGCCCGTCATGACGCTGTACTTCGGCCGCAAGTTCACGGACGCTAAGTTCGCAGCGCAGAAGGTTTGATGCGTCGTACCGTCGAACGCAGGATCGTCGACGAGGCCCTCGTCGACGATGCACGTGTGGGCTGGTCGGCCAACCACGTTGGACCGGCGACCGTCAACCCGAGCGTCGATCCATCGGCGGCGCTGACGGAACCGGGCGACGTAGCCTACGTACCACGCTCCAGGATCGAGCTCAACGTGGCGCTGGCCCAGCTGGTCCGCGACATGCCAGACGATGCCGCGCCGCGCGTCTACCGCTCGATCCGGCAGGCGCTCCACTCCGCAGAGCAGAAGGACGACGAGGATGATGCCATGAAGAACACGCAGAGCGCCGAGACCGGCGAACAGGCAAGGGTCGAGGAAGCCGTCCGTAAAGCGGTCAGGGCGCAGCTGGCGACGCTGGACCGCAAGCAGCTGGCCGGCATCGCCTGGGCCCTCCATGAGGCTCCGCACGCTCCCGACCCCGCCGACGCCCAGGCCGACGCGGATCCGGACGAGCCGGAGGACGCCGAGGGCCGGCCCAAGCGCCGCGGCGCGTACAAGTCGACGGCCCTCGGCGGGATGCACGACGTCGGTGGCGCGACGCTCGAGAAGATCGCAGCTGAGCTTGGCTTCTCGGTGCCGGGAGCGAAGCAGGCCGTCGACAAGGCGCTCAAGAAGGCGCGCTTCCTCGCCGTGCACATGGACGAGGAGGACCGCGAGATCCTCGTCCTGACCGCGATGAACGACTACATCGACATGCTGACGAGGAGCGGTGAGGTGACGGCCGCCGACGTGCAGCTCATGAAGGATCACCCGGACATCGTCCGCGACCTCGATGGGTTCCGGGAGTTCCTGCACAACTACATCCGGCGAGCGCGCAAGGAGGAGGGCGACGAGGAGGAGGAGCACGAGCAGCAGGCGGCCGCCGCCTCAACGGCAGCGGCCCCAACAGCGCCGAAGGCGCCGCCCGCCGCCAAGAGCCCCAAGATGACGTACAAGATCTACAAGGGCGGTGCCCGGTGGGGCGGTCGCCCCGTCGTCACCCGCTTCAAGGGGAAGGTCTACGGTCCCAGCGGCGAGACGGCCTTCGCCCCCAACGAGCAGGGCGAGGTCTCGCCCTCGGCCTCGGGCGCGCTCAACGTGAAGAAGACAGGCAGCGACCATACCCAGACGTGGGACCCGGTCGACGAGGCCTAGGCACCCGTGGTCACCACGTTGGTCCAGTCCACGCAGGTGGTCGCCGCGGTGCAGTTCCAGCCGCGGCTGCTGGACGCACGGGCGAACGTGGCCATCGGCCTGCAACTGGCGTTCGAGGCAGCGGGCAAGGGCGCGAGGCTCGTGGTGCTGCCCGAGCTGTGCACCAGCGGGTACGCGCTCGACTCGCCCGCTGAGGCCATGCAGGTCGCGCAGGAACGCGATGGGTACCAGACGCAGGCCTTCTGCGAGCTGGCCCGTGCCCAGGGGTGCCACGTCGTCTTCGGCTACGTCGAGCTGCGGGAGGGCATGCTGTACAACAGCGCCGCCGTCGTCGGCCCGGAGGGCCTCGTCGCCAACGCGCAGAAGCACAACCTCTACGGGGCCGACAACCTCTGGGCGCAGCCCAGCGAGGCCCCGCCGGTCGTCGTCGTCACCCCGGCGGGGCGCCTGGGTGTGCTGGTGTGCCGCGACGCCAGCAACCGGTACCGGGAGTCGTACCTGTTCCACAACCCCGGGCAGAGGTTCTACAGGCGCGGCGACGTCGACACCATCGCGCTGCTGACCAACTGGGGCGCTGCGTACGGGTACCCGGACTCCGCCTGGGTGGAGCTGGTCGAGGAGACGCGTGCGAACCTCGTTGTCAGCAACAGGGTGGGCAAGGAGCGCGGGATGCGGTTCAAGGGCGGTAGCGCGGTCATCGACCGCGATCGACGCATCTGGACCCACGGTTCCAGCTTCACCGCTCCCGCCGTCGTGGGGGGCGTGGTGCTGCTGTGACGTCACGCCTGCTGCAGCTGCACGAGGAGTTCATCCAGCAGGCCCAGAGGCCGATGCGCCTGGGCCGGCTGCCGATCGACCCACGCGAGCACGAGGCTCCCATCCTGCCGACCCAGCGCTGGGTCGAGCTCGACGGTTCGATGAGGAAGGAGTACGCCTTCCGCCGGCCCGAGGACCGCGACGAGTTCATCGTCAGGCTGCTGGCCTACGAGCGCAGCGTGGGGCACCGGGCCAGCGTCGGCTTCGACGAGGGTAGGGTGGAGCTCACCCTCACCACGGGAGGCGTCGGCAGGCCCACGGAGCTCGACCGCGAGTACGCCCGCTTTGCCGACGGCGCGTTCCGGGAGCTGGTGTACAGTCCAACGCATGGTGCCGATGGAGCGTGACGGTGCGCTGCTCGTCAGCGATTCGCTCCGCGATAGGGTGCCCGAGCTGGAGGGCCTGCTGGCCGAGGCCGCCGAGGTGGCCCGGGTCATCGTCGTGGTGGAGCGTGCGCCCGCGGCAGCCTGCAAGCCCATGGTCGGGATCATGCGCGGGGTGCTGCTGAGCGCTGCGCCCGAGCTAGAGTTCTGCTGTGAGCTCGAGGAGGCACTTGACGTCCTCACGGCCGACGAGCCGTCGTTCATGGGTTTCGAGGTCCACTACGGCGAACGCCGCGTGCGAGTGGAGGGTCCGTTCGTGGCCGTCGCGCGGCGGCTCGACGAGATCGACGTCTCGGCGCGGACGTGCACCCTCGGGCTGCACCTGCAGAAGCGCGGCTGACGGCCTACCTACACCAGGAGACGACCATGAACTACGCCCCGCGTGATGCAAGGTGCCCGGGCTGCGATGAACCCCACGAGCCGGTGCCCGGTGCGCTGACCAACCTGTGCCCCACCTGCAGCGGCGACGCATCCTGCCCGGCGTGCGGCGCTCCTCCCGGGATGCCGTGCAGCGTCGACTGCCCCGAGGCCGGGCAGCCCGATCCCGACAGGTACCGCGAGTCGGCGTACGATCGTTTCATGGACCGCATCCTCGTGCAGGAGAGCACCGCCGGTCCCAGGCTGAAGACGCTGGACGACAGCCCGCTGAGGGCCCGGGCGGCCCGGAACCAGGAGCGCCCGCTGGGCAGGACGAGGATGGGTGCTGCACGATGAAGGTCAAGGACGCCGTGACGCTGCGCTCCCGACTCCAGGGCCTCATCGACGAGGGCGTGAAGAGCGCGCTGTCGAGGAAGGCCCTCATGGAAAAGGAGCGCCAGGATAGGGCAGCACCACCATCGGACGATGGCGATGAATCTTTTGAGGGCAACGTCGATGCCCTCTTCGGCAGCGGTCCGGACGATGCACCCTCCAAGGCTAGCAGCAAGACGATGGCGATGAATCTTTTGAGGGCAACGTCGATGCCCTCTTCGGCAGCGGTCCGGACGATGCACCCTCCAAGGCTAGCAGCAAGACGATGGACGATGAGGAGAGCAAGCTCAAGCGTGGCGACATCAAGCCGAAGGACATCGTCGAGCGCTTGAACACCATCCGCAGCGGTAAGTCGTTCAAGGACAGCGTCGTGGCCAAGGCGATGGACGACTACATCGGCAGCCTGTCGCGCCCCGAGCGCGTGGCGCTGCTGGCCTTCCTCAAGGGCATCGCTCAGATCGTCACGGGCGACGTCCCGGGGCAGGCGGCCGAGGACCCCAGCGACCATCCCGCGGACGTCCAGATGACGAAGCACGGCGAAGCGGGCCACGACCAGCAGCGGGCGGTGCACGTCAAGCCCACCGTCTCCGCTTCGTCGAAGGCGAGGCCGGCCGAGGACGACTCGCCGCCGGCGCCCATCGTGCCCAAGCGCCGTTGAACTAGGCGCGGCCCTGCCGTAGGATCGGCGCCATGCACGAGCATGGCGCCGAGGTCAGGCACATCAACATCCCAGGATCGGGCACGCTCGAGGTCCGCATGCTGCCCGAGTTCGTCGAGCGCGTGCGCGTTCACTTCTCGCTGCGACCGAACGAGCCCGTGTCGGACGACCACGTTAGGTTGTATTTACGGGGCGTCGTCGCCGCGGCGCTCGAGAAGGTGGAGAATGATGCGCAAGGATCAGCTGGAGGCCATACGTAGTTACGTGCGATTTATCGCTGAGGCCAGCAGAAGGGTCCGTGAGGTCGACGTCTCCGACGGGACGCGGGTGCTTCACGGCTCCGACGAGCACGTGGCGGACCTGCAACGTCGGATCGACGACCTCGTCGGCTGGCGTGACCGCCAGAAGCGTGGGTCGGAGGCACGGGCGAACTACTCACGCCTGATCCAACGCCTCCGGGCCGAGCTGGCCAGCGCCGAGCGCGCTCGAGCGGTGCGCTGATGCGCCAGCTGCTGCAGTGCGGCGGCGCGTCGGGCCACCTGATGCACCTGCACGACGATCCCGGCCTGTCCTTCGCTGAGCTGAAGGACGTCATCCGGACGGCGGCCGAGGGCCGCCTGGAGCGCGTCACGGAGAAGCTGGACGGGATGAACCTCGTCTTCACCTGGGACGGCGAGCTGCGCGTCGCCAGGTCTGGGGGTGACCTCCGCGGAGGTGGCCTCGACGCCGAAGCGCTGGCCGAGAAGTTCAAGGACCGGGGCTCCGTGGCCGAGGCGTTCAACGGGGCCTTCCGCGTCCTCCACGCTGCGCTCGAGGCGCTGCCTCCCGAGGAGCGTCGGCGCATCTTCGGCGGCGGGAGCCTCTGGTACTCCGTCGAGGTCATCTACGCGAAGAACCCCAACGTGATCAACTACGACGGCAACTGGATCGTCTTCCACGATAGCCCGGTCTTCCATGCGCAGGGCGACGGCCGCATCGTCCGGTCGAGCGACGCCCCCGGCGCTCGGCTGCTGGGGAGGTGGATCGACCGGATGCAGCGGGCCATCACGGTCCGCAGCTGGCAGGTGCGCGGCGCGGCCGTCGTCAGGATGAAGAAGCTGAGCGATGGCCGCTTCGCCGACGCTGCGATCGAGGCCATCGAGGAGGCCCAGAACGAGGCGGGCGTCGACGACTCAGCGACCGTCGGCGACTACGTCCTCGCGCTCGTCTCCCAACGCGCTGAGATGCTGGACCTGCCGGCCGCGACGGCGGCAGCCGTCGCTGCGCGGGTCGCTGGATCGCCGGGCGCTCCGAAGCTGCCCGACATCAAGAAGACCGTCGACCAGGCCGCCTACCGGCGGATCGCTGGCTTCGTGCAGGCCGGGCCCGAGCTGGTCCGCTCGGCCGTCGCTCCCCTGGAGCTGGCGATCCACGGCTTCGCCGTCGAGGTCCTGCGCGGCGTCCACTCCACGCTCGTGGGGAACCCGAGCGCTGAGGTCCAGCGCCTCCGCGCGGCGGTCGCTCGTGCCATCAAGGCCTCGGAGGGGAGCCCAGGGAGCGCCACGCTGGAGCGCCAGGTCAGGAAGCTCGGCCCGCTGGACAACATCTCATCGTCGATGGAGGGGATCGTGTTCATCTACAAGGGCAACGCATACAAGTTCACGGGCTCGTTCGCGCCGATGAACCAGATCCTGGGGCTGCTGCGGTACGGTCGCCGGTAGGCCCAGCGAGGAGCGCAACGCCCGGATGGGACCCAGCGGATGATGACCACCACCATGCGCTCGCTGCGCAGCTACGTGCGATTGGTCCTCGAGGCGGTGGGCACGGGCTCGCGCCTTGACGCCGAGGAGGCCGCGGCGCTCGAGCGGTACAGGGCGGCGCAGGCCCAGCTCGAGCGCTGGGACGCTGAGCATCGCAAGAAGCTGGCGTTTGTCCGCGCGGCCGAGGTGCTTGGCCTGAACCCGGACGGCGAGGCCGCCCGAGCGCGTCTCAAGGGGGATCCGGGGCTGCGGTACGACCACAAGGTCCTCCAGACCAAGCGCACCAGTCTGGTCAACGACGTCGAAAAGGCAAGGAGGGCGTACGCTGCCTACGCTCCGCTCGACGCCGGCCCACGGGAACCGAGGAAATCGCGCACCGATGAACCGGAACCCGTCAACCTGCCGGACCCGGCGCGCGCGCCGCTTGCCCGCATCGCCAACATCAGGCCGAACCAGCTCTGCAGCTGGGACGACCCGCGGTGGCGCGCGGTCGTGAGCAAGATCCCGCTGGGCTTCTCCGGCGCGGCCATCGCTGGGCCCGGGCCGGGCGAGGAGCGGCTCGCTCGCATCTTCGGCGGCGCCGTCCAGGGCAGCTCGGTGTCGTTCGACCTCGTGACGCAGGACGGCCGCCGTTGGGAGGTGAAGGGCCTCAAGGATCCCAGCGACACCGTCAGGCCCGGCGCGGAGGGCCGGCGCGCCTTCATGAGGACGAAGCACCGCCTCGACGGCATCATGAGGCAGCTGCGCAGCTTCTCCAGGATCGTTTCCAACGCTGGTCTGGCCGCGTCGTTCGACGAGCAGGAGTCCGGGCTCGTCAGCTACGTCGTTGACTTCATCAAGGACGACTTCGAGGAGATCGTGAGCAAGGGCGAGGTCACCTACCCCCGTCGCAACGCGCTCCGAGCTGCCCTTAAGGCGGCGGCCGCCCTGAAGCGCGCCTGGGCCCACGTGGGCTCCGATAGGCCCATCGACACCACGATCGCCATGGCGGGCGGCGACTACGTGGTCGACAAGCCCACCTACGTCGACGTGGCACGTCGGGTAGAACGCGCTGTCGACGTCCGGGTCCTGAGCGGCATGGAGGAGCAGGAAATCGCGTTGACGACCCTACGTGACCCAGCGTTCGACGACCCGAGCCGCTTCCTTGACGAATGGTTCGCATCGATCAACATCAACGCAGTCTTCCAGCAGGTCGACGGCGTCTTCATCGTCACCCCCGCGGGGTTCTACCTCGTGCCCCGGGAGTCCTTCAGGAACGCCTTCAGGTTCGTCAAGGTGTCGCAGAACCAACCTCGCTTCGCCTACGCCTACATCGGTGATGCGCAGGAGGCCGCTAGCCTGTAGACCACGCTCCCGTACCGTACCTTCCTGCCCACAAGGAGGTGTGCTGCGGTGCTTCATACCCGTACGCTTCGCTACGCTCTCTACGTCGCTGGGCTCGAGGAACGGCGTTCCTCGCTCTGCGCTGAGGTTGATCGGTTAGCGGCCATGGCGCCCAAGGCGCGGAAACCCGCTCAGCGAGCCCGTCTGCGGAACGCTCGCAACCAGGTCCGGACCCTGGACCGTAGGATCGCCCGTGCTGCCGATGCGTCGAGCCTGTGCTGGGTCGACGCGTTCCATGCCCTTGCGGAGCTGAACGGCGGGCTGTGGACGCCGGCGGAGCTCGACCTCCTCAAGCAGGAGGTCACCACCTTCGAGGGGCGCGGGGAGAAGCCGCTGCGCCATCGCTTCGGGCTGCCGCTGGAGGCCACGCTGGAGTCGCACGACCTCTTCAACGATGAGGAGGTGAAGTACGTCGGCGCGCTGGTCGAGCCCTTCAAGGTCGGCCGGATGGGCCGGCAGGCCTACGTGCGCTCCTTCAAGGAGCTGGTGCGCGAGCTGCCCGACGAGGCCCTCCCTCCGGAGGCCTGGGACGACCTGGCGAACGGGGAGGTGTCGGCTGGCAAGCTGCACGGCAGCATGCCCCAGCGCGTCAGGGACAAGCTGCGGACGTCGTTGGCGCCCGACAGGGTGCTTGCCTGCTACTCCGCGCTGTACCTGACCACGCCGGAGGGGTTCGTTCGCGTCCCGCGGGACGACTTCGCCGCGGCACTGGGCCTGGTCAGCGTGACGCAGATGGGGCCCAAGTACAGGCTACGGCGCGAGTACGTCGACGCTCGCCTGCGGTCGATCACCCCCGCAGCGCCAGCTTGACCAGCGTGCGGAGGCTGTCGACGGCCTCAACCTTTTGCTTCGATCGTCCACGGGTCGCTTGAGCAGGTGCGGAGCTGCGCAGCAGCTGCCACAGCGCCCCCCCATCCACCTGGGTGGGAAGGTGGGCGATGAACCGCGCGCGCTCGCCGGCCGCCAACCAGCTACGCATCTCGGTGCCGCTGACGTCGACGGTGCTGGACCTGTCGACGGCCTTGAGGTGCACCTGCCCGCGTTCAACCAGCTCGGGAGCGTAGCGCCCAAGCGTGCGGTAGTTCGTGCTGATGTCATCGGCGTCGGAGTACACCGTGAAGCTGTCGCCGGATCCTTCAGCGTCCGCCGCGCCGAGGGCTGCGTAGACGTGCCCCACCGGCGACCCGCCGTAGACGACCTCCACGTTGGCGGGCAGCGTTGGCTCGATCAACCGCTTCCATGCCTGGCCCATCGCCGTGCCGCTGACGTTGCCGCGGTCGCTCAACGATGCGTAGACGACCACGCGGTCGTTCTCCCGGCTTGCGAGCCTGACGACGGCATCGTGCCCAGCGTGGTACGGTTTGAAGCTTCCTGGGACCAGACCGACTCTCGCCATGCAGGTGTCAATGCCTCCGTGGGTGTGTTATACAGTAACTAGCATGGCGAAGAAGGATGGTGCACCCAAGGAGGTCATTTCCTGCGGCGCGGTCGCATGGCGGCGAGCCCCCGGCCTGGGCCTGCAGGTCCTCCTCGTGAGGCAGTTCGCGGGCCGTGACCGCTGGGGCATCCCGAAGGGCCACGTCGACGACGGCGAATCGTTGCAGGACTGCGCCCGGCGGGAGGTGCTGGAGGAGGCCGGCGTGGCGGTGCGCCTCGGCGAGCGCCTGCCCGATGCCTTCGTGGAGCTGCCGCACGAGCGCAAGACGGTCGTGTCATGGCTAGCGACGCTCGTCGACGAGCGCGCACCGTCGTGCTCGCATCCCCTCAGCGAGGTCGCCGAGGCCCGCTGGTTCACGATCGACGGGCTCCCGCCGATCGTCGCCTACCAGCGCTCGCTCCTCGACGCGGCCGTCGTGGCAGTGCTCCGTGCTGCCGGGTGACCTGGTCACCGTCGAGAATTCGTTGGTCGTTAGCGATTGGCACCCGAGCGACGGCGCGCCCGTCCTCCCACGCCTCCGCGGTGCGCCCGCGATTCTGAACACGATCTCCGTGTGGGACGTCGACGTCCAGCGAGCCTGTACAGTCGTGGCGCTCGACCGTGGTTACGCGCTCATCGCCTTCGGCATCGATCTTGTCGGCTGGATCCGCTGTTGGCGCCTGCGATCGACGTCCTAGTTAGGGTCGATGCTGGTCACGTGCCGCGCGCTTCGAACGCGCATCAGGGGCCTCCTGTCGGAGGACGATGCAGGCGACATCATGATGTCGGACGCTGCCGTCGGTCCCTACGGCGTCCACTACGGTTCGGGCGATGACCTGTACAAGGTCTTCGTCAAGCCCTTCGTCGACGTGGTCGAGACCGCCGCGGGAAAGACGAAGGAGATGAGCCAGCGCTCGCAAACGCTGCTGCGCACCGCCTTCGAGGCGACGGCGACGACGCTCATCCCGGTGCTGCGCGACTCGTACGCGGAGATCTTCCAGAAGGAGCGCGAGGAGCTCGACAAGGTCCGCGAGGAGTACGCGGACGTCTACCGCTCGAACTGGGACGCGTTCAAGGACAACGACGTCCTCGTCGCGGCCTTCATGTACGCCCCGGAGGCGTTCCTGACCGCGCAGTTCGTCCAGGCCGCGCCGAGGGCAGCGGCACGGATGGTCAGCGTGCTGTCGGGCGGCGAGCTCGACCCCTGGCTCCGAAGGATCGTTGGCAGCAGCAAGGGTGGGCCACGCACCGGGTTCGGCGGTGGAGAGGGGCCGGGGGTGCCCATGGAGTCACGCCTGCGCGAGGAGCATGGGCGGAGACGTTCCTTGCCTGAGCTGCTGTCGAGCAGGCAGCTGCACCAGCGCCTGCGGCAGTCGCCGCTCGTCAAGCGCATGGCCGCCCAGGGGCGCAGCATCGTGCGGAGCACGCTCAAGGACGCCTGGAAGCAGGCGCACGCCATCGCGACAGCAAGGAGCCTCGAGGAGCTGCAGCGGTTGACCGGTGCTGACCTGAAGCTCAGCTCGCTCAACGGTATCCCGCAGCAGGACCGCGCTGCGTCGGAGCGCGCCATCCTCGGGGGGGCGAAGAGCAGCATGCTCGAGTTCTACATGAAAAACCTCGAGGCCCAGGCCCAGCAGGCGCGCGACGCGGGGATCCCGCGCAGCAGCCCGTACGTCGTCGATTACGAGCAGGTCATCTCTCGGATCAAGGCGCTCTAGCACCCACGTCGCCCAGAAAACAGGGGACGCCGGGCGATGTAGGATCGTGGGCATGCCCAAGAAGCAAGCGCCGGAGCAAGCCCCCGGAAGCATGATGCCCGATGAGATCAACGCTGTCAAGGCGCTCGTCAAGGAGTTCATCGGTAAGATGAGCGAGCTCGACCGCGAGATCGAGCTCCTGGGCGAGGACAAGAAAGAGCTGATCGAGGAGTACAGCGAGAAGCTGGACTACAAGACGCTGCAGCTCGCGATGAGGGTCATCAAGATCCAGAACAGCGTCCAACGGCGGGACGCGTTCGACCTCTTCGTCGAGGTCCTGCAGGATCCCGCGGCCTAGGATCCCGATGGGATACGCCGTCGGCCAGGTCCTGTACGTCGTCCTCCGGAAGCAGCCGGTGATCGCACCGATGCTCGTCGTCGAGGAGATCACCAAGCGCAGCTTGGCCGGCGAGGAGAAGTCGTACGTGCTCCAGGCCGGAGCCCAGGCCAACAAGCTGATCTCTCTCGACGACGTCGACGGCGAGATCTTCAACAGCGCGGGGGACGCCGAGCGCTCCCTCCTCGCGAGGGCCACCGAGAACATCAGGCAGCGCGTGGCCCAGGCCGAGGCACGAGCGGCGGAATGGTACCCCCGCACGGGGGAGGCGCACGCCGCCGCAGCGATCGCTTCGACGAGCGAGCGTGCCGAGGTGGTCCTGCCCGACGGCACCCGCGTACGCGTCAACAGCGTCCAGCTGCCCCCGGAGCTGCAGGGCTGATACATACATCCATGAGGATGACCCTGGGCCAGCTGAGGGCCACCATGAGGCAGGCGATCGACGAGGGACGCGTGGGCGCGTCGAGCGCCTACCTGAAGAAGGAGCACGTCCGCGAGCGCCTGCAGGCGTTGATCGTCGACGACATTGCCTCGGGCAAGGTCAACGACGAGGGGGCGCTGCGCGAGCTCTTCGACTCCGTCGACATGTCGCTCCGAGCGCTCCGCATGGTGCCGCTCCCGGTGTGGGAGAAGATGGCCAAGGGAGGTTGACCGTCGGGCCGCCTGCGGCGTAGGATCCACTGCATGGATCCAACGAACGAAGGGGGCCGTCGATGAACGCTGCCAAGACGATCCTGGGCTGGGCGGCCTGCGCCCTGGTCGTGTACGCCATCGCATGGCCGTTTTACCGCGCAATCGTGGCCTCGGGGCGCATCGAGTACTGCTACGTGTCATCGTATGCGACGCACGTTCCCACGCTTCCCGACGTCATCTCCTACAACCTCATCGGATTCCGCGATTGGCGCGAGGACCGCGTTCTCGCTCGCAACATGAGCAACCTGGAGCAGGTGAAGGTCGCCGCGGCGACGTACGGCTGCGAGCTGCGGTGAACGCTCCTCCGGCACCATGGTAGGTTACCGGCAGGAGGCGATCAATGTCGAAGCTTTCGACCGGTGCGCTACGAGAGCGCATGGTGGAATGGTTGCGGGACCCGCGGTTGCGGGACCACATCAGGTACCTCAGCGACCCCACGCCTCGCGACGGCGGCGAGCCCCTGCGCGACCTCCTCGACAGGACGGCCCGTGGTTTCGGGCTGCCGGCGGGGCTCACCTCGAGCGAGCTCGAGGATGGGATCTGGAGCGCCTGGTGTGATGCCCGACGCTGGAAGCGCGCTGCCAAGCAGCGCTTGGGTGAATCGTACGATGATTACTTCTACCGCGCCGCCGACGGCACCACGACGTTTTCCGTCGACGTTGCTGGCGGCCACGACGACCGGTTGGTCGCTGCGATGGTCGACGACCCTGCGCTGGCCAAGAGGTGCACCTGCAGGATCTTCGTCCCGGACGAGCCGCTGAGCGACAGCTACCGCCTCGAGGTCGTCACCACGCCGGACGAGGAAGCCGTGGTCGGCTGGACGTTCATCGTAGACTGAGGGCGTGAAGGTTCCAGGGCCCGCCATGGTACATTGTTCCCAATGGAACGCACGAAGAACCACTACTACGTCAACGATCGACCGCACCTCGTCGTGGAGCGCGCCCGCGGGCGCGTGGCCGTGGCCCACTGCTACAGCTCGACCAGGGTGCGCGTTACGTCATTGGGCCGGCTCTCGGAGCGAGAGCTGCGGGGGCTCTTCTCCCTGGGCCTGCTCGCCTGCGGCCAGGAGTTCCGCATCGTCTCCCGTTGCGACGGCAGCGAGCCACCAGCGGGCCACGACGAGGTGCCATGCGTTGCCTTCGACGCAGCGACCGGTGCGCGGCTCGCGGGGCCGGCGATCAACCCCTACTCGCAGGAGCCCTACGCGCCCGCCCGTGTTCCGTACTACTCGTACGAGTGCGAGGTTCGGTGCGACTCGAGCGGCTGACGTGGCCACGAGCACCATAACCCACACCTGAGGCACGAACATGAGGATTCCCACCGGTGGCCGGCTGCTCGACAGCGTCGTCTACTGCATGAGGCGCCCGTGCAAGGCGCTCGACATCGTCGGCAGGCGGATCGAGGTGCGCGATACGTTCCCGTATAACCCGGACTCGAGGACGGCCCAGGAGACGGCCAGGCGATGGGCCAAGGGGCACAGCTGGGAACCAGGGCGCTATGAGCCGGAGGTCGTGGTCCATGACAACGCGCCGTTCGACATCACCATCACCGACCTGCACGTCCGGGCCGAGGGCGGCCGTGCCTACAAGGTCGTCGATGATGGGATGCGCAGGTTCGACCTACGCGAGGATCAGGTCCTCGAGGTGATGAGGACCGTGGGCATCAGCCCCATGGGCCGGATCCCCGGCAAGTTCGCCTGGGGCATCCTGGGCAGCCAGGTACGCCTGGTGCTCGTCGGCGGCGCGCTTCACGCGTCGATGATCGCCGGGGCCGCCGGCAGGAAAGCGTCCGACGGTGCGCGCCGGTCGGGATCCGCGCCCACCGAGGGCTCCCTGCGGCCCGGGCACGTCTACCGGAAGCGGGATGGGAGCCTGCACCTGTTCCTGGGCCGGGTGCGCCTCCCGGACAGCGATGCCATCCACTTCGCGTTCGTACAGATGCCGGTCGCCGCGGCACGTGCCGAGGGCGAGCTCGAGGAGCTCGAGGCCCAAGGCGCTGACGTTGCGTGGTTGGCGCGCCAGCGCAAGGAGAACGAGGTCTACGCCCAATGGGACAGCATGACGTGGCGACAGCGCTGCGATCACGAGTGGGTCGAGCGCCACATGATGCGCCCGCGGGTCAGGTTCATGTCGTCCCCGAAGTTCGAGGAGGACGTTGGGGCGGTCGAGCCCGACCTGCTCGACGACATCCGTGAGAACCGCAGCCTGAAGCACGACTACGTGCGCGGGGCGGGCCATCACGACCTGATCGCGGAGCACTTCCTGGGCCCGGGCCAGCGCTGGCCCTACCAACCGTATCCCGCCTACGATGCCCCGAGGTTGACGTGCGCTGAGGTCGCCGCGCGCCGCGCGGAGTGGGCGAAGAAGCAGGACGAGGAGCGTGCGAGGGCCCACGCAGCGTTCCGGGATGCGTTGCAGTGGAACCCACCAACGCGCTAACGAAGATAATCATGGGCCACACCGTGGGCCCCGGAGGTCCCACGACGGGAGGCAAAGGACGATGAGGCTGTACGTTCCCACCAACGGCGACCAGCTCCTCCTGACGGCGGACTGGGCCTTCACCCTGCACGCGGAGCGGTGGCACAGCAACCGTAGCAAGACGCTGTACGACCGCCTCGGGATCGGGAAGGTCAGGACCGAGCGAGGCTGGCACGATTACCCGACGAGCCGGGCCTCGCTGCCGGCGGGGACGCTGCTGCAGGTCGACCGGGTCTACATCCGCAGGTTCAACCGTGCCGCCAAGAGCGTCGAGGACGACTACGACTCCATCACCTTCCAGGTCACCAGGCACCCGACCTGGCCCGCGGAGCCCCGGCGAAAGGTGCTAGCCCGTTTCTGGGTCAAGCTCAGCGACGCCAATAACATCGAGTTCGAGCATGCCTCGGCCCCGCGTTGGGCAGCATCGTTCGCGACTTCACCGGCCCCGGATCCCTGACGCTGCTGGGGCGTCGTCCCCACGCATGGGTTTTCCATTGTGGAACGGTGCACTAGCCGGTCACCGCCTGGTAGGATGCTAGCATGAGGATCAAGTTCAACAGCGCTGGCGCCCTGGACAGCGTCTACTCTGGGGCCGCGCCACGGAGCAGTACGACCACAGCCCGGAGCACCTGGGCCTGGGGCCGCTCCTGTTGCTCGTGTGGGGACCGGAGCACCGGTGCATGCGATGGTTGACCCGATGGCGCTGAGGGTCCTGGTCCTCGACGGGCTCAACCTGATGCACCGGGCGCGCAGCGGCTTCCAGCTGGGCGACTACAACGTCGTGTACAACTTCTTCCGGGGCCTGAAGCCCCTGGTCGAGCGCTTCGGCCCGAACCGGGCCTACCTGACCCTCGAGGGGCACCCGCGTCGGCGCTACGAGCTGCTGCCCGAGTACAAGGCGAACCGGCTCATCGACCGCTCGACCGAGCAGGGGGAGACGAAGTGGAAGTCGTTGCAGGACTTCTACCGGCAGCGCGACCTCATCGTCGGCCTGCTCGAGCGGCACTTCCCGATCAGCGTCGTCCAGCACCCGGAGCACGAGGGCGACGACGTCATCGCGAACATCGTCAGGAACGCCTCACTCGCGGTCGAGTTCACGGTGGTGTCGACGGACGGGGACTTCACGCAGCTGCTCCAGGAGCGGTCGAAC